>Ga0102944_1001423_pt1 | contig 15857 bp, 15 predicted proteins | sample SalPonD_shore_MG_FD_78172 | JGI IMG/M metagenome (GOLD analysis project Ga0102944, IMG submission 78172) | Salt pond soil microbial communities from South San Francisco under conditions of wetland restoration - Salt Pond MetaG... | ecosystem: Environmental > Aquatic > Marine > Intertidal zone >...
GGAGCCCTTATTGTTGCCGCCTTGGGGTGTTCCCCGCGGACGCGGGGATGAACCGTCGGCGCCCTGCGCGTTGACGTAGGTGGCGATGTGTTCCCCGCGGACGCGGGGATGAACCGTACGGCCTGCGCGAGACCGCCCGCGATCTGCCGTGTTCCCCGCGGACGCGGGGATGAACCGAGAGCGTCCCACCTTATCCATGCCCCGAAAGGGTTCGATGGCAAGCGAGTTCTCGGGGCGGGACGGTGGCGGCTTGAAAGCCAGGTGGCCGTGGCGGACTTGGCCGATCCGGAGAAGCGTCGGGACCGGGACGATATCCGGCACCTGGAGTGGCTCCTCGGGGAAGGAAGCGGGGGGGAAGGGATGACTGACCGACCGGAGCCGGGCTGGGAAGCGGCCACCTGGGAAGGCAGCCGCCGCGAGCAGCTGCGGCGCGCGCTGCGCCTGACCCCCCGTGAGCGGCTGGCAGCCATTCTGGCGGCGGGAGACGCGGCGCGACAGCTGGCGGCAAGCCCGGAAGCGGGCGAGGCCGAGACCCCGGCGGCGGGCGGAGGCATCGGCTCGGGCCGTACCGGGCAAGGGTGAGGGGTCGAGAACCGCCCGCACCGGCGGGAGCCGCGAACAGCGCACCGGGAAATGACGAAGGCCCCGCTCCGGCGGGGCCTTCGCGCCTCTCAGGAAGGCTGCTCGGCCTCGCTGCCGGCGGCGGGGCCGGGGGGCTGGCCGCCGGAGCCGGACGGGGCCTGCGGGGCGTCTTCCGTCTCCTCCCGGTAGAGGTGGATGTCCCGCTGCGGGAAGGGGATGGTGATGTCCTCGTCGCGGAACATCCGGTCGATGCGGAAGCGCAGGTCCGAGGGCGCGGCCAGGTAGTAGTCGAGGTGGGTGAAGAAGCGCAGCTGGAACTCCAGGGCGCTGTCGCCGAAGTTGCGGAACAGCACGCTCGGGGCCGGGTCGGTGTAGACCTGCGGGTGCTCGGCGGCGGCCTGCAGCAGCAGCTCGCGCACCCGTTCGGTGTCCGAGCCGTAGGCCACGCCCACCTCCAGGACGATGCGCGCCATCTTGTTGGAGTGGGTCCAGTTGGTGACGGTGGTGGACACCAGCTCGGAGTTGGGGACGATCAGCTCGGAGCGGTCGTAGGTGCGGATTACGGTGGAGCGCACCCGGATCTCCTGCACCTCGGCCCACTGGCCCTGGTAGTCGATGACGTCGCCCACCCGGATGGGCCGCTCGAACAGCAGGATGAGGCCGGAGACGAAGTTGTTGACGATGTTCTGCAGGCCGAAGCCGATGCCCACGGACAGGGCGCCGGCGATGATGGCCAGGTTGGTGAGGTCGAAGCCGGCCACCGACACCGCCAGCAGGACGCCGATCACCAGCACCACGTAGTAGGCCAGCGAGGCGATGCTGTTGCGCAGCCCGGCGTCGGAGGTCATGCGCGGCAGCATACGCTCGAGCATGCGCCGGCGAATCCAGCGGCCCACGTAGAAGGCGGCCACAAGCACGGCCACCGCGGCAATCAGGGCCAGCAGCGAGATCCGGTAGCCGCCCACATCGAAGCCGAACAGCACCGGCCCGAGCACCCCCCACACCCGCTGCAGCGGCAGCCCCCACACCGCCGCCACCCCCACCAGGCCGGCGGTCACCGCCAGGCCGCGGACCAGGGCGGCGAGCATGCGGGTGGCGCTGCTGATGCGCTGGGGGGTGACCACCGGCGCCAGTGCCTCCGGCGGGGCAGCCGACTCCAGCCGGCGCAGGGCGTGGGCCACACCGGCGCCGAAGGTGCCCAACGCCAGCAGGATGACCACGCTCAGCAGCAGGTTGAGCAGGAAGGCCGTGCTCAGGGTGTGGTAGCCGAGGCCGGAGGCGAAGGCGGGCACCACGGCGGTCAGGTAGAGGGCGCCGCGCCCGACCAGGAGGAGCAGCCGGCGGAAGGCCGGCATCCCCTCGCCGCCGGCGATCTCCAGCCAGGTGCGGGCGCTGGCCAGCCGCCACAGGACCACCAGCACCACCAGGCTGAACAGCAGCTGCACCTCGGCGCGCAGGTTGGCCTCCAGGGACATGTCCTGGTTGCCGAGGAGCAGGAATGCCCCGAGCAGGGTGAGGGCGTACAGGTTGCGGCCGGAGCGCCACAGGCGGGCGTAGGGGGGCTGGGTGAGGCTGCGGCCGAGCCCGGCGGGGTCGAAGGGGCGGCCGACAATCGGGAACAACGCCACGCCCAGGCGATAGGCGGCGAACAGGGCGAGGGCGCCCACCGCCAGGGTCCCCGCCGTGGTCTCGCGGGCGTGGAGGCCCTCCAGGGCGATCAGCAGCGCCGCCGGGACCACGGCCGAGAATGCCCGGTCCCGCAGGGCGCCGAGCACGCCGGTGGCCAGGGCCCGGCGCCGCCCGCCCAGGGGGGATTCGCGCAGCCGGTCGATGCCGACGCGGGCGGCCCGCCGCAGCAGGCCGGCGGCCGCCAGGCCGATGGCCAGCGCCAGCACCAGCACCCACCGGGCGCCCGCGGTGCTGCCGCCGGGGCGGGTCAGGCCGCGTGCGGAGGCGGCCAGCCCGCGGCCCACCTCCTGCAGCTCGCGGGAGGCGCCCTCCAGGGTCTCCGGGGCCAGGGGCGAGGGCCCGCGGCTCCAGATGGTGCGCTTGGCGGGTCCGGCCTCGGGCTTGGCCGCCGCCTCCGCCGCGGGCTGCTCCGCGGCCGCCCCGGCCGGGGCCGGCGTCTGGGCGGCGGCCGTCGGGGCAGCCGCGGCCCCGGCGGTGGCCAGCCCCAGCGCGAGCAGCAGGGCCGCCAGCAGGCCGGCCGCGGGGCGGGTGGGGGGCACTGGGCTCAGCCGGTGGTGGCGCCGGCGCTGGCCGAGCGGGCCAGCTTGGCGTACTTGGACAGCACGCCGCGGGTGTAGCGGGGCGCGGGCTCGCTCCAGGCCTGGCGCCGGCGCTCCAGCTCGTCATCGGCGAGGTTCACCTGCAGCAGGCGCTGGTCGGCGTCGATGGTGATCTCGTCGCCCTCGGCGACCAGGCCGATGGGCCCGCCCACCGCCGCCTCGGGGGCCACGTGGCCGACCACCATGCCGTAGGTGCCGCCGGAGAAGCGGCCGTCGGTGATCAGGCCCACCGAATCGCCCAGGCCCTGGCCCACCAGGGCCGAGGTGGGGCCGAGCATCTCGCGCATGCCGGGCCCCCCCTTGGGGCCCTCGTAGCGCAGCACCACCACGTCGCCGGCATTGATCTCGCGGCGCTCGATGGCGTCCATGGCCGCGTCCTCGGAGTCGAAGACGCGGGCCGGGCCGGTGATGGTGTGGGTCTTGAGCCCGGACACCTTGGCCACCGCGCCCTCGGGGGCGAGGTTGCCCTTGAGGATGGCCAGGTGGCCGCGCGGGTAGACCGGGTCGTCGACGGGCCGGATGATCTCCTGGTTCGGGTCGGGCTGGTCCGGGACGTCGGCCAGCTGCTCGGCCAGGGTGCTGCCCAGGATGGTGCGGCAGTCGCCGTGCAGCAGGCCCGCATTGAGCAGCATCTTCATCACCTGCGGCACGCCGCCGGCGTGGTGGAACTGGGTGGTGACGAACCGGCCCGAGGGCTTGAGGTCGCACAGCACCGGCACCTGCTGGCGGATGCGCTCGAAGTCGTCGATGGTCAGATCCACCTCGGCGGCGTCGGCGATGGCCAGCAGGTGCAGCACGGCGTTGGTGGAGCCGCCCACCGCCATGACCACGGCGATGGCGTTCTCGAAGGCCGCCTTGGTCATCAGGTCGCGCGGCCGGATGCCGGCGGCGATGGCGTTGACCAGGGCCTCGCCTGAGGCCTCGGCGCTCTTGGCCTTCTCCTCGTCCTCGGCGGCCATGGTGGAGGAGTAGGGCAGGCTCATGCCCATGGCCTCGAACGCCGAGGACATGGTGTTGGCGGTGAACATGCCGCCGCAGGAGCCGGCCCCGGGGCAGGCGTTGCGCTCCACGCCCTTGAGGTCCTCCTCGGGCAGCTTGTCGGCCTGGTACTTACCCACCGCCTCGAAGGCCGAGACGATGGTCAGGTCCTCGCCCTTGTACCAGCCGGGCTTGATGGTGCCGCCGTAGACGAAGATGGCGGGGATGTTCATGCGCGCGATGGCGAGCATGGCCCCGGGCATGTTCTTGTCGCAGCCGCCCAGCGCGATCACCCCGTCCATGGACTGGCCCTGGCACACCGTCTCGATGGAGTCGGCGATCACCTCGCGCGACACCAGCGAGTACTTCATGCCCTCGGTGCCCATGGAGATGCCGTCGGAGATGGTGATGGTGCCGAACATCTGCGGCATGGCGCCGGCGCCGAAGATGGCCTCCTCGGCGCGGTGCGACAGATCATTCAGCTTGACGTTGCACGGCGTGATGGTGCTGTAGCCGTTGGCCACGCCGATCACCGGCTTTTGGAAGTCGTCGTCGTCGAAGCCCACCGCGCGCAGCATGGCGCGGTTGGGGGTGCGGCGGACGCCGGCGGTGGTGGCGCGGCTGCGGTCGTTGTGCGGCATGGGCGTGTCTCCGGACAGCGGGGCGAATCGGACGGTGTAATGTACCGCAGAGACGCGGAGGGCGCGGAGGAAGGCCAAAACCTCATTCTGGACCGGGCCCTGCAGGAGAGGCGGTCCCCCCGCGCGCGATCGGTTGGTTCGGACCCCCTCACCCTGACCCTCTCCCCCAAGGGGGAGAGGGGATGAAGGGGGGACGCGGCTGTCTTGCCTTCAGGAGGCTCCGTTCCAGGTCCCGGCTTTCCCTTGCGTTCTCCGCGTCTCTGCGGTTGCTTCTTGGTTTTCTTGGCGCCCTTGGCGTCTTGGCGGTTTCGCCTAGGAAGCGGCGTGCTCGGCGGCGATCTCGCGCAGCTTGGGCACCGCCAGCCCGGCCTCGTCGGCGAAGCCGATGGCGCGCTTGAGCCGGACGGGGGCGGAGCGGCCGGTGTTGCCGTGCTCGGGGTCGGCCAGCATGGCCTCGGCGGCGCCGCTCAGCAGGCGCTCGCGCTCGAGCTCGCGGCCGGTCAGCCAGGCCTGGATGGCCATGATCTCGTCGGCCACCGTTTGGGCCAGCTCGCGGTGGTGGTTCCACAGCTCGCCGGTGGTGCCGCCGGTGACCAGGCCGGCGATGTTGGTGGTGAGGATGTAGACGTTCTTGCGCACCAGCTCGAACACCATCTCCTCGTAGTCGGTCACCTCCCGCGCCGGGATGTCGATGGCCCGCAGGGCGTTCACCAGCAGCCCGGCGCCCGGCCCGTAGGCGGGGCTGGCGATGATCGGGTTGACCGCCTTGCCGGGCTTCTTCTCGAACCACACGGCGCTGACCGAAGGCCGCGGCAGGTCGTGGGCCTCCCAGTCGCGCGGCAGCAGCTCGTTCTGGATCAGGCCCAGGCGGTCGCGCCAGGCGGCGGGCACCTCGGACAGCACGGGGTGCAGGTCGGCCTCGCCCACGGTGACCAGGGCCAGGGCCGGCTCGGGACAGGCGGCCGCGGCTGCGGCCGGGTCCATGCCCCGGATCACCGGGTCGACGGCATGGCCGGCGCGCAGGAAGCCGTGGGCGAACACGCCGCCCATCTCGCCGGCGCCGATAAGCACCACCGGTGGCTGCATCCGGTTTCCTCCGTGGTCGCGGTGCGGGGGCGGCTGCCCTACTGGGCGCCGGGCGCCCCCTGGTCCTGCTGGGCCTTTTGCTCCTTGAGCTTGTCGAGCCGGGAGCGGGCGTCCTCGAGCGTGCTGCGCAGGCTGTCGAGGTTGTCCTTGGCCTGCTGCTCCTGCTGCTTGAGCTTGTCGATGCGCTCCAGGTAGCGGACGTAGTTCTGCTCGCTGCCCTTGCGGACCTTCTCGCCCTGCATGCGGTTGTCACGCGCCTGCTGGTAGACCTGGCGGGCGTGCTCCACCTGCTGCTCCAGCTTCTTCACCTGGATCTGCGCCTGGGTGATGTTGACGTCGCTGGCGGTGGGGGCCTTGTCCTGGTCCTTGCTCTTCTGGCTGTCCGGCGACGGCCGGGTGCCGCTGGACTCGAGCTGCAGCTTCTCGACCTGGTGGCCCTTGCCGGACGGCGGTTCGTCGCCGTAGTGGACCACGCCCTGGTCGTCGGTCCATTTGTAGGCGGTCGCCCCGAGGGCGGAGCCCCAGGCGCCGCACAGGAGGACGGCGGCGAGGGCAAGAAGGGGCGACGACGGTGTTCGCATGGCCATGGGGTGCCTCCCGGCTGGCTCAGTGGGTGGCCGCATCGCCGGTCCCGGCCTCGGCATGCGGCACGTACAGGTTGACCTGGACCCCGTGGATCTCCGACTCCCGGCACAGCTCCTGCCGCACCGTCTCGGCGTCGGCGTAGGCGCCGGCCAGATCCCGCTCCGGGGCCACCTCGATGGTCAGATCCAGCGTGATCTCGCCATTGAGGTAATGGACGGTGTAGTCGCGCACGGTGATGCCGAGGCCGAGGGCCTCGATGCGGCGGAACACCTCGGCCATGACCTCGTCGCGCTGCGGCAGCAGGGGGATGCCGGCCTCGTCGTTCTCGGGATCCACGTGCACCAGCACCTCGGAGACCTCGGGGTGGCTCTCGATCAGGTGCTGGCGGACGCGCTCGGCGATCTGGTGGCCCTCGGAGACGCTGATGGTGCCCGGCACCTGGATGTGCACGTCCACCAGGGCCTCCGGGCCCATGCGCCGGGTGCGCAGGTTGTGCACCGACTGCACGCCCTCGATGCGCAGGATCTGGCGCTGGATGCGGTCCACCTCGTCCTCTTCGAGGGCGGTGTCCACCAGCTCGCGGATGGCGTCCCAGCCCAGCTTGCCGCCGGCCCACACCACCATCAAGGCCACCGCCACCGCGGCCACCGTATCGAGCACGACCCAGCCCATCATGGAGCCGGCGATGCCGACCAGCGCCGCCACCGAGGACAGTGCGTCGGTGCGGTGGTGCCAGGCGTTGGCGATGACGCTGGAGGCCTTGTAGCGGCGGCCGATGGCGATCTGCACCCGGTACAGCCACTCGTTGGCGCCGATGGAGAAGGCCGCCGCCACCAGCGCCGGCCAGGTGGGCAGGGGGATCTCGCCCTCGGTCAGGCGCATGGCGGCGTTGACCGCGATGCCGATGCCGGCGGCGATCAGCACCAGCCCCAGCAGCACCGTGGCCAGGGTCTCGAAGCGGCCGTGGCCGTAGGGGTGGTCGGTGTCCGGCTCCTGCGCGCCCATGCGCACCGCGATCAGAACCAGGGCGTCGGTGAGCAGGTCGGACAGCGAGTGCAGGGCGTCGGCCACCAGCGCCTGGGAGTGGCCCAGCACGCCCACCACGCCCTTGACCACCGCCAGCACCAGGTTGGTGCCGGCGCCGATCCAGGTGACCTTCTGCGCCGCCCGGTAGCGCTGCGGGTCGGTGGCGCTGACGCCGGCCTCGCTCATTCGGCCTCCACGCGCAGGACCACCACCAGCTCGTCGCCCTCCTCGCGGGATTCGAGCACGGTGTGGCCGTTGACCCGGCACCAGGCCGGGATGTCGTAGAGCACGCCCGGATCGCTGGCGCGCACCTCCAGCTCCGTGCCCGGCGCCAGCGCCTTGATCCGCTCCTCGGTGCGGATCACCGGCATGGGGCACAGCAGTCCGCGCGCGTCCAGGTGCTCGCGGCGCGAGCCGTTGGCGGCTTCAGACATGCCACTCCTCGGGGATCTGGGCCGGCGGCATGGGCGCCACCTCGGCGACGTAGGGCTCGCCGCCGGGCGGGGTGATCTCCGCGCGCACGCGCTCGGCCATCTTGCCCTTGCCGTAGCGGGCGGTGATGCGCGCCGCCGTCTCCAGGTCGTCGTTGTCCGGCTCGCCCTGCACCAGCGCCAGCGGCCCCGGGTTGTCCAGGTCGCGCACGGCGTGGAAGCGCTTGCGGTAGCCGTTCATGAAGCGGTTCTCGCCGTCCTCGCGGGCGATGATCAGCTTGTAGTTGTCCGCCGGGCGGATGTGGCGGCCGAGCTTGAGCAGCATGACGTCGTCGAGGTCGTACTCCCGGGTGCCGCGGGCCTGCCACAGGTCGGCCAGCTTGCGCGAGAAGTTCTCGTCGGTGAGGAAGCAGCAGCCGCCGGCGGGCTGCGACCAATCCTCGAAGCCGAGCTCGGCGGCCAGCTGCATCTGCGGCTTGCGCGAGCGGCCGGTGAAGTCGTAGAGCTGCTCGCGGTCCACCCAGCCCTCGCGCTCGGGCAGGGTGGGCTCGAGCTGCCGGGCGCACAGCGGCCGCAGCAGGCGGTCGCCGGCGCCGGACTCCTCGGCCACCACCGGGAAGGTGTCGCGGCGCTGGGACTTGGGCCGCTGGCCGATGACCTCGCCGGTGATGACGAAGTCGAAGCCGTGCTCCTCCATCCACTCCACGGCCTTGCCCACCATGAAGCCCTTGCAGTCCAGGCAGGGGTTGAGGTTCTGGCCGTAGCCGTGCTTGGGATTGGTGACGATGCCGACGTATTCCTGCGAGATGTCCACGATGTGGAGCTTGATCCCCACCTGCTCGGCGGACCACAGGGCGGTGTTGCGCTTGGCCTTGTCCTTGTCCTTCTGGCGGATGGCGTGGGTGTGCCCCTCCACGCAGAAGCCGGTGAAGAAGTTGATGCCCTCCACGTGGACGCCCTGCTGCTGGACCGCCTTGGCGGCCAGCATGGAATCCAGCCCGCCGGAGATCAGCGCCACGGCCTTGGGCTGTTCGCTCATTCCGCCTTCCTCCTGGCGTTATCGCAACCCCGGCCGGGGCCGGGGGAGCTGGTTCGTCCCCGGCGCGGGTCTTCGCGCCCGCGCACTGCCACGGCGGGCCGGGGGCTGCGCGCCCCCGGGCCTACCGCTTAGAATTTCGGGGAATAATGGTAACGTATTGGCGGCGAAAATGCCCCCGCGGGGGAGGCCGCCGCGGGCCTCCCGTCAATCCAGACGCCCAAGGCCGAGGAAGGTTCCCGAATGAGCGCAGACAGCACCGAGCAGATCCTGGAGCGCGCCCGCCAGCGGGCCCGGGACAACGGCCGCCCGTTCGAGGGCGAGCTCACCCCCGAGGAAGCCCACGCCCTCCTGGAGGGCCTGCCCAACGCCCAGCTGGTGGACGTGCGCACCCAGGCGGAGCGCGACTTCGTCGGCTACCCCGCGCTCGGCACCCACGTGGAGTGGGAGACCTACCCGGGCATGGCCTACAACCCCGACTTCCCGGCGCAGCTGGAGGCCGAGGTGGGCGGCGACACCGACCAGGTGCTCGTGTTCATGTGCCGCAGCGGCGGGCGCTCGGGCAAGGCCGCCGAGGCCATGACCCGCCAGGGCTACCCCCACTGCTACAACCTGCTGCAGGGCTTCGAGGGCGACAAGGACGGGCACAACCATCGCGGCACCGTGGGCGGTTGGCAGGCCGCGGGACTGCCGTGGGAGCAGAAATGAGGTAGCCCCATGGCGGCCACCAACCCCTTCGCCCATGTCCCCCTGTTCGCCGGTTTCCCGGCGGATCAGCTCGAGGCGGTGGCCGAGCTGGCGGTGACCCGCTCCTACACCAAGGGGCAGCTCATCTTCCGCCAGGACGACCCCGCCGACGGCCTCTACGTCGTGGAGTCCGGCCGGGTGAAGGTGTTCCTGGCCCAGGAGGACGGCGAGGAGGTGATCGTGGACCTGCTCGGGCCCACCGAGCACTTCGGGGAGATGGCCCTGATCGACGCCGAGCCGCGGTCCACGGGCGCCATGGCCCACCAGGACTGCCGATTGAGCTTTATCGGCAAGAAGATGTTCCGCCGGCTGTTGAGCGATTCCAACGTGCTGGCGCAGAGCCTGCTCCAGGGCCTGTCCGAGCGCCTGCGCAGCGCCAACAGCACCATCGCCTCGTTGGCCACCCAGGACGTGACCGGCCGCGTCATGCGGGTGCTGCTGGAGTATGCGGAGATGGACGATGGCCGTTCGGTGGTGGCCGGTCCCCTGACCCAGAAGGACATCGCCCACATGGTGGGCGCCTCGCGGGAGATGGTGAACCGGTCCCTCCAAGACATGGCGCGCAGCGGTCTGATCGAGCGCGAGGACGACCGGATCGTGCTCAAGGGCCTGCCCGGCGCCCTTTGGTAGGGGCGGAGCGCCGGCTCAGAGTCGGCCGCGGGAGAGCCGCAGATGGAAGGTGATGTCGGGGGCGGTGCCCACCGCCGGATCCTCGGAGAATCCCGCCGCCAGCCGGTAGCCCCCGCCCGGGTGCCAGGCCGCGCCCAGCCGCAGCTCCAGGGCCGGGCTGCCCAGGGGCACCAGCGGGCTGCGGTAGAGGGGCGTGTGGCCGTCCAGCTGGGCGCGCAGCACCAGTCCGGGCAGCGGCCGCCAGCCGCCGGCCAGGCGCGCGAAGGTGGCCCAGCGGCGCTGGAGCGAGGGCAGGACATCGCCGCCGGTCATGGCCATGGCCCCGCCGGCGGCGTGCCACGGCCAGGCCCCGGTCGCCCCCGCCGCGCCCGTGGCCGCCAGCCAGCCCGCCGCGTCCCAGCTGCCGCTGCCCAGCAGGCGGTCGGCGTCGCCGGTGGGCGCCTCCAGGCGCAGCCCCGCCGATAACGGCCCGGCCAGCGGCAGCCCCGCGCTGAGGGCCAGGTCGCCCGGCCCGGCGGCGGTTCCGGTGCGGTCCAGCAGCACCTGCCCCGAGTCGTCCACCACGCGGTACAGCAGCTTGTTGTGCGGCCGGTCGGGGCGGTCGCCGCGCGGCAGGCCGAGGGCCCGGTGCCAGCGGTCGATGAGGTCGTCCAGGGTGCCCCCGGTGTGCTGGACGTAGGGCGCCTCGAGCGCCCACCAGCCGGCGCGCCGACCCGGCAGGCGGCCGACGGCGGTGAGGGTGTAGCGGCGGGTCTCGCCGTCGAAGCGGACGAAGGCGGCGCCGTCGCGGTCGCTCACGGCGTGGCTGGCCCAGTCCACCTCCAGACCGGCCCGGGTCGCCCCGCCGGGGCCGGGGCCCTGGGTCAGGCGCGGCAGGCCGAAGACCTGCGCCACCGGGCTGAGGTTGGCGGTGTCCAGGGAGACCGGCGGCTCGGCGGCGCGGCCCGGGCCCGCCAGGGCGGCCAGAAGGAGGGGCAGCAGGGGCGGGATCCGGCGGCGGCAGGCGCGCATGGCAACCCCGGAGTCGGGCGCCCGCCAGCGCTCAGTGCTGGCAGGCGGGGCAGAAGCGCGTGGCGCGCCCCTGGATCTGGCGCTTCTCCAGCGGCCCGCCGCACTTGGGGCAGGCGGCCTCGCCCGCGGCCAGCGCCCGGCCGAGGAAGGTGCGCGGCAGCTGGTCGGGCTTGGCCTGACAGCGTACGACCTTGTCCAGGGTGGGCGCCACCGCCGCGCGCAGGCGCTCGGCCTCCTCGGCGCTCAGCTCGGCCGCCTTGCGGTCGGGGCGGATGCCGGCCTGGAACAGGATCTCGTCGGCGCTGGCCGGTCCCAGCCCGGCCACCAGCCCGGGCTCCAGCAGCACCCCCTTGATCTGGGCGCGGCGGCCGCCCAGGGCCTGCTGCCATTGGTCCGGATCGATGGCGCCGTTGAGGGCGTCGGGGCCGAAGGGGCCGAGCTCGGGCACCGTCGACTCGTCGCGGATGAAGGTCAGCCAGCTCTGGCCGCGGGGGTCGCTCACCGCCAGCCCGCCGCCGTCGTTGAAGCGCAGCCCCAGGCGGGTGCTGCGCGGCGGATCCTCGTGGGGCCGGACCTGCTCGACGGCGGCGCTGGGGCTCAGGCCGAGCAGCAGCACGCCCGGCTCGCCGTCGGCGCCGGCGGTCTCCAGCAGCAGGAAGTGGCCGAAGCGGGCGATGCCGGTGAAGGCGGCGCCCACCAGGCCCTTGTTCAGCGCCTCGGCGTCGGTGTCGCGGAGGCTGCCCTCGTCGAGGACGGTCACCTCCTGCACCGGGCGGTCCAGGATCTTGGGGTCCAGCCGCTGGCGGCTGACCTCGATTTCGGGTAGTTCCGGCATGGCCTCTGCACACGGCGGGCGCGCCCAGCGGGGCGCCCGGGCTGACGGTTGGATGGGCTGCGGCCGGCGGCCGGGCCTCCCCGGCCGGGGCCGAGGGCGCCCGGAGGGTACCAGCTTCGCCGCCGGGATGCATGCCCGCCGCCGCGGCCGGAGGCCCCCGCAAGAGCCGTCCGGCCGGGTCCAGCTTCCGGGCGGGGCGGGGCCTGTGGCAGAATTGCCTGCCTTTCCCTCGACCCGGCCCGCCCGGCGGCGCCGGGGGTCCCATCGTCCGGGCAAGCACGATCGGCAGGAGCCCATGGAGCGCGAGTACAACCCCCACGAGGTGGAGCGGGCCGCCCAGCAGCGCTGGGAGGCCGAGGACGCCTTCGCGGTCACGGAGGAGGCGGGACGGGACAAGTTCTACTGCCTGTCCATGTTCCCCTATCCCTCCGGCCGCCTGCACATGGGCCACGTGCGCAACTACACCATCGGCGACGTGATCGCCCGCTACCAGCGCATGGAGGGCTACAACGTCCTGCAGCCCATGGGCTGGGACGCCTTCGGCCTGCCCGCGGAGAACGCCGCCATCGCCCGCGGCATCTCGCCGGCGAGCTGGACACGCGACAACATCGCCGACATGAAGACCCAGCTCAAGCGCCTGGGCTTCGGCTACGACTGGCACCGCGAGCTGGCCACCTGCGACCCCGACTACTACCGCTGGGAGCAGTGGCTGTTCGTGCGCCTGCTCAAGCAGGGCCTGGCCTACCGCAAGAAGGCCACGGTCAACTGGTGCCCGGTTGATCAGACGGTGCTCGCCAACGAGCAGGTGGTGGAGGGCGCCTGCTGGCGCTGCGACACCCCGGTGGAGCGCCGCGACATCGACCAGTGGTTCCTCAAGATCACCGACTACGCCGACGAGCTGCTCGACGAGCTGGACAACCTCGACGGCTGGCCCGACGAGGTGCGGGCCATGCAGCGCAACTGGATCGGCCGCTCCACCGGCGTCCAGGTGCGCTTCCCGGTGGCCGGGGCCGACAGCGAGCTGTCGGTGTTCACCACCCGCCCGGACACCCTGATGGGGGTGACCTACCTGGCGGTGGCCCCGGAGCACCCGCTGGCGCGGGCGGCGGCGGAGAGCGACGCCGACGTGGCCGCCTTCGTCGAGCGCATGAGCCATCGCTCCACCGCCGAGGGCGACCTGGAGGCCCAGGAGAAGGAGGGCATCCGCCTGGATGTCGCGGCCGAGCACCCGCTCACCGGCGAGCGCCTGCCCATCTTCGCCGCCAACTTCGTGCTCATGGAATACGGCGAGGGCGCGGTCATGTCGGTACCCGCCCACGACCAGCGCGACTTCGAATTCGCCGCCAAGTACGGCCTGCCGGTGCGGCCGGTGGTGATGCCCGAGGATGGCGACCTGAACGCCGCCGATATGACCGAGGCCTTTACCGACAAGGGCGTGCTCGCCGATTCCGACGAGTTCAGCGGCCTGACCTCCGCCGGCGCCTTCGAGGCCATCGCCGACAAGCTGGCGGCGCTGGGCCGCGGCGAGCGCCGCACCAACTACCGCCTGCGCGACTGGGGGGTGTCGCGCCAGCGCTACTGGGGCGCGCCCATCCCGGTCATCTACTGCGACGCCTGCGGCGCCGTGCCGGTTCCCGAGGCCGACCTGCCGGTGGTGCTGCCGGAGGACCTGGAATTCACCGGCGCCGGCTCGCCGCTGGCCGAGTCCGAGGAATTCCGGCGCACCACCTGCCCCGAGTGCGGCGCCGCCGCCGAGCGCGAGACCGACACCTTCGACACCTTCGTCGAGTCGTCGTGGTACTTCGCGCGCTACGCCTGTCCGGACGCCGACCAGGCCATGGTCGACGGGCGCGCCCGCTACTGGCTGCCGGTGGACCAGTACGTGGGCGGGGTGGAGCACGCCGTGCTGCACCTGCTGTACGCGCGCTTCGTCAACAAGCTCATGCGCGACGCCGGGCTGGTCACCAACGACGAGCCGTTCCAGCGCCTGCTGACCCAGGGCATGGTGCTCTACGGCGGTGCCAAGATGTCCAAGTCCAAGGGCAACGTGGTCGATCCGCAGGAGATGATCGACCGCTTCGGCGCCGACACCGTGCGCCTGTTCATCCTGTTCGCCGCCCCCCCGGACCAGGCCCTGGAGTGGTCCGACGAGGGCGTCCAGGGCGCGCACCGCTTCCTCAACCGGCTGTGGCGCCTCGCCGCCGAATTCACCAGCGCCGGCGCGGTCCCCGAGCGGCCGGCCGAGCTGCCGGAGGCCGCCGACGACCTGCGCCACCAGGTGCACACCCTCATCCAGCGCGCCAGCGACGATGTGCGCCGCCGCTACCACTTCAACACCGCGGTGGCGGCGGCCATGGAGATCGTCAACGCCCTGGCCAAGCAGTCGGACAGCGCGGATCCCGCCATGCGGGCGGTGGTGGGCGAGGGCCTGAACGCCGTGGTGCGCCTGCTCGCGCCCATGACCCCGCACCTGGCCGGCGCCCTGTGGCACGGCCTGGGCAACCCGGGCGGCGTGGAGACGGCCCCCTGGCCGGAGGCCGACCCGGCGGCCCTGGAGCGCGACACCGTCGAGCTGGTGGTGCAGGTCAACGGCAAGAACCGGGACAAGCTCCAGGTGCCCGCCGACGCCGGCGAGGACGCCATCCGCGAGCAGGCCCTGGCGCGCGACCGGGTGCGGGAGTTCGTGGGCGACGCCGCCGTGCGCAAGGTGATCGTGGTGCCGGGCAAGCTGGTCAACGTGGTGGCGAAATGAGGGGCATCCCCGCCGGCGGTCTGCGTAGGAGCGGCCACCGGCCGCGAGTCGATTCCGCCAAAGACGGTCGCGGCCGGTGGCCGCTCCTACGAGGCGGGATCGCCCTCCTGGCGGTCCTTTCCGTCGCCGCCTGCGGCTACCACTTCCCCGGCTCCGGCGCCTTCCCGGCGAGCATCCGCAGCGTCTACCTCGAGGCCGACCCGCCGGATTCGGTGCTGGCGCGGGCGGTGGAGGACGCCCTGCGCCGCGACCGCTCGGTGGAGCTGGCGGAGGAGCGCTCGGCGGCCGACGGCGTGCTGGTGCTCTCCGGCGGCGACGTCTCCAGCCGCGCCGCGGCCATCGACCCCTCGGGCGTGGCCACCGAGTACGAGGTCACCGTGCGCGGCGGCTACCGCCTGATCGACCGCCGCGCCGAGGGCGAGCCGGTGGTGCGCCGGGCCAAGGGCCTGGAGCGCAGCAGCACCTACCCCTTCCAGGGCACCACCAGCCCGGCGGCGGAGGAGGCCAACAAGCGCCGCGCCGGGCGCCAGGCGGCGGCGGACCTGGCCCGGCGCATCCTGCAGTCCATCAAGTCCGGGTTCTGAGGGAGGGACGGCGCCGATGAACCTGCGCTCCGAGCAGGACCTGGACCGGCTGCTGGAGCGGGGCGCGCCGCCGATCGTTTTGATTCACAGCGACGCCCCGCTGCTGCGCGAGGAGGCCGCGGCGCGCGTGCGCCGGGCGCTCACCGCCGACCCCGAGGTGGAGCGCCTCGCCTTCCGCGCCGACGAGTCCGTCGACTACGCCTACCTGCGCCAGGAGCTGGCGGCGCCGTCGCTGTTCGCGCCGCGCCGGCTGTTCGAGCTGCACTACGGCGACGGCGCGCCCAAGGACGAGGGCGGCAAGTGGCTGCAGGAGGTGGCCGCGGAGCCGCCGCCCGACGCCTGGCTGCTGATCACCTGCGGCTACCAGCCCAAGCGCGACCAGCAGAAGAAGTGGTTCCAGGCGGTGGCGGGCGCCGGCGCGGTGCTGGCGCTGTTCGCGCCGCGCCGCCACGAGCTGCCCGGCTGGCTCAAACGCCGCCTGGCCGACCGCGGCCTGGAGCTGGACCGCGACGGCCTGGCCTTGCTGGCCGAGCGGGTGGAAGGCAATCTGGAGGCGGCGGCCGGCGAGGTGGAGAAGCTGGTCCTGTTCGCCGGCGAGGGCGGGGCCCGGCTGGGCGCCGAGGATGTCCTGGCCGCGGTGGGCGA
>Ga0102944_1001425_pt1 | contig 15841 bp, 15 predicted proteins | sample SalPonD_shore_MG_FD_78172 | JGI IMG/M metagenome (GOLD analysis project Ga0102944, IMG submission 78172) | Salt pond soil microbial communities from South San Francisco under conditions of wetland restoration - Salt Pond MetaG... | ecosystem: Environmental > Aquatic > Marine > Intertidal zone >...
AAATAGGGTATTGCATATTTAGAGACTAAATAAATCCCTTTCGCGTTCACATTCATCGTCTTATCCCAATTTTCATTCGATATGGTATCAACCGCTCCTGGAATCACGATGCCAGCGTTATTGAATAAGATATCAATTTTATCGTAGACCTCTATGGTTTTATCAATAATTTTTTTGGCTTCCTCTTCTATAGACACATCGGCTTGCACAAATAATGCCTCTAATCCTTTTTCTTCCAAAGAGTTTGCCACTTTTAAAGCGGATTTAGAAAGGGAATTACATACTACTTTTGCGCCTTTTTCGGCAAATAATTCTGCGGTAGCCTTTCCAATTCCAGCACCTGCACCAGTAATAATTGCTACTTTATTTTTTATTTCCATATTATTACCTTGATCTTCTTTTTTCTAATATATTTAAAATTTTAATCCTAAAATTTCTCTTCCCTCCGCGGGTGTCGCTATATCTCTTCCCATTTCCTCACTAATTCTCTTCATTCTGGCTACTATTTCTGCGTTATTTTTTGCGGGAATACCTTTTTTTAAAAAAGGAAAATCCTCTGTTCCTACTCGTACATTGCCTCCCTTCGATATAGCTAAGGTAGCTATCTTAGTTTGTTCTTCTCCCATTACGCTAATTGTATGAACACAATTTTCTGGCATATATTTAATCCTATGTAAATATTCATTAGCCGTTGCCGGGGACCAAGTACCACCGGGCCAATTGAAAAATAACGTCAATACATGCGGAGGGTTAATTAAATTTTTTTCAATTAGATAATTTAAATTCCAATAACTCCCTGTATGCCATACTTCCCATTCTGGTTTTATGTTAAATTCAGCACATTTTTTACAATAATCTTCCAATTCTTCTAGTGTGTGAAGTTTATTCACGCTGATTTGCGTAAAATGCTCATCGTGATGATTAAGAATTATAGACATCATCTCTGGTTTTGCTTCAAAATCCCCCTTTCTTTCAGGGATACTATCAGAGGACATGCCAGCTTGAATTATAATATCACATTGCTCCCTTATCCGTTTTACCGTCTCGACCTCTTTCCCTCGAGGTAGATGGACATGAGCGATGGTAGCTCCTGCCTCATAGCATTTAATAACATCCTTAATTAAATCATCCAAATTATCTGACCAATTTTTCACTTCTGGATAGATCCAAGAATTAGCTGTGGTTGCCGTTAAAATCATTTTATTATTATCCTTCATAACTCTTCTATAAAATGAATTTATAGTTTGTTAAAATTTTTTCTTTCAATACAAAATTCGTCTTGAAAAATTTAGATTTCAACTCTTAAAAATAATACTCCTCCCCATATAGAACTATGAAAAAACGACATATGGGAATGAAGATTTGATAAGTACATCTATTTTAGGACGTAATTCATTTAAATCAGAAATATCATTTATCTCATTAAGTAGTTGAGGCGTCCATGTACGGGTAAATCTGATAAGTGAGTTCTTAAAAAAGGCAGTCTCGCCACGGGAAATTACCACAAGCAGTCCCTTTTTATCTGGAAGGGAAGTCACAAGGATAATGAACTTATCAGCATCAATATAACGGATATTAGCACCAGCTCCGAGAACTTCTCTAAACATATTTGAAACCGCAGTAAAAGCGCCAGCCATTAGATGCTCTAAATTTCGTTCTGGTTCATCTGTATCTAGCTTCTTCACTTTCCTAACATAACAAGCAGTCCCTCCTTGATTAAAGATCATAAAACTAAATATCGGAAAAGGTAATAAATAAAGATAATCTGGATGTATTATGAAATTGGAAATAATCAATAAGAGACCAATTAAAGAAAAAACTAAGGCTGCCGAAGTTAAGATTTCATAATAATTTTCGTAAAATAGTAGATCCCTAATTAAGTACAAAAATCCATAAATGATTAAAAACACCAATCCGATTGATTCTATAATTATAGCTTTTAATTTAATGATTTTAAGCTCTTTTATTACATTAAAAAAGGCTAATAAAAATACAGCGACGATTATTACTGACTGGAAAAAATTTGTCATTCTAAAAAGAGTATATATGAAAATATCCTCATATAATCTTAGATCTAGATAAGATAGGTCAAAAGAGATACCGTTTAAAGACATATATAATAGTAATATAAATTTGAACGATATTAAAAGAAGATAAAATCCTAACAAGAAAATTAACAAATTTAATCTTGGTCTAGGATGAGAAATATATTCATAATGGAAGAATAATAACAAGATACCTAAGGGTAAAAAACTTGTCATTAACATCATGAGAATGAGATTATTCAAGTTCAATCCTACAGCAGTATTAGCAATAGCAATAGTTACTAAGGAACCCATGAGATATTTTATGTTAGTTTGATATTTTCGGCTTTTTCGAAAGATAATAAAAGTAAGTATGAATAAAGTTAAAGAAATAGATAATATCAAAATATTTGAAATCATAAATTTATAGTCTGTCCATCTTTTTTAAATGTATTTATGAAAAATACAAATTAATAACACTAAACTTTGTTTTAGGGATTTTATAAGGTGAAGATTAATAAAAATAAGAAAAAAAATGAAAAAATTATTTAATTATTTTCGCAATATCTTCAGCAAATTCTGGTTGAAAATCAAAAATCTTCTCTGTATCATCGGTTATAATTCTAAACCAAACTCTGATTCTTAATCCAAACTCATATATCTGATATGTTGGTTTTATCCCGAAAATAGGTTGGTATTCTTCTATAATATCATCTATTTTTTTCAATATATTATCGAATCCTTTATATGGAAATTCCATGATAAATACAAAATTATGTAATTTTTCGATCTTTACTCTGCTCCTAATTGAACTATAGGCACTCTTTAATGTATGTTCAAAATAAGATTTCTTTTCTTTTTTTGCCTTTTTTTCCAATTTTTGTTCTACGCTCTTATCAACCCTTTTAAATTGGTCAATATTATCAACTTCGACTGAATAATTTGTTACTTTAGAAGAAAGTATTTCACTATTAGATTTTTTGATGAGGATATTATCAAATGTCTCAATAGTCGTCTTTAATAATTCAATGTTTCTAATAACGCCCAGATCTCCTTTAATTTTTACAACATCTCCAATATCAAAAGGACTTACAATTAATAAAACAATACCCGATACTATATTTGAGAACACACCTTTAGATGCAAAAGCAAGTGCGGTACTAAATGAAGTAGTGATGATTGTAAGATAAGCGGGATCAATAGTCTCAATAATTGGTAGACCTTCTAATACGAAGTATACAAATATTATCACGGAAAGTATTTTTACAATAAAATTGGTAATGGCTCTCTGTCGGATAGTAACTTTTTTAATCTTTTTGAGAGCATACGATAATACTCCATTTACAAGGAGAAGTATTAGCAATAGTGCTCCTAAATAAATAATAGCTTCAAAATTGCTTTCAAATATTGCCATTCTACTTACCACCCCCCTCTGTTTGGTTTTTTGATCCAGCCATTACTTCTTCAGACATCAATGCATATAAAACATCCTTGATAAATGGATAGCTATGTCTTAAAACTAATTGTGGGTTTTTTGATAAGATTTGTAATGTTATGCTTAAATGCTCCCGGGCTGTTGTATTAGCATAGTAATAAGGTCTAATTCCCAATCTCTTTTCATATTTATCGAAAACTTCTTCTAAAAGATCCCCGAGATGTTCCAAATCTACGCTATATGGAACTTCAACGACTTTTATATATCTTGTAAAGTTACCCTCTTTTACAATAATATCTTCTACTTTTTTTATCCACTTTTTATAGCCTTGTTTTTCAACTTCCTCCTCTTCTTCTGGCGATGGTAAACGGGAGAGCTTTTGGGTAAACTTTTTTATGCTCGCGTTATAGACAGCAGTATTAGGGATATAGGTGAAGATACCTAAGAAATCGCGTATTTTAGTATAACTTAAGTTAATTTCGGTAACAATTCCTTGCGTTTCATTGGCTTCTATTAAATCCCCGATATCAAACGCACTTGATGATAAAAGCATAATGCCAGATGTGATGGTATTTATCCTGTCTTCCATAGTTAATGAGATTGCAACTACTAAGAAAGACACGATAGCAACGCCCAATTGTGGTGAGATTACAAAAATCAATTCAAATACAAAGACAATCCAAATTATATTGATGATAAATACTAATACGAATCGGATTTTTCTAGTTCCTAAGGTATAATTTAAAATTCGGATGACTATCGTTCTTCCTATGTATACAAATATATTAATCATAATAGAATATACCAGCGCAGGATTAACATTCAGCGTTTCCAATATGTAATCCCAATAATATAATGCGACAGCAACGATTACAATTAGAAGAATACTAACTATTCCTTGATAAATCTTTTTCATAGTTTCATCTCCTTAAGAAGTTGTTTTTAGATTTTGGTAAAATTTCAAGTATTTTTTTTATGATTGGAAAAATCATATATATAAAAAATTAAACGCTTTTATTTTAATTTATACCAAATAATTTATTAAATCAAGATAAAATAATATGATTTTGCATTTTCTAACTTTGAAAAAAAATAAATTGAACCTCTAAAATAAAAAAAATTAAATAATCAACCAAATAAATTTTTTATAATGGTCTATTATAAAATTATGTTGTCAATTCCTCAAAAAAAATGAGAAATAATTCCAAACCTCGTAGAACCATCAGAAATATTAAGAAAAAGAAAAGTTTACATAAAGTTGGAGAGCCTCCAGGAACTTTAACATATACTGGAGAGTTGAAAAAGAGAAAAACAAATATAACTATTGTAGATTATAATAAAGATGATTATCAAATTCAGGAATTAACCGAAATTACCATCGATCTTTCAGAAATAGAAAATGATAATATTAGGTGGATTTTAGTAGACGGATTAGAAAATGTGAGTCTGATTGAACAAATAGGAAAACAATTTAACCTTCATCCACTAATTCTGGAAGATATTTTGCATCCTAATCAAATACCAAAATTTGAAGATTACAAGGATAAGCTTTTTGTCGTTTTAAAAAAATTAAAGATTAAAAGTGATGATTATGAAGCTATCGATACAGAGCAGATTTCTCTAATCCTTGGATCGAGTTATGTTCTTACATTTAGAGAGCAAAAATCAGATATTTTCGATCCTATTCTGGAAAGAATTAAAATTCCAAAGGGAAAGATCAGAGATATGAAATCCGACTATTTATTATATGCATTAATAGATATTATTATAGATAATTATTTTATTGTGGAAGAATCTTTAGGCGACTTTATTGAAGAAATCGAAGAAAAATTAGTAGAAGATCCCCAAATACAAACTTTACAATCAATATATAAATTAAGAAAAATAGTCATCGATTTTAAAAAATCTGTTTGGCCAATGCGGGAAGTTGTTAATAAATTGCAGCGGGAAGAATCTGATTTGATTGGAAATGAGATGCAAATTTTTTTAAGGGATATTTACGATCATATCTTTAGAATAAATGATTCCCTTCAAAATTATAGAGATATCGTTTCAGGAATGCTTGAAATGTATTTATCAAGTGTGAGTAATAAAATGAATGATATCATGAAGGTATTAACTATTATTTCTACTATTTTTATTCCATTATCCTTTTTGGCAGGGCTGTATGGAATGAATTTTGCATTTATGCCAGAGCTTCAATCGCCTCTAGGTTATCCTCTTCTCTTAGGCATAATGTTTCTTTTAGGTATTAGCATGCTATTCTTCTTTAAACATAAAGACTGGATTTAAGAATGAATTTTTCGCTTGTAGATTTCTTTAAAAAGTCTATAAAATATTAATAAAAAGAGAAAAAAAAAGAAGCAAATAATATTTTATTCTTCTAATAACTCACTAGCAACATTCATCATATTCTGGGGTTCTGGAATGCCTTCCATTAGTTCTTTTATTCTATCGGCAATTATCTGAGGTGTAAACGTCTTACCATTATTATCAATTCTATTTACAGTGTGCCAGCCTCGCCAGACCCAGAGCTTGTCACCTGCTATGCGAAATATTTCCCCAGTGATTGATCTCGCTTTATCTGATGCTAAAAAGGCAACAAGAGGGGCTACATTAGAAGGATGAAAGACATCCATTCCTGCTCTGTCCTTCTTCGACATCAAATTTGCAAATTTTGGAGTTGCATCAGTAGTGAGTCTCGTGCGCGCCATCGGCACGATACAGTTAATTGTAGCGTATTTTTTCATTTCCATAGAGCCAATGAGCGTCATCGCAGCGATACCCGCTTTTGCAGCACCATAATTAATTTGTCCCATATTACCCAATAATCCTGCATCTGATGCAGTATTTATGATGCGCCCAAACTTCCGCCCTTGCTTTTTTGCCTTTACTTCCTTTCTAAAATATTCTGTCGCATGTCTCATCATATTAAATGTTCCTTTAAGATGAACTGCGATAACTGCATCAAATTCAGCTTCATCCATATTAAATATCATCCGATCTCGCAGAATTCCCGCATTATTAACAATAATATCGACTTTCCCAAAATGATCGAGCGCTTGCTGTAGCATTTGTTTTGCCTTGTCAAAATCTGTAACGGAATCGTAATTAGCAATTGCATCAACTCCTAATTGCTTAATTTCTTCGACTACTTGGTCTGCCACTTTTGTTTCCTTACCCGTTCCATCAAAGGCAGCACCAAGATCGTTAATCAAAAGATTACATCCTTCCTTGGCCATTGCTAATGCTTCTTCCTTTCCTAAACCCCGCCCAGCGCCGGTAATAATCGCTACTTTTCCATCTAATAATCCCATTATTTTCACATCCTATTATATATTTTTTTAACTATAATAATATTTGTAATAACTAGAATTATTCTTATTTTAATATTAAGTTTTCATCTGATATTCTTTTTTTGGATAAAATAAAATTTATTAAATAATATTAATACTCCTTAAATTATGATAAAATTGATTGGCAAAACCTTTTCTGGCGTTTGGCAACAATTCTTTTAATACTCATATCTTTTATTTCCTTAAAAATAATTATATCAAAGAATCTGAGAGAGCTTTTAATTTCTTCTGAAATATTTGTTAAATAGTTGAATTTTTATAATAATATAATATTTTTAAAACTGTCAATAGCTCGGATTTTTAATGGTTTAATTGAATTTATTTGATTACCTCTAATAGTTCTGGGAATTTTTCTGCGATCCTTAAGAAATCATTAGTTGTTGCAAAACCAATCTCATTATAATCTAATTTAAGTGTGTTAATGGCTGAAAACTCTGGAAATGCTTCTATCAAACATAGTAAAATCGCTTCTGTGCAAATCCATCGTTTTGCGGTTCTATCTAACTTTTTTATTTTTATTTTTATTCCTAAACGAGAGTATATAATATTAATGAAAACTCCAATTATTGTCTTTTTAGAATTATATAGACTGTTTCTGAATTTTTCCATTTCATATATAAACTTTTTTTTCTGCTCTACATTGACCCATTTTGGTCGCAAAATTAAGGGTATTCTATTACTTTTTGAAAAAAGAGAAGTCGGTCTAATAACCGTTTCTGGAACAACAATGTTTAAAGTCTCGTTATTATAGAGTACAACTGCGATATGATCGTATATATTTTTCGTTATTTTTCTCCCCAACCTATATATAACTCCAGGAGTTTTAACAAGTAATAAATCTCCAGGCTTTAGTCGTTTTATCCTTTCAAAATTAGATATATAATTAATTTTTGAGACGGAGTAAAGCTCATCGGATGGAAAATATTCTTTTCCTAATAATAACCTTCCCATTTTTTTCAATCATGAATTTTATTAATTTTAGATCTAGACAAATATTTTTAGAATTTTCATATTATAATTAAATTAATTGTATATTTAATTATAACGAATGGCTATAAGATTATGATCTTAACTAAATTAAAGACTCTCTTTCATAATTTCTAAACCTTTTTATTCTCTTAAAAATAAAGTTAATTAAACCTATTAAAAGTATTCCAACTATAATGGAAGCTGTCACGCATATTCTAACTGGTGTATTAATTCAAATTCTCTGCTTTGAATATCTCCCTTTTCCTTATAATATTATATTAACGATTATTATCGCCTTTTTTTCACATTTTTTAATTGATGCTCTTGCTAAAATTACGTATCATACCCCAGAGGCAAGATGGAAAGATAAATTCTGGGTGGCGTGGCATATATTTATTATCGGTATTTCTCTTTTTGTTGCGGTTTGGTTTTTCATTCCCTATTGGTTGGGATTACTATCAGCGAATTTGGTAGATATATGGGATTGGCTAATTCTTAGAAATATTCAGAATATTAAAAGCAAATCAGAAGAAGAGCAATCTGAAGAGAAATGGGGGGAAAAATATTTTATTCATCCACTTATAGATAAATTTAGAGCAAAAATATTTTTCTGGTTGCCTAATTGGAACTATAAAAAAAGAGGAGTCATTCCCGAATTAATTTTAATATCTGCTCTATGGACTATCATCTTTTCATTAAATAATTATTTCTTTTAAAATAAAATTGACAATAGCTATTCAAATCTATTCACTTTTTTTACACACCTTGATTTCCAAGAATATTTGAAAGTTTTGGTTTAGAGGTATAATAGAAGAGATGACTTTTACAACTACAATCAGAGCAACCAAAATTCAATATGGAATCATCAGCAGATTTGCTTAATTCATTTGCCATTATACATTCTAATTTTTGCTTAGAAGGAATAAGATATAATCCAATTATTTTACTATGAGTTGAATTTAAAAGATAATCTATATGCCAATGCAGATTTTTTTCCTTAGAATTTTTAAGATGTCTTTTAACTCTATTTAATATGTTAGTGGAACCTTTAGTTGCCATAGCTGATCCTACATAAATATAATAACCTAGGTTGAAATTAATAAATCCTTGAGCTCCTACTTTAATATTTGTCTTTTGAGTAACTAAAATCATTAATAAATATGTTCCTTTCATAGAATTTTTTTAAAGCGTTTTAAAGCATGTTATTCTATAATCAAATCAAATTATGATTAGATTTAAAAATAAATTAATTAAAATTATATTCTATTCAATGGAAAAGATGATTATTGAAAAATTTTAGCAAAATTCTTCAAAAAGACACTTCTTTCTATAGATTTTGATAAAAAATTTAAAAACTTAATTATATTATAAATATCAATAATAGATAATTATGCAATTCTTAATGAATTTCTAATGAGAGCAAGAGCATGTACTAAATGCAAGGAATTTATTATCATACATCATGGCAATCCTAAAAGTATGGAAATTGTCAAAGAGTTTGAGGCTGACCATCGTGGCCATTCAGTTATTACTGTTGATGTAAATGAAATTAAAGCTAGATATAATAATGTTATGTATAGATATAGATAATTATTATTAATTTCTTTTTTAAAATTTTTAATTATATTATCTCTTTTTCAAGTTTTAGCTGTAAAACTTTAGATATTGACTTCATAAGAATATTGATTGATTCAAACGTCGGAATATTGAATTTTTCTTCTAATTCTTCGCGCCATTGAAGCAATAATTTTTTATTTCCTCCTAGAAAACCCATATATATTGGAATATGATTATATTTAGTATTTAATTGATGTAATTTTTTCCAATCAAATTCTGTCTCTTCAATACCAGTTAAAAAGTAAATAAGAGCATCTATTTTATTATTTTCTTTAAGGAATACCTCTCCTGCATGGAGGTATGCTTTTTCTGGACCCACATATTCAACTGATGACCAAATATCTAAAGGATTATACACATCATCCCATGCAAATCTTGGAAAAATATCTTGCATGAATTTTTTCTGCTGAAGGGTCATAGGGGGCAATTCAAGCCCATATCTTTCAGCCAAATCACACGAGAGAACCGTCCCAGCACCTGAGATTGAAATGACAGCAACGCGATTATTTTTAGGAATAGGCTGAGTTAAAAGTAATTTTGCAATTTGAAACATTTCATTAAAGTCGTCTACTATAAGTAACCCTATTTGCTTACTTAAGGCTTCAATTATTTTATAATTTCCTGCTAATGATTTCGTATGAGATATAATTGCTCTTTTGCCTTTTTCAGTTCTTCCTGATTTTAATAAGATAATAGGCTTTTTTTTAGCAATTCGACTACATTGTTCCTTAAATCTTTGCCCTTCTTTTATATCTTCTAAATATAATCCAATAGCATTGGTATCTGGATCTTTTTCATAAATATCTAATACATCAGAGGCATTAACATCAAATTTATTTCCAATAGCAGCAATTTTAGCTATTCCAAATTCTTGAATATAATTTTGCCCTTGAAGGATTCCCGAAAGTGTGAGCCCTGTTTGGCTGATAATTGAGAGGTTTTTTTCTTTCATTTCGGGTAATTTATCAAAATATATTAATGAGGTGATTAAATTTTTTTTATTTTTATGTGCACAATAGAATCCGATTGAATTTGGTCCCAAAACTCTTGTAGATGATTTCATAAGCCTTGAATTTAGACGTTCCAATCGTTTTTGATTTTTTTCATCGTTTTCTCCTTTTAAGTAAAAGTCTCCAGATTCTATAACTACCGTCTTTATTTTATAATCAATACATTGCTCCAAAGCATCTAATACATATTCCACTGGTAATATGATAATTCCTAAATCAATATTTTTAATTGGCACTTCATCAAGAGCTTTATAGCATTTTATACCATAAATTTCCTCATGTTCAGGATGAATCAAATAAAGATTTTGATCCGTATAATTTAAAATATTCCTAAGAACATGATTACCTCCCTTTCTTTCATCCTTACTTGCTCCAAAAATAACTATAGAGTTGGGATCAAAAAAGTTCTCCATAAATGGAGAAGTGAAAAATTAAATAAATATTAATTGATCGCTATAATTGAATATATTTACATGAGCATTAAAAAATAAGGGACTTTTGAAGAAGATTATAATTATTTCTATTAAAAATTCCCTATTTAGAGAGACACTTTTCCTTAATTCTTATATCGCTCATTATGCCAGAGCGAAGTATAAATAATTTTATGATATCATTTTCTTTTTAATTTCTTGTACAAGAGTATTTCCTCTCTCATTTATTTCTAACAAGATATCTCGCAAAACTTCGTTGATTTCAACACCTTTCAATTCACATCCGATATATAAAAGAGATAAAATTTCTCGAGATAATGTCCTTAATTTCTTTATATCATCTATGGGAATTCTAATACCCAACGCTTTAAGATCTTGCTGAGTTTCTTTCTCTTGTTGTCTTATTACCAGGAAATAATCATTCTTCCTATTTTTCCAGAGCTCTGTAATTGCCCGAATTGAAAGAAGATAACGTTTTGTAGGACTTCCAATTCCAAAAATATCTTTAGTAAAAGTAAGGGGCGAGGAATTTTTCAATGATTTCAGTCCAAAACTTCTATTAATTTTGTTCTCTTTATCAATTTTGTGCTTTAGCTTGCTAACTTCCTCTGTTAATTGCTCAATTTTTAGGAATAATTTTTCAAATTTATTTAAAAATAATTCTTTATTGATATTTTTATCATATTCATGACTCATTAAAATCACCCGAGGGATATGATCTTTCTTTGCTTAATTTTTTATTAAACTATTTATTAAGGTATTAATCTGTGAAGGTTTCTTAATTTATCAATAGATTTGATTTAAAAAATTTAATCATAAAAAGTCAGAGAGGGTTTTTTGTGTGGAAAAAGCGCGGATTGGCAAATTCCATTTCTTTTTTAATTCATTTGCAGTTTTAGGGGCAAATCCTGTGAAATGATTATTTACAATTATAAAGATTTCCTTAACATCCGAGGTATCGATAATTTTTTGAATAGTGGAATTCATATCTTGTATGGTTTTTTTCTGAGTTCTTTCTACTATATTAAATTTATTTATACTTCGATCTCCGATAAGTCTAATATAATAGTAACTTTGATTTGGATAATAATAGGGACGAATTTCTTGTAAATAGGTGGTAACTAGGGATATGTTCTCTCTATTAATAATTTCATCAATAATTTTTTTTTTAAACCAAGAATTATCCCGGAATTCAAAAAAATAGATGTTCTTTCTAGGCATTATTCTTATTAATTCATTTAAGATATCGATATTGTTATTCGAATATTTAAACCACGGAGGAAACTGAATTAAATAGCCGTATATTTTCTCACTAAGCGGCTCCATTCGGGAAAAAAAAGTGGAAATCTTATTATCTAAGCCCTCTTCAGTTATATTATGCGTAATTTCTTGCCACATTTTTATAATAAATCTAAAATTCTCTGGGACTTTCTCATTCCAATTTTTTACTGTTTCAATATTTGGAAGCCGATAAAATGTAGAGTTTACTTCGACTATTTCAAAGATTTCCGCATACAATTTTAGATGATTTTCTCTTTCAAGAAATTTAGGATAAAACGTTCCATTCCAATCTTTATATTCCCATCCCGCAGTCCCAATATTAATAAGGGGCATAACAATTTTTAAAAAAAATTATCTTTTTCGATAATTGTATTGAAAATATTTATTTAAAATAATAAATAATAAATAATAAATAATAAATATAAATATATAGTCTATATATTCTATATTGAAAACCTTGATGGGCTGATGATTTCTTCTGAAAAAAAGATATTGAGTTATAAAGAATGGGAAGAATCCGCTATAGAACGTCATGATTTATATAACTTTGAAGCTAAAATAGATTATACCACTAGTGAAACCATAAAGAAGAAGAAAACATCTTATTATCTTGAGCTATATTTTTTCATTCCAGAAGCGCTTCAAATAAATAGTGAATCTTATAATAAAGACCAATTTTTTTTAGACTTAAATAATAGAATCCGTTTTAAAACACCCCAAATGTCAATTGAGGGTATAATTAATGAGGAAAACGAATTATCACCTATAAATAGGATTCTTGAGAATTTAAAAAAAATTGAATTTGGAAAGATTACCAACAAAATTAAAACTCGAATTGAACGAGAGATACGACTCCTATCTTGCATAATAAAAGTGATATTGAGAGATCAAATTAATTACTTAATAAAAAATCATCAATCATTAAAGCATAAATGTGATTTAAACAAGGTTGTGGGAGAGTATCTCACATCTTTAATATTATTTCAAGAAAAAATAACCTATTTAATGGGAAAATTTGCAAAAGCCCAAATTCCTTTTAAGGTCAGGGAAGCTTTTCAATTTGCTGTAGAATATCTGAGTATACAAATCGAAAAATGGATAACATTAGTTATTGAAAATTTAGGGAATGAATTTAATGAAGACATTCAGAAAAAATTAATTGAGATTGTTGAATATGAGCAAGAAAGGCGTAAAAATCTTAGTAAACGCTCTATAATTAAAAAAAATACTTCAAATGAAATCTATTCCTATTATAAGGGTATTTTAAAAAAATATGTTCAAGGAGTATTATACCTAGAGAAAAGAAAAAAAAATCCTAAATCTACTTCAACCCAAATTTTATATTCTATAGCTGAAGCGATTGCTATGTTTCTTTCCTTATTTTTAGGCTTCATTCTTCTTACTAATTTTGTAGAATATTCCTTGCCTTTTATTACATTCGCAGTGGTAATTTACATGTTAAAAGAGCGAATAAAAGATAATGCAAAAGCAATATCTGATAAAGCTCTTGGTCTTGTATTCCCTGATAAACGTCATGAAATTGTAGATCAGTTTTATCAGAAGCGAATAGGTATTAGTAAAGAAAAGGTTAGCTTTGTTAATTGGGAAGATATTCCTTCTGAGATTCTTAAAATAAGAAGATCAAGTAATGAAAGTCCTTTAGAGGAAAAAGGGAAACCAGAAAAAGTAGTCTTCTATAATCAAAAAATTGCGCTACATAATCGTGAAATAGATAAAATACATACACGAAAACATGATTTATCAAATATTATTCGCTTTAATATTCGATCATTTTTGAAATATATGGATGATCCTAAAGAATTTGAATTTCATTGGGATAAAAATACAAAAAAAGTAAAGGATATATGTATTTCAAACGTTTATCACATAAATGTCGTCAATAAATTAACATCTTTCAAGGGAACAGAACAAGAAGAAATAGATTATGATAAATTTAGGGTAATACTTGACCAAAAAGGAATTAAAAGGGTTGAAGAACCACAATTTAGTATTTAAGATTATAATTTCTCTAATTCTTTTGACAATCTATAAATAAAAGAGTTTTAAAGTTGGTAAAATAAATCATAATATAACTAATGGTTGGATTATCTTGGAATAAAAAAGAGCTTAGCTCTGAGGATATTTTAAAATATGAGAAAAAATACATAAGTTCATTTGAACCTGTAAAAACATTCAAACCTTTTAAAGAATTCAAAACATTAGATACTTTTTCTACTCCCGACAACAATTGGAAAAATAAATTATATTGGGGGGATAATTTAAAGATCTTCTATTATTTATTAAATTCATTTGAAGAGAAAATTGATTTAGTCTATATTGATCCCCCATTTTTTACGGGATCTAATTATAATATTGTAATAAAAGAAGAAAATCAAGAACGAGATTATGAAACTACCGCATATTATGATAGATGGAATAATGATATAGATCAATATTTACAAATGCTTTATACTCGGCTAATTTTATTGAAACGATTATTATCTCATTCAGGATTATTATTTATTCATTTGGATTGGCATTCCTCTCATTATATTCGGCTCCTTCTTGAAGAAATTTTTGGGGCAGAACATTATATTAACTCTATAATCTGGTATTATTATAATAAGTATTCTGCGAGTAAAACCAATCTACCGAGGGCCCATGATGAGATCTTAGTATATTCTAAAAGTGATTCTTATATTTTTAATGAATTAAGAGTTCTGAGGGAAAAACCAACTAAGCAATTAAAACGAGAAATGGTTGATGGTGTGTTAAAGAATGCAAAAGATGAAGATGGGAATATTATTTATCGAATCGTAAAAGATAAAAAATTAGATGATGTATGGCGGATTCCATGTATGCAGCCAGCGTCAAAACAATGGACGGGTTATCCTACTCAAAAACACCATAAATTACTTGAAAGGATTATTAAATTGGGAACTAATAAAGGAGATTTAGTTGCCGACTTCTTTTGTGGTTCTGGGACAACTTTATATACTGCAGAAAAATTAAATCGAAGATGGATGGGTGCAGATATTTCTAGATATGCAATTTATCTAACACTTAAGAGAATTATAAATTATCAGAGAAAAAACAAAAATAAAAATGTACAATTATACCCCTTTGAACTGGTAACTCGCTTAAATGAGAAGAAAAAAAAGATATTAAATTCTGATTTTTTCGATAAGGAGTTAACAATAAAAAGAAAAAAATAATGATTTGAAAGATTTAACTTTTATTATGATAATCGATATCCCACCCTAAATAAGTATATAATGCTTCATAGACGATATCTCCGACCTCATTTAATGTGGCAGCTACATGATGAGCATATCCTCGTTTACATAGTTTTTTGAGTATTTCTTGAAGATTAGGGATCTCAACCACTCCATACCCTCCATATGTCTCCAATTGATCCTCCGTATATTTTCCATCAACCATTATTGCTTTAATATCACCATAGAGCTCATCTGTATCGATTCTTAGTAAAGTACATGGACTGCTTTTGATTCTACCCTGTATAGCACCGTAGGAAACATCTTCGCCTTTTTGATCAGAGATAATTGGGTGAGCGGTCAATTTAGTATCTTTAAAAAAGGATTTGGGGAGATTAGAGCAATGAAAAAGGACCATCTTATTTGGATCATTACCATAATTGTTATTCCAATCTAGAATAGCAGAGGGAGTATCTGATGCGGCTTGTAATATATACATTGCT
>Ga0102944_1001428_pt1 | contig 15826 bp, 13 predicted proteins | sample SalPonD_shore_MG_FD_78172 | JGI IMG/M metagenome (GOLD analysis project Ga0102944, IMG submission 78172) | Salt pond soil microbial communities from South San Francisco under conditions of wetland restoration - Salt Pond MetaG... | ecosystem: Environmental > Aquatic > Marine > Intertidal zone >...
CATCTGGTGTAGAGCTTGCTGTATGAGTCTGTCGGTGACCGTCGGTATTCCCAGAAGCCGCACTCGAGTCGGCCTACTACGCCCAGGTTGCATGGGCGAGCAGGTGCGTAAGCACCGACCAGCTCTTGGCGTTCGGCTAACAGTTCCCCCTGTCGAGCCTGTAGGAGACTTTCACTCCCAAGTGAGTGCGCCCAGCCGCGCGCACCAAAAAAAGGGGTCCGGCAAGCTGCCGGACCCCACATGTCACGTTCGGATTGCGCGGGGCTTACTGCGCCACCCCTGCAACGGCTTTTGCTGCCGCAAGACGGGCAATGGGCACGCGGAACGGTGAACATGAAACGTAGTTCATACCCACGCGGTAGCAGAAGTCCACTGAGTTGGGCTCTCCACCGTGCTCACCACAAATACCAACTTTCAATTTCGGGTTGGTCTTGCGGCCCTTTTCAACGCCGATCTTCACAAGCTGACCTACACCGTCCTGGTCCAACACCGCGAACGGATCATTTTCCAGGATTCCGTCCTCGAGATATTGCGGCAGGAACGAACCGATGTCGTCACGGGAATAGCCAAAGGTCATTTGTGTAAGGTCGTTTGTACCGAATGAGAAGAACTCTGCCTGCTCGGCGATCTCATCGGCCGTAAGTGCGGCACGCGGAATTTCGATCATGGTGCCAATCATGTAGGGAATGTCTGCCTTCTTCTTCTGCAGCACTTCCTTTGCTACCCGCTGTGCATTCTCCCGCAGGATTGAAAGCTCTTTCACGGTACCCACAAGCGGAATCATGATTTCCGGTTGTACTTTGACGCCGTTTGCTGCGACTTCACAGGCGGCGGCCATGATGGCCTCAACCTGCATGTCATAGACTTCCGGGTAGGTGACGCCAAGGCGGCAACCGCGATGGCCGAGCATGGGGTTGGCTTCATGGAGGGAGTCGATCTTGCTCTTCAGCTGCTTTTCGCTTATGCCTACCGACTCTGCAAGCTCCTTAATCTGCGCTTTTTCATGAGGAACAAACTCATGCAGCGGCGGGTCAAGGAGGCGAATGGTGACCGGGTACCCGTCCATAGCCTTGAAGATTCCCTTGAAGTCTTTCTTCTGCAAGGGGAGCAGTTTCTTCAGCGCTTTCTTCCGGGCCTCAAGATCTTCTGCAACGATCATTTCGCGGAATGAGCGGATTCTGTCCTCTTCAAAGAACATGTGCTCTGTCCGGCAAAGGCCAATGCCTTCCGCTCCAAACTGACGGGCGCGCTTTGCGTCTTCCGGAGTATCCGCGTTTGTGCGCACGTTAAATCCAACCTGTTCAATCCCCGGACGCTTGCCCCTGGCACGGATTTCATCCGTCCATGAGAGGAACTTCTGCAGTTGCCCGGAAATCTTTGGCTGTACCAGCGGGATTTCTCCCTTGTAAACTTCACCGGTGGTGCCATCAATGGTGATAAAATCACCCTGCTTGAACTTGGCTTCTCCCACCGTCATTTGCTTGCCGGAGATTACCACGCCCTTGGCGCCCGCGACACACGGGGTGCCCATACCGCGGGCAACTACCGCCGCGTGGCTGGTCATTCCGCCGGTTGAGGTGAGAACACCTTCCGCTGCGTGCATACCGCCAATGTCTTCAGGAGAGGTCTCCTTCCGTGCAAGAACGACTTTCTTACCGTCAGCCACCCACGCTTCCGCATCATCTGCGGTAAATACAACCTGGCCGGTTGCGGCTCCGGGAGAAGCATTAAGCCCCTTGGTGAGCGGCTTGAAGTCTTTCTTTGCCTTGGGGTCAATCATGGGGTGAAAGACCTGATCAAGCTGAGCAGGACTTACACGCGCCATGGCAAGCTCTTTATCAATTAGCCCTTCATCAACCATCTCAACGGCAATGCGGATAGCGGCAACACCGGTGCGCTTTCCGTTTCTTGTCTGAAGAAGGTAGAGATCTCCCTGCTGAATGGTAAACTCCAAATCCTGCATATCTTTGTAGTGCGCTTCCAGTTTGTCTTTGACCGCAACAAGTTTTTTATAGATAGCCGGATTCTGTTTGGAAAGTGCCTTAATAGGAACAGGAGTTCTGATACCGGCTACAACGTCTTCACCCTGGGCGTTCATGAGGTACTCGCCGTAGAACACCCTTTCACCGGTGGAAGGGTCACGGGAGAAACAGACACCGGTACCGGAGCCTTCTCCAAAGTTTCCGAAGACCATGGACTGGACGTTTACCGCAGTACCCTTCAGTCCCGTAATTTCATTGAGTTTTCGATAATGTATGGCGCGGGGGTTATTCCAGGAACCAAATACCGCATTGATGGAAGCCCACATTTGATCTGTTGGGTTCTGCGGGAAGTTCTTTCCGGTGTGCTTTTTGTACACTTCCTTGTAGAGACGGACAACTTCCTTCAAGTCTTCCGCGTCAAGGTCCGTATCCAGTTCCACACCTTTTTTCTTTTTCACCTTGTCCAGCGCATCTTCAAAGCTCTGGTGCTCAATGCCCATAACAACATCACCAAACATGTTGATAAAGCGCCGGTAGGAGTCCCATGCAAACCGATCATTACCTGATTTGCTTGCGAGCCCGAGGACTGCCTTGTCGTTCAGGCCAAGGTTGAGAACCGTGTCCATCATGCCGGGCATTGACACTGCAGCGCCTGACCTGACGGAAACCAGAAGCGGATCTTCTGCATCGCCAAGTTTCTTGCCCATCATCTTTTCAAGATTGGCAAGGTTGTCCTCAACTTCCTTCTGGAGGCCTTCAGGATAATGCCGCTCGTTCTTGTAAAAGAGATCGCAGACCTCTGTAGATATAGTGAAACCAGGAGGAACCGGAACGCCGACATTGGTCATCTCTGCCAGGTTGGCACCCTTACCGCCGAGGAGGTCCTTCATCTTGGCGGAACCTTCCGCCTTGCCTCCTCCGAAGAAATACACATACTTGTTAGCCATAATAAATTGTACCCCCGAAAGTCTTTAAAAGTTGGTGGTGTAAGGAAAAGTCTTGCCGTTGTAGGCTAAAACAAAACAGCCCTTATGTCAACACGAGTGACATAAGGGCCGGTTTCACATATAGTTAACGGGAACGCCCCGCGTTACGCAACGTAGCTTTCCAGAAGCTGGGAACGCTTTGGATGCTGCAATCGTTTCAGAGCCTTCTTTTCTATCTGCCGAATACGTTCCTTGGTCAGATTGTACTTATCTCCGATTTCTTTGAGGGACAACGGACTCCTTCCGTTCAGTCCAAATCGAAACTGTACTATTTCTGACTCTTTGTCGGTCAGCGTATTCAACACGTTGTTAATATCATCTTTAAGAGACTGCTCTATTACCTGCGCTTCCGGATGCTTGTAGCCCTGGTCTTCCACAAAATCCCCGAGCAGGGAGGAGTCTTTTTCAGCGTATACCGGAGTCTCCAGCGAAATCAGATCACGTGAAATATTAATGAGATCTGCAACGTGGTCTTCATCCATGTTGAGCGTTTCAGCAATCTTCTTCATCTCAACTTCTTCGCCGCGCTCACTCTGAAGATGCTTGCGTACTTTTTCAATCTGCACGAGCTCGTTTGCGCGGTTCAAAGGTAGCCTGATCATTCGCGACTTCTCGCAAATGGCTTTCAGGATTGCCTGGCGGATCCACCAAACGGCGTAAGAGATGAAGTGATATCCTTTATTCACATCAAACCGCTCAATAGCATTCATGAGGCCGATATTGCCTTCACTAATGAGGTCGGAAAGGGGCAGCCCCTGGTTCTGATATTTTTTTGCAACGTTGACTACAAATCTGAGGTTGGCCTGTACCAGTTTGTCCTTTGCCCACTGTTCACCGCGTTCTGCGGCACGCGCATATTTGTCTTCCTCTTCACGAGTAAGGAGAGGAATACGATTGATTTCTTTCAGATAAATTGAAAGAACGTTCTCGTCATCCCGACTGGATGTGGTGTAAGTTCTCTTGTTGTCCTTGTTCTTTCCATTGACTGCTGCCATTTAAATCCTCCTCGTTAGCTACACACTGTAAGATGCAAGTTGCGTGCCAAGACTCGAATTTCAACATCTCTATAAATTATTACAATATAAAGAATTAAAAAATGCAGAATTTTGCGCGTTTCTGCGATCCCGTGTGTTGGGTCAATATTACTCACACATGCAAAAAAAGCTATATACTGTATCAAAATTCACCATAACGCCCGAATATCACAACGTATCGTGTCAAACTGCGGATTATTGACCGGTTGGCTTCCCGGTAAATCCGATTTTGCTGAACGTTCGAGTTATTTTTTCCCTTGACCCGGAAAATCTTCCATCGTATATTTTCCTCGAACACTTTCATTTCCAAGAAACTCATACAATAATTTGAACGACGGAGGAGAGAAACATGAAGATAAAGCCGCTTGGGAATCGTGTACTTCTGAAGACCGAGAAAGAAGAAGAAAAGACTAAGGGCGGTCTCTTCATTCCAGAAACAGCGCAGGAAAAAACACAGTCCGGCGTTGTTATCGAGATTGGAGATGACAAGGACGCGATTACGGTCAAAAAGGGCGACAAAGTCATGTATGACAAGTACGCCGGAACCACTCTGAAGGTGGATGGTGAAGACCATCTGATCATCAGAATTGACGACATTATCGCGGTGGTTGAGTAGCTCCAGATGATGTGCCTTCCGGCACACAATCGGCAAACCATCCAGGGCGGCTTTCTGCAAAGAAAGCCGCTTTCTTTTTGCTGTCTGGCTACCCGGAATAGAGAAAACGCTCCAGATCTTCAAGAACGAGCGCGGCTTCCTTTAAGCTGGTACGCGTTTCCGGGAGGGAAGAGAGAAATACTTTCCCGTATCCTTTGTGCACAATCCGCGAGTCGGCAATCAGCACTGCGCCGCGGTCATCACGCCTGCGCATTAACCGTCCAAAGCCCTGCTTCAGTCTCATGACCGCCTCCGGAAGCGCGAGCTCCGCGAAAGGATTTCCCCCACCAGCGCGAATGGCTTCGGTTCTGGCAACAAGAACAGGATCGGTGGGTACTCGAAACGGCAGCTTGCACAGAATCACAAGTTGCAGCGTTTCCCCGGGCGCGTCAATTCCTTCCCAGAAACTGTCTGTTGCAAAAAGCACACTTGCCGTGTCCGTGTTGAAACGTGCCAGAAGGCGGGAGCGTTCATCGTCACCCTGGCGAAAGGCGGTAATGCCGAGTTCAGCAAGACGAGGCCGGACCGCCTCATACGTGCGGGAAAGCATATCATAGGAGGTGAAGAGTACCAGTGCCTTTCCTTCCGAAATAGAGAGCGCCTCCCGCACAAACGCGTTCAGAAAGTCTTGAAAACCCTCAGAGTCCGGAGTGCCGGCGTCCGCTGGCACTCCGAGCAACACCCGCGTGCGGTAATCAAACGGAGAAGGAAATGCGCTGCACCGCACCCGTTCACTATCTTCCGGGTCAAGCCCTACTCGTCCGGTCCAAAATGCAAAGCTGTTATCCACGGTCAGTGTCGCACTGGTAAATATCACCGTTGGATACGGCTCGTAGACCGCCTCCGCCATTACGTCACTCACGTCTACCGGCGTTGCAACATAACGCACCAGTGGTCTGCCGTCAGCGGCGCGGCGGCGCTCCAAGTAGAACACCCGTTCGGGTGAATCCGCAAAATTGCGAAAACTCTCACACATGGCCGAAATCGCTTCAAGGCGCCGCAGAACCATTCGGACATCGTAGACCTCCGCTTCCTCGCGCTGCTCTTCCGGTATTCCCCGTACAATCTGTGCAACGGCATCAATTAAGGATAACAGCCGGCTCTGGAGTTCCTGCATGGGAGCGAGTACTTCTTCCTCTACAGCATCGCCGGGCGGGTCGGTCAGGCGCAATTGTCCGCCGCTTTCAAGCACCGCCGCCGCACGTTCATTGAGCAGTTCCGCTTGCTCCCGCACCTCAACTATTTGCCCGGGAATTGTCTCATAGTTGTGGTGCGGCCCGCTTACCCGCTGCAGTCCAAGAAGAAGTCCCAGATTTTTGCCGCGCCGGGTTCTAAAGAGCCTGGCGAGGTACTTGCCCAGTGAAAACCGGGAAAAAGACTCTGAGAAGTACGATGTCGCGCTCTTCTCAATATTGTGAGCTTCATCAAAGATAAGGCGCTGAAACGGCGGAAGAATGGCCGTATTCTCAAATCCAAGTCCGCGCAGTCGCAATGAAAGATCCGAAAACAGAAGGTGATGATTAACTACAAGAATACGCGCAGAGGCGGCTTCCCGGCGCGCCCGCCTGAGAAAGCAGTCGTTCCGGTTGCGGCAGCGCAACCCGGAGCAGGAGTCCGGGTCTGAGTTCACCCTGGACCAGATCGCATCTGAGGGAAAGAACGGCGCCTCACTTCTGCTTCCTGTCTTCGTGGTCTCAGCCCACTCTTTCAGTGCCACAAGCTCCTCGCTTGTCTCGTCAAAGAGCGTATCTTCCTCAAGCGCCTCTTCCAGCCTGTTTCTGCAAAGGTAATTCCCGCGGCCCTTAACCAGTGCCGCTTTCACGTCTGTCCGCAGCAACTTTGCCACAACCGGAATGTCTTTCTCAATGAGTTGTTGCTGAAGGTTAATGGTAGCGGTGGAGATGACCACACGCTCATCGTTCTGCGCCGTCCAGGCAAGAGCCGGAATCAGATAGGCGTAGGACTTGCCCACCCCTGTTCCCGCCTCCGCCACGGCGATCTTACTTTCGTTGAAGGCGCGGACCACAAATGAGAGCATATCGATTTGACTCTCCCGCGCTTCAAAGCCGGTGTGGCTCCGGCTGAGGGCGCCGCCGTCGGAGAGGACCGCAGAAAGCTTCATTGGATCCACCGGTTCCGTTTCCTGAATGAGAACCGGCTCCACCACGGCGTACACGCTTTCTACATTGTTATCTACGATGTAAAAGCCGATTCCCTGCGCGCCCAGCCCTGCGGCCACGTGAATATCTGCATCGCTGGGCCGCAGGCGGCCGCCTGGATGGTTGTGCACTACAACATCGCCGCGTTCCACGTGCGGGGCGGGCGCCGGAACGCTCTCCCTGTTGCCGCGCGCGGCAACATCGATCTCACAGAGCCTTCCTCCTTTGTCGGCCTTGCAGACAAAAAGGACCTCCTGACCGTCACATTCTGCGATATGTTCCCTCATTGCTCGGGCAACGTGAGGATGGATGCGTTCGGTGGCTTTCATTGGCTTTCCTGATAGTACGTATGGTAACGAAGAATATCAACTACATGGCGTGCTTGACAGCAGCAAGCAGTGAGATTACAGTCAAGCGGTGGCACGGCGGACGCGACACCGACGGCTTTAGCGGGGTTTCACTCCGGCGCAGAAGAGGCTTCTGGTGGATATCTTTGACAGACTCGGTACGCTCATTCGTTCATACATGGTAGGTGAATCTCAAACCCGGCCGGAGGGCCGAACTACCGGGACCGCTGATCCGGATTTTACCTCTGCCTGGGAAGAACTCGACGAGTTCCTGCACGGGAAAACTGAACGGGTTGGCAGAAAAACCTCCGGGACGCACGGCCGCGCAACACAATCCGGTTCAGTTCCCGCGGAGCTTGAACAGGATTTCAGAAACCTGGAAGTTCCGGTGGGTGCGCCGTTTGAACAGGTCCGTGAATCATACCGCAGACTGATTGTGGTCTACCACCCGGACAGGTATGCCACAAACCCGCGCAAACATCAGCTTGCCACGGAGATTACGAAGAAATTGAACTACTCTTACTCCCGGCTGGAACGCTATTCTAAAAACGGCAATTAGCGTGGCCGGCGGCCCACCCTATTCCTCCTTTTCGCCTGGATTGCCACGCGGTTCCTCAAGGTGATAATCCGCTATCTTTCTGTGAAGGGTTTTCCGTCCAATTCCGAGTGTCTCTGCGGTCTTACTCTTGTTCCCATTGTTAAGACTTAACGTGTTGCGAATAATTTCCTGTTCCGCCTCTTCCAGGGTGGATCCGATTGGAATGCGAATATGGTTTTGCTCCGTGTCATTGGTTACCGACGGCGGAAGATCATCCGGGGTGATGATATTTCCTTTGCACATGACAACCGCGCTTTCTATGCAATTACGCAATTCCCTGATATTACCGGGCCACGAGTAGTTGTAGAGCGCCGCACGCGCCTTGGGATCAATTCCTTCTACGGGCTTGTTGTTTTCTGCGGCAAACTCCCTGATAAATGCAGCTACCAGGAGCGGAATGTCTTCTTTTCTGTCGCGGAGCGGCGGAATATGAATATTCACCACGTTCAGCCGGTAGAAGAGATCTTCGCGGAAGGTTCCACGCTCAATCTCACTCTTGAGATCCTTGTTGGTGGCAGAAATCACCCGAGTATCGACTTCTATTGTAACTTCTCCCCCCACCCGTTCAAAGCGCTTTTCCTGCAGCACCCGCAGGATCTTGATCTGCACGCTCTGGCTGATTTCACCAATTTCATCAAGGAAGATGCTTCCCAGGTGAGACAGCTCAAACCGGCCGCGCTTACGCGCCACCGCCCCGGTAAACGCTCCTTTCTCGTGCCCGAAGAGCTCGCTTTCCAGCAATGACTCAGAGAGCGCGGCACAGTGGACTTTAATAAACGGTTTTTCCCGCCGGTTTGAGAGATTGTGAAGCGCGTCAGCAATGAGTTCTTTACCCACGCCGCTTTCCCCGGTAATAAGTACGGAGGCTTTGGTGGGAGCAACTTGCTTTACCACATCCAGGATTCGGTCCATTTCACTGGATTTTCCAATGATGTTTGTGAACTGGCGCTGCTTTTCCAGCTCCTCCTGCATGGCCCGATGTTGCAGCACAAGTTCCCGGGTAGAAAGCGCGCGTTTTACCAGAAGAGAGAGGCGGTCCAGATTGACCGGCTTTGTGAGAAAGTCAAAGGCTCCGTCGCGCATTGCCTGAACGGCGGTTTCAATGGTGCCGTGGCCGGTTAGTATGATGACCGGAATGGTGGGCCAGGAATCCACCACGCGGCGCAAGAGCTCCTGCCCGGAAAGACGCGGCATTTTCAAGTCTGCTATGATGAGATCAATTTCCTCACCGTGAATCAGGTCCAGTGCTTCCTGTCCGTCTTCGGCAAGAAAGATGTTGTGTCCGTCCATCTCCAGGGCTTTTCCCAGTCCCTGGCGAATATTCTTCTCGTCATCGACTATCAGCACGTTGAACTTCATTCACGTTCTCCCGACTCAATTTCTCCGGTCTCTTCCCCCACACCCTTTTCTTCTCCCGTACCACCTTTTCCCGTACCACCTTCTCCGGTCCAGCCAAAAAGCTTGCGCTCCCGTTGCGGAATGGGAAGCGTAATGGTAAACGTTGTGCCCCGTCCCTCCTGCGAGGAGACGGAAATCTCTCCCATATGTTCCTTGACTACCTTGTAGACCAGCGTCAATCCAATGCCGGAACCAAAATCCTTGGTCGTGAAGTAGGGCTCAAAAATCTTAGCCATGACTTCATCGGACATACCAATGCCCGTATCCGCAATGAGAAGCTGCACTTCATCTCCGCGCTGCCGGGTAGACACCGTGAGCGTTCCGCCGTCCGGCATGGCCGATATTGCGTTCTTCACAATGTTCATCAGCGCCTGCTTGAAGTACTTTTCATCCAGCTGTACCCACGGAAGATCTTCTTCAAGCTCTTCTTTCAGGACGATGTTGTTGTGTTCCAGCTCGTAGCGAACAAAGTCCAACAGCTCATGCACCACCACGTTGGGATCCCTGTCTTCCAGTTTCACATCCATTGGACGAACTGCAAAGAGAAAATCAACCACAATTCTGTTCAGCCGGTCAATTTCCTCATTGACGACGTCGAGATAGCCTTTGATGCGCTCCTGTTCCACATTCTCCGCGCTTTTCAGTGCCTTCTCAAGCAGTTGCACGTGAATTCCAATGGACCCAAGCGGGTTCTTAATTTCATGCGCCACGCCGGCAGCCAACGTTGTAAGGGATGCCAGACTTTCAGCGCGTCGCAGCCGTGCTTCTCTCCCGCGCTTCTCAGAAATATCAACAATCCGAAAGATATTCCCCTGAATGTGCCCGTTGCGTACAAGAGGAGTGATACTGCACGAAAGTATACGCGTGATGCTTCCGGCCTCCAGTGTGAATTCCCGATCCGTGACGGAATCTTCCTGTTCCAGCGTCTGTCTTAAGAACGCTGATATTTCCGGATCCTCAATCAGTCCCCACACAAACCGCTCATACATATCCGAGGTGGAGAGTGGCACCAAACGCTCCGCAGCCTTGTTAAAGAGAATAAGCTTGTTTTCAACATCAGAAACAACGACGCCGTCATTCATAGAGTCCAACACAACTTCAATTTGCTCGTTTTCGCGGGCCAGATCTCTTATAAGAGAACGAATCTGTTCGTCGTCAAGTTTCGGCAATTTTCGGATAGCCCGTTCAATGAACTTTCTCATGCCACGTTCCTCATGCTCAAGAAGAGCGTCTCCAGCACATTTTCCACCTGCATATTCAGCGTCTCCGCGCGGAACAGGTGTTCCCGAACCAGTGCATTCCATTGTTCCAGCGTCCTCACGTCGATGGCGAGATGCCCGGCAGCCTTTTCCTCAGATATCAGGATCCTTCCGCAGAGTGCCTGCAGTTCTCCCAGAAACGCGCGCATGCTGTCACGGTCAAGGTTCCCGCCTGTCACATTTGCAAGTTCCTTGAGAAGCTTCTCAAACTCGTCGCTTTTTCCGCCGGTGACCGCCTCAAGGAACTGCTCTGCAAGCTCATCCATGCCGCGCGGACCGTACATGCTGTTGGCAAAAATGAAGTGGCGCATGGAACGATAGGCCGGGTTTGGCTCACGGAAGATCCGGTTGACCACTTCATTTGCCTGATCTGATCCACGTTCCCGAAACGCGTAGGTACGCAATCTGGAGAGCACGGTGGGAATTATTGCGGTTTTGTGGGTGGTGAGAAGTATAAAATGCACCCCGGACGGAGGTTCTTCCAGCACTTTGAGCAACGCGTTGCGGGAGCTTTCATGCATTCTGTCCGCATTTTCTATGATGACTACCTTTTTTGACTCCCCACCGGAAACACGCGCCCAGTAGCGGACGCTTCGCACCATATGTACCGGTATGTTGTCAGAAGGCAGGACCGAAACGGCCTTCTTGCACAGAGAATCCATACGCGAAAGCCGCTGGTGAAGCTCTTCTCCCTCCGGTATGGGGTCCCCCGGAACAAACTGGCCAAGTTCTTCCGCCAGTCCGGATAAAGAGGACCGTGCCTTTGCCAGACGCGCCTCATCTCCGGTCCACAACACATCGTCGAAGCGACGCGCCAGCTTCCGGACCGAACGAATATAGAGATAAACCAGCGGTTCTGCTGGTGTGCGCCGCAGCGCCTCCGCACAGACAGCCACTTCCTGCAGGAAGTAGCGCGTTCCCATCATGAGCGTGTATGGCTGAATAAGAAGGCGCTGCTGTCTGCAGGAACGGCAGGAACAATTCCAGTTGGCCTCTCCGTGTTCACACGTGAGCACTCGGGCAAGCTCCAGCGCAGTAGTAAGCTTCCCCGAGTATTCCGGTCCAAAAAAAAGGAGGGATGAAGGGAGCGTCTGTGAGGTTATCTCTGCTGCAAGCCGCTGGACAGTGGCGTTCTGATGAAGGATATTTTCAAACATTTGTCGTCCTTTGGCTCAAAAACTCGCTTGCATACGGCAAGAACGGAACCAGAAGCCTGGCAAAGGCGCTTCCCCGCAGCAACCTGTCTGCATCAACAAACGGCTGAACCTGGATAATCAGTATCAACACGAAGATAACAATAATACCTTCGAGCAGTCCCAGGAAAATTCCCAGGGCGTGATCCAGGCTCTCCAGGTGAATATGTTCGATGAGCCGGTGCAGTGCGTTCTCGAACAGCTTAACCACCAGGTACACGACCAGAAAAATGCCGAGGAAGGCAATGATCTGGCTCCACATAAGGGACCCCACGTAGCGCTCAAGATAGGATGCGATTGCGCCGGAAAAGAGGACTGCCGCCGTAATCCCCAAAATCACGCTCGCCATGGACAGGAGTTCTTTCACAAAGCCACGGACGGCACCTCTGAGTACGGCAAACACAAGGATGATGGCAAATACGATGTCAATCGCAACAAACTGCATGCTCAGCTTCCTGTGGGGTCTGACGCAAAGGAGTATAGCATATTGGCGATCACACGTGCCGCATCCGGACGGCCGATGTGAAACGCGGCGCTGCCCATCGAATCACGCCGCGCACTATCAGCAAAGAGCTTTTCAAGAAGCGGCAACAACCGCTGTTCCAGCATGCTCTCCTCGATTATTACTGCCGCTCCCGCTTCTTCAAATATCGCGGCGTTGCGCATCTGGTCACCCCGCGAACTCCCCGATCCAAGCGGCACCAGAATAGCAGGCTTTGCAAGCGCGGCGAGTTCCCAGAGCGTTCCCGCACCGGCGCGACAGATCACCACGTCAGCCGCACGCAAAATGTGGGCGTACTCCTGCGCAAAGAACGGACGAGACCGATACATTTCACTTTCCGGCGCAACTTCCGGATGATCACCGCGCTGATGAACCACGTTCCAGCGTTCATTCAACTGCGGCAGTGCGCTCGCGACGGCCGCATTAAGCCGCGCGGATCCAAGGCTGCCGCCCACAAAGAAAACAACCGGGCGGCTCTGTGCAAAGCCGAGAATCCGCGCACCTTCCTCTGCATTACCTTCACGTATAGCGCGCCTGACCGGATTACCGGTTACGATTACCCGTTTTCGCACCGGTTCCGGAAAAAACTTTGCAGACGCCTCATACGGAACCAGCACCGCCTGCGCGAAACGCGCGTTGATACGGGTGGCCAATCCGGGATCAAAGTCTGAATCATGTGTTACCACGGGAACCCCCAGCAGGCGCGCCGCTATGACCGGAGGTACGCTCACGTACCCCCCTTTTGAGAAAAGCACCCGCGGTTTCAGCCGCGACAGCAAAATCAGTGAGCTTATAACCCCGGCACCTACGCGAAACAGGTCACTCACATTCTTAAAGGAAAGATAGCGGCGGAGCTTCCCGGAAGGAATAGGCCGGAACGCAATCCCCCATTCATGACAAAGACGTTCTTCAATACCACCACGGGAGCCAAGCCACAGGACGTCGGGCAAACGGTGGTCACGCAACTCTTCGATGACAGCAAATCCGGGGAAGACGTGACCTCCCGTTCCCCCGCCGGTGAAGACAATGAGCTCGTTCATCAGCCAACCTTTGATTTTCTCAGCGCATGCTCTATATTTGATGCTATCATGAACAAAAACAGTATTTCAATCTTGATTGCTCTTGCACTACTCTCGGTGGCTCCGGCCTTTTCCCAGGAAAAGACCAGCGGAAATGGCGCCCGCCCCTCACTTCACGACGTATTCCCGGCCCTGTCTGCCGATCAACTGCAAACACTCTCTGATAGGGGTGAGCTTACCGATTTTTATAAAAACAGTGTTGAGGTCAAGCTTGCACCGGCAACTCCCATGTGGGACCACGCAAAAGCAAGTCTGGAAACACTCGAACCGAGCGTTGGTGTGGAGGCACTCTTTCTCTACCCTTTGCCGGCACAGGTCATGGACCGACCGGATTTTGATCTATGGCTCTATAACATCCTGCGCAGCGTAAGCACGATGGAAGGCATCCAGTATTACTCCGCGAGCCGCGGACATATGCGCACCTTCTATATAGAGTCTTACGTTGTTGACGGTCCGGACTCTCGAAATCATGTTCCAGACCCACTGGTGAAAAAGATACCGGCCACAGACACAATTTACACCTACCAACGCGATTCAAGTTTTGGCCGCAACATTTACAAAGTAGACTATCGATTTCAGGATAATTCATTCTCCGTGAGCATGAAGAATCTTACACCTATGTTTTACGGGATTCTTCCCATACTGGGCAAAGAAAACCTTGAGATTCACCTCGCAATTATTCCCACCTCGGAGGGACTAGCGTTCTACGGAAACGCGGGTGTGAAAGTACTTTCCCTTTTTGGCCTCGAAGACAGGGTGAAAGACAGCTTCTATAATCGCATTAAGGCAATATACGGTTGGTTTTCCGACCAGGTAAAACAGTAGCCAAAACGAGCCCGCTGCTCACATGTTTCTCATCCAATTCTCATAATCTAATATTCCGCGCCGTGCTTCATGAAGTGAAGCCGCCGCGGCGGGCGGGCAACAGATCCGAAAAGGCCACTGTACAGCCGTCAAAAGAGCGGTTACCATGGCAGCAAACCGCCGGTATACCAGATCGCGGGGTCGGTCCTGCCGGGCGCCATATGTGTGAGGAGCGTGTAGACAATGTCGGGAAGAACCCATTTTCAGGAACTCATGAAAACCATGCGCCAGTCCGTCCTCAAAATGGCTGCCGTTGTTGAAGAAGCTATGAACAAGGCGGTTGCCGCACTCTCGGCGAAGGATGAAGAGCTTGCTCGTGAGGTAATTGAAAATGATCGCGTCATTGACGAAATGCAGATCTCCATTGAAGATCAGTGTGCCGTGCTTATAGCGACTGAACAACCGGTGGCAACGGATCTACGTGACATCCTAACCGCTATCAAACTTGCCGCTGACCTGGAACGCATTGGTGATCACGCCAGACATCTGGCACGTGCGGTAGCCAAGATTGGAGACAGCCCCTATTTTCAGGTGGTCCCTCACATTGAAAAAATGGCGGCTCGAGGTGTGGGTATGGTACATGATGCGCTGACTGCCTTTGTGGAACATAATGCAGACCAGGCTCGCGAGGTAGCAGCACGTGACGATGAAATAGACAACATGTATAAGACGCTGCACCGACAGGTACTCGATATCATGGAAAATAACCCTGGTACGATGGATCGCGGTATCGACCTGATGTTCCTGGCCAGGTTTCTCGAGCGGCTCGGAGACCACGTCACCAACATGTGCGAGTGGATTGTCTATTCCAGGCGCGGGACGCACATAGAGCTCAACCCGTAGAAGCGGAGCAGCACCATGGCAAGGGAAACAGTCCTTGTTGTTGATGATGAAAAAGACATTTTAGAGTTGATACGCTACAATCTTGAGCGGGAAGGATACAGCGTACATAGCGTCACCAGCGGGGAGGCCGCCCTTGTTGAAGCTGACAGACTACAACCTGATCTTGTAGTGCTCGATCTTATGCTTCCCGGCATGGACGGCCTCGAGGTTTGCCGCCGGCTGAGGCGCAACGAGGTTACGCACCGTATCGCGCTTCTCATGCTCACCGCAAAGAGCGAGGACGCGGACGTTGTCACGGGTCTTGAGGTGGGTGCAGATGACTACCTTACCAAACCGTTCAGTCCCAGAGTTTTGATTGCACGCATCCGGGCAGTGCTGCGACGCCGTGAAGAGGATACGAATACAGACCAGGGGGCAGAGACAGTCTCTGTTCACGGCATAACGATAGACACGGTGCGCCATCAGGTCTTTGTGAATGAAACTGCTGTGGAGCTTTCCGCCTCTGAGTTTGCAATTCTGGAATTCCTCGCTCGTCACCCTGGGTGGGTTTTCTCACGTGAGAAGATCATAGATGCAGTTCACGGAAAGGACTATCCAGTTACGGAGCGTTCGGTGGATGTTCAGATCCTGGGACTAAGAAAGCGCCTGGGCGGTCACGGGCAGTTTGTGCAAACCGTCCGCGGTGTGGGGTACCGGCTCCAGAGCGACTAAAAAATGAGGCGACTTTTCCCCTGGCATACCTTCTCAGCATCGCTTGTGTCACTTTTTCTGCTTGCCGTGGTTGCCGTGCTCTCAGCTACACTTTCCGTGCGGCAAATAACCTACGGGGCCGTGCGGGCGCGCGTTGAACAGGACACCGTACTTATCTTGTCTTCCTTTCGCACCACGCCGCCTGAATCTTTACCTCCCGGCTCTCTACCTTCTACC
>Ga0102944_1001429_pt1 | contig 15824 bp, 14 predicted proteins | sample SalPonD_shore_MG_FD_78172 | JGI IMG/M metagenome (GOLD analysis project Ga0102944, IMG submission 78172) | Salt pond soil microbial communities from South San Francisco under conditions of wetland restoration - Salt Pond MetaG... | ecosystem: Environmental > Aquatic > Marine > Intertidal zone >...
GAGAGAGGCTGAATCATTTTTTTTGTTTTTATAATCTCTCTTAAAATCGTCTTTCAAATAACCAATTTTTAGTTTTTTTATGTCTTTATCTGGATTCCAATTAAAAGGATAGTCTATAACACTTAGGTCTTTGCCGTCTGGACCTTGAATAGCATTGAATACCAGGGCGCAGTCTTCAACGGTCCTGCAGAGAGGTCCGATTTTGTCCATACTCCAACTCAAGGCCATGGCGCCGTGCCGACTGACGCGACCGTATGTTGGCCTCAGTCCTGTCACGCCGCAGCGGGTGGAAGGGGATATTATAGACCCCAGGGTTTCTGTTCCAATAGAAAATCCGACCAGACCCGCAGCTGTGGCTGCTGCAGAGCCTGCAGAGGAACCGCTGGAACCCATCTCCACATTCCATGGATTTCGGGTTTTCCCATTAAACCATACATCGCCCATGGCCAGCGCTCCCATGGAAAGCTTGGCTACCAGTACAGCTCCGGATTGTTCTAATTTTTTTACCACAGTGGCATCTTCATCAAATATTTGATCCTTATAGGGGGTGGCTCCCCAAGTCGTTTTGATTCCTTTGGTGGAGAGCAAATCTTTGGCTCCCCACGGAATTCCATGCAGGGGTCCTTTGTAGATACCTGAAGAGATTTCTTGATCAGCCTTTTTAGCTTGTATGAGAGCCAATTCTTCTGTCAGAGTCACCACACATTTCAATAGAGGCCCATATTTTTTCAATCGCTCCAGATAGATCTTTGTCAGTTGGACGGAAGTTATTTTTTTTTGTTTTATTAGCTGGGATAAATCTGAAACAGGATAGAAAGCCAGTTGTTCCAAGTTTTCTGGGAGATGGATATCTTTATTATCAAGGTGGACGAATTCATTTTCATTGATCAAGGGCTTGTTTTGAGGTGTGATGGGATTAAAAATAAGAGGAAGGGGAATGTGGTTTTTTATTTTGGCTTTTCTTAAATCCATATAAGAATCTTTATTTCTTTCCAGGGAATCTATCATCATCTTTCTTTCTTTGGAAGTGAATTCAATTCCAATGACCTTTTCAGCTGCTTTAATGTTTTGAGATGAGATTCCCTTATCTTTTGTCAAAAAGAAAAAAATAACAGCTGCAGCCACAATAAAAATCACTGCCCATATCAGGATAAAATATTTTTTCATTTTCATGGCTCCTTGTTTACTTTTTTATTTTTTTCCCGTTTTTTACTAAAGTATTTATAGGCTATTAATCCTCCCAGAACAGATAGCACTAACCATATAAATTTCATTTGATTGTTTTCAAAATGGATAAATAGGTTTATAAGAAATCCCGCAGACACCAGAAAAGCAGTGATCATAAGAGAAATAGTGACCGGCATAAACAATAAAGACAAGCATCCGTTTTTTTCTTCTTCAGTATCTTTATAAATCTCTTTAAATTCTTCATCTTCTCCTGGTTTCCAGTAAGGAGAACCGCATTTTGGACAAACCTTTTTAGCCTCAGGAAAGAGGAAGTCGCAGTAGGGACATTTTTTCATTTTCAGGCGCTATTCAACGCTTATATCACAGTGAAAAATTCATGTCAATCAAGGCTCACCCTCTTATTCCTTAATGCTGTATTTTTATATATGGGAAGGGAAAGGCATGGGAGGAGGAATCCCCTATGAGGGCTGAGCGGGCATGGTTCCTCTTTAGAGGAGAGCGAAGCCCGAATGGGAGAGAGATTCCTCGCTGGGGAATCGAGCGGGTGACGGATTCCATGCCTTCCCTTCCTAATGAATTGAGAAAATCTTTTTTCTAAATAAAGCGATTTGAGATATACATGTAATTCTATTAGAATACCTTAAAGGAGAAATTTGAAGTGATCAAAGCGGTTATATCTGATATGGGAAATGTTATTCTGCCTTTTGATATTTCTCTGTTTTTGAGAAAAATTGCAGAATATTCTTCATTGAAGAAGGATGAAGTCATAAAGATACCGATTCTCCACTATGGATTGATTGAATCATTTTGTAAAGGAGAGATTTCTCCAAAAAAATATTATGATAGCATGAAAGAAATATTTAAGGCCGATATAAAATTCAAGGAGTTCAGAAAAATTTACTGTGATATTTTTTCTCTTGATAACTCAGTTTTAAAAACTCTTAACGAATTAAAAGATAAAACTAAATTGTTGCTTCTTTCAAATACCGACACTCTGCATTTCAATTTTATAAAGAAAAGATATCCTGAGATTTTAATTTTTGATGATTATATTCTTTCCTATGAAACAGGATGGGTTAAGCCAGAGGATGAGATATTCAGAGTGGCTTTAGAAAAGTCAGAGGAAAACCCTGAAAATATTGTGTTCATTGACGACAGGGAAGAGAACATTCAAGCTGCTGAGAAGACAGGTATGAAAACGATTCATTTTGATTCAAAAATGGATCTTAAAGTTGAGTTAGAAAAACTTGGAATATCTTCTTAGGCGGATTCAATAATCTAATGCAACACTCACATAAAAAAAGTAAAATGCGACAAAGGAGGAAATACTGTGAGGAATTGTAAGTAAACTTGCCTTCGCCTGGGGCCATCAAACTCACAGAAGAAAATTCCCTGCCATGTTCCCAATGCAAGATGTCCTTCTTGAATTATTATTTCGACTGACGAACCGATCAGGCTGGCCTTGATATGGGAAGGAGAATTTCCTTCTGCGTGGGTATAGGCTAGGGAATCCGGAACCATTTTTTTGAGGGCCATAAGAATGTCGTGCTTAACTGAAGGATCTGCGTTTTCGTTTATGGTAATCCCAGCTGTGGTATGCGGGACATAGACCATACACAAACCGTTTTTTATCCCTGAGGACTGAACAGTGTCTTGGATCTTGGAAGTAAGATCGATGAATTCTTCTTTTTGATTGGTTTTTATTTGTAATTTGTTCATTTTTTTAAGGTTATTTTAGCATAAATAATTTTTTTAAAAAAATTTATTTTTGTTCTTGACAATGAATCAAAACAGTTATAAGTTTGTAATATAGATACAATATTTAGTGTTTTTTAAGTCAGTTATATACAATATATGGGTTTTACTTGAGGATTTATTTTTTATGTGTTTAAAGAATGAAAGGAGGTTTTAATGACAGGGACAATCACCCGGATTAGAAAAAGAGATGGGAAAATAAGTGATTTTATTCAGGATAAGATCACCACAGCCATCTATAAAGCCATGGAATCCAAAGGGATTATGGATAGAAATGTGGCTAAAAGTGTCTCTGATATCGTGACGTTTGTGCTGGAAGATAAATTTGGCGGCTATACGGTCCCCTCCGTAGAACAAATACAGGATATTGTTGAAATGGTGCTGATGAAACAGGGATATCATGAGGTGGCTAAAGCCTATATTCTCTATCGCGATAGACATAAAGAAATTCGTGAGGCAAAAAAGATAGGAATAAATCTGGAAAGACTGATTAAAGATTATATAAATGAGTATGATTGGAAAGTCAGGGAAAACAGCAATGAAGGGGATATGAGTTTCTCGGGATTAAATGCCAGAATTTCCGGGGAAGTGTTGGCTAATTTCGCATTGAATCAGATTTATTCTGAGAAGGTGAAAAGAGCACACTTAATTGGAGATATACATATTCATGACCTTTCCTATCCTATAGTGGGTTACTGTGCTGGCTGGTCCATGGAAAATTTACTGAGAAAAGGATTTGGACATGTACCCAATCAAGTCCATTCATTTCCAGCAAAGCATATGGAGACTGCTACACTTCATATGGTCAATTTCATTGGGACAATGCAGGGAGAATTTGCCGGTGCCCAAGCGTTCTCCAGCGTAGATACATTTTTGGCTCCTTTTGTTAAAGAGGATGGGCTTGATTATGAAGCAGTCAAGCAGGACCTTCAAAAACTCATATTTGGGCTGAATGTCCCTTCCCGGTGGGGATGGCAGACACCTTTCTCAAACCTTACTTTTGACTGGACAGTCCCGGATGACATGAAAGACAAGAAAGTGGTGGTGGGAGGCGAAGAGAAAAATTCTACTTATGGTGAATATCAAAAAGAGATGGATATGATAAACAAAGCCTTTCTTGAGCTTATGATGGAGGGGGATCAAAAAGGACGTGTGTTTACTTTTCCTATCCCCACTTACAACCTGACTAAGGATTTTGATTGGGATTCTCCGGTGGCTGACCTTCTGTTTGAAGTGACAGCTAAGTATGGAATCCCGTATTTTCAAAATTATATAGGAACAGAGATGGATCCCGGAGACATAAGAGCTATGTGCTGTAGGTTGAACCTGGACCAGCGGGAATTAATGCAGAGGCCGGGAAATATGTGGGGTCCGGGTGATTCAACAGGTTCCATAGGTGTTGTGACTATAAATCTGAACAGGATAGGATATGAAGCGAGCAGCGAAGAGGAATTTTTCAGCCAGCTTAAACACATGATGGTGCTGGCCAAAGAATCTTTAGAGACAAAAAGAGAAGTGGTCAACAATACTTTGGAAAAAGGACTTATTCCTTATACCAAAGTCTACCTGGGGCATTTTGACAATCATTTTTCAACCATAGGTTTATTGGGAATGCATGAAGCCTGTCTTAATTTTCTAAAAAAAGGAATTCAGGAACCAGAAGCCAAGGAATTTACTAAAAGGGTTCTTGTTTTTATGAGAGATGTTCTTAAGGGCTTTCAGGAAGAGACTGGAAACCTTTTTAATCTGGAGGCCACTCCGGCAGAATCGACCTCATATCGGTTGGCCAGACTTGACAAGCAAAAATACATGAATATCAAAACTTCAGGAACAGATAAGCATCCTTTTTTAACCAACTCAACCCAGCTCAATGTGGATGCCACAAGAGACCTCTTTGATGCGGTGGATCATCAAAAGGACATACAGCCTTACTATACTGGAGGGACTATATTCCATTCTTTCCTTCCCGAAGCTGTGGATAAGGACGTCACAAAAAAATTAGTAAGAAAAATTGCTGAAACCAGGCTGCCTTATTTCAGCATAACACCGACATTCAGTATTTGTCCGAATCATGGCTATATTCCTGGAGAAAAGAGTGCATGTCCGAATTGTGGAGAAGTGACTGAAGTTTATTCCAGGATAGTGGGCTATCTCCGTCCTGTCTCTACTTGGAATGATGGGAAAAAGCAGGAGTTTAATGAAAGGAAAACGTTTGAGAAAGTAGGATAAGATGGAATACCTCATTTTTACGTATCCGAATTGTCCCAATTGTGAGTCCTTAAAAAAAGAGCTTGATCAAGCTGGATTAAAAGGCAAAGAATACAGCCTTGTCAACAGAGAAAGTAAGATTAAAATTAGAGATTATCTCAAAGTCATCAAACGCGATGAAAAGGGCGGGATCATCATTCCCACCCTCTTGATCGAAGAAGAGGGTAAAGTCAAAAAAGTCATAAACACCCCCCAGGAGCTTAGAAATTGGCTGCAATCAGAGGATTAGAGAAGTTCGCTCCTAAAGATTTTCCAGGTCATATTTCATGCACCATATTTGTGGGGGGATGTAATTTTCGATGTCCTTTTTGCCATAATTCTGACCTTGTTTTAAATCCAGGGGATGTTCCGGTCATACCTCAAGATTTTTTCTTGGATTTTATTGATTCCAGAAAAGATTGGTTAGATGCTGTGTGTGTGACTGGAGGCGAACCTCTGATGTACGAAGATATCACAGAACTGTTGGCTCTCATTAAGCAGAGAGGACTCCGGGTTAAGGTCGATACCAATGGTTCTTTTCCTAATCGATTAGAAGAAATCATAGAAAAAGGTCTTGTTGATTATGTGGCTATGGACATAAAAGCGATTTTAGGTAAATATTCTCTTGCTTCCGGAGTGGATGTCAATACCGATGATATTAAAAAGAGCATTGAGATTATCAATAATTCAAAAGTTGATACCATGTACAGAACAACGGTTGTGCCTGGCCTTATAGGCAGGAAAGATATTGAAGAAATAGGAAAGATGCTAAAAGGAAGTCCTTTGTTTCAGCTTCAGCAGTTTTCACCAAAAAATACTCTGGATAAGTCGTATAGAGACATTAAACCCTATCCCAAAGAGGAAATACAAGAGTATGCAAGAATCTCTGAAAAATACTTTTCAAAAGTCAACCTGGAAGGAATTTAAAATGAAGCTAAAAGTGAAGAGAATAAACAGAGAAGCAAAAATTCCTTCCAAGGGGCACAAAGGGGATGCAGGACTGGATTTGTTTTCTTGCCAGGAATGCAAACTGAATCCCTTTGAAGCCAAGCCCATTTCCACAGGAATCAAAGTGGCTATTCCAGAGGGTTATGCGGGACTTATTTGGGATAAAAGCGGTATTTCACTCAAATCTGTTCACAGGTTAGCTGGAGTGATTGATTCCGGATACAGGGGAGAGGTCAAAGTGGTTTTGGTTAATCTTGGAAAAAAGCCCTTTGTTATAGAGAAAGGAACGAAAATAGCCCAGATGCTTATTCAACCTGTTATGGAATTAGAGGTTGTGGAAGTCCAGAGTCTTGATGAGACCCCAAGAGGTGAAGGGGGATTTGGAAGCACTGGAAAGTATTGAGTGCCAATAAGCAGAAATTATATAATAAAAGAAGGGAATGATTTGTGCTTTTAAAAAATTTTTCACGAAAAAATATATTTGTCATTCTTTCCAAACCGAGTAATCCAGAGAACATAGGACTTGTTGCTAGAGGGATGAAGAATACAGGATTTAAAAATTTAAGGTTAATACTGGATCACCCTTTATCAGAAACTGCTTATAGGACGGCTGTGCATTCCAAAGAAATCTTAAGAAATGCAATCATATATTCTGACCTTTATGAAGCTGTCAAGGACCTGGAAATTGTGTTTGCAGCGGCAGCAAGGCATAGAAAAGATTTTACTTCTATAAATTTTAATGAGGCGGTGAAAAAGATAATGGGTTTTTCTTCCATAACAAAAATAGGTCTTGTTTTTGGAAATGAGAGGACTGGTTTGGTTTCAGATGAACTGCGCCATTCAAATTTCAGGTTTTCAATACCTCAGAAACAAGATCAGCCTTCATATAATCTTGCCTCAGCCGTACTCCTCACTCTATTCCAGATTTTTATTCAAGGAAGTTATCAGAAAAAACAAGAGGAAGACCCCCAACTGATGACAAGAAAAGAGCAGGAAGAATGTATTCAATTGATAATAAATAAGTTAGAAGATAGTAAATTTATCCATAACACCAACAGATCTCATGTCATTGATATGATGTATGACCTTTTTGGACGGCTGGAAATGAGTCATAAGGACAAAAGGCTGCTCCTGGCTGTTTTTTCAAAAGGAGTTGACGAGAGGGAAATGTCTTAAGCTTTTTTAAAAGAGTAAGCATTTCTAATTCAGTGATAGAGATTATAAGAATGATAAGGGGAAGGGGAAGGGATTCGTCATCCCTATACCCTCTCCCCTCAATAAACAATAAAAATTACGCTTATCACGGTTTTGGAAATGCTTTCTTTTAAAGACCTGGAATTTAGTTTTATTTTGGATTATAAAAAAAAGAGATAAAAAATTAAGGAGAGACCTTTGATTTCAAGCAAAAAAATCTTTTTAATATCTGTTTTTGTGATTGTTTTTTTTCTCACCATAAAAACCTTCGGCATGAAGGCAGCTTCCATGAGGGGTGTTGAAAACAACATCCAAGTCCAAATACTTTATGACAATACAGTTTATACAGATGGAACAAAATCAGACTGGGGCTTTTCTTGTCTTGTCACAGGATTAGAAAAAACCATTCTTTTTGATACAGGAACTCAGAGAAAAATCCTTTGGCACAATATCCACTTTCTTGATGTGGACATAAATGAAGTCGATTTGATTGTTCTTTCTCACGTCCATAGGGACCATACCGGTGGACTTGTTTCTGTTTTGGAAAAGGTGAAACAGGTGCTGGTTTACATACCTTCTTCGTTTCCTGACAGCTTTGTTAAAACCATTGAAGAGAATGGATCCACAGCTGTGAGAGTATCTGAACCCATGGAAATATGTCCCAATGTTTTATTGACCGGTGAGATGGGCACTTCCATCAAGGAACAGTCTTTGATAATAAAAACAGATCAAGGCGGCGTGTTGATTACAGGTTGCGCTCATCCCGGCATTGTTGATATTGTTGAAAGGGCGAAGAAAGTGTTAGATGGGGAGATCTATTTTGCCTTTGGGGGGTTTCACCTTATGTCAAAATCTGACAGCCAGGTTCATCAGATTATTGAAAGATTCAATGAGCTGGGGGTCACTATGTGTGGGGCCACTCACTGTACCGGAGACAAGGCTATAAGTTTTTTTAAAGAAGCTTATGGGGAAAATTATGTTACTATGGGAGTGGGAAGGGTCATTACTCTTAGGTAACAGCTGAGTGTAATTTCAGAGAAGCAATATATCGACCAGGTTAAAGATCCAGTTAATGATAAAAAGAGAAGCCAGAATTATCAAACCTTTATTTAAAATTTTTCCTGACCGGATTAAGAGATTTTCCTGATTAGCTTTCAATATTAAAGCGGTTCTATAGATGATTTGAAGAGAGAGATAAAAAAGAGTCAATATTCCCAACCGGTGGTACCTAAAACTGGCTTTCCATTGACCGTGAGCTCCTGCCACCATGGAACGGGTCAGACCGCATCCAGGACATGGAAGACCCGTAAGATTATGGAAGGTGCAGATTTCAGGCATAGGCAGAGAGCCTAATTTTAAATAGGGAGTTTCCTTGGTTGGAGGTTTGAGAATAAAAGAACCTGCTATGATAAACAAACAGATAAATAAAACAATTAAATGAGGAGTCTCAGCAGGAATTTGTTTCAATTGAATGCATTTTTGACTTCAGGCTTTGTTAAGACCACCAGGCACCATATTCCGATGGGAAGTCCTATGATGCAGCAGGGGCTTATACAGGGTATCATGGCCAGGATGCTGGCAGTTAAAGCCAGGCCCCACTGTTCAAGTTCTTTCATTTTTAAAGCAGCGAAAATAATCAATCCCGCTACAATAATCCCTACAAAGGAGCTTCCTATGGCAAATGAGCCTTTAAATATTTCTTCGATATTGACAGGAAAATCATCAGGAATCTCAGAATAAAATCGCGGCATGCTTAAAAAACTTATGCCAATGACAAGGGAAATCAGAGTTCCTAAGGAAGATAAAGCCCCAATAATACCTGTGATGAGAAGTCCTATGGAAGGCCCGGATACTTGAATTTTTATATCTTTATCAGGTGCGGGTGTTTCTTTTTGGTTGTTCAAATTATTCTCCTTTCATTTTATATTCAAAAAATATTAAATCCCCCATTTTTGTCAACTAGAATAATTGGAATCAGAAAAATAGTCAATAAAAAAACGTCTAAAAAACCGTTTAAAGGTGAAGGACATGAGATTCGTCACCCGCTCGATTCCCTAGCGAGGAATTTCTCTCCCGATTGGGCTTCGCTCTCCTCTAAAGAGGAATCCTGCCCGCTCAGCCCTCACAAAAGATGTCTCATCTCATGCCCGCCTCCTTTTCCAAGGGGACATTTTAGCGTTGCAGTTGATGGGGACACTATTGATTTGTTATCATAACATTACAGAAAAAGATTGACGAAATGTCTATTTTGTTATATATAATTTTTATATAAAAATAAAATAAAGAAGGAGGAGTTTATGTCTAGGAGTTGGCTATTTGTTGTTGGTTTATTAACGGTAAGTATAATCTTCTCAAGCGTTTTTTGTTCTAAAGAAGAGGCTGTAAAATTTGATCTCTTGATAAAGAATGGAAAGATCGCCGATGGAACAGGAGAACCTTTGTTCGATGGTGACATTGGAATTAAAGGAGATACAATCGTAGAGATAGGAAATCTGGATGGAAAAGAGGCAAAGGAAATTATTGACGCCCAAGATATGGTTGTTTCTCCAGGCTTTATTGACATGCATAATCATAGCGATTATAACTTGGGTAATATAGATTCAAATGTCAACCTGAACTTTCTAACTCAAGGCGTCACTACAGTGGTAACAGGCAACTGCGGCGGATCGGTCTCCCTAAAAGTTGCAGAAACAAAAGCCAAATGGAAAGAGCAGGGTATTGGAACCAATGCTGTTTTTCTGGTTGGCTTCGGCACAATTAGAGAATCAGTGATGGGAGAGGAACCAAGAGAAGCTACAGATGAAGAAATCGAGAAGATGAGAGCCCTTCTCCGCCAGTCTATGGAGGAAGGAGCCTGGGGTATGAGTACAGGCTTAGAGTATATTCCCGATCGTTACAGCACCACAGAAGAAGTCATCTCAGTGGCTGAAATTATCAGCGATTTTGACGGAGGAATATATTCCTCCCACATGCGCGACGAGAATGACGATATAGTAGAAGCCATAAAGGAAACCATCAGAATCGGTGAAGAAGCAGGGATCCCAGTCAACGTTAGCCATTTTAAAGTGACGGGGAAACAAAACTGGGGATTGATGAAGGATGCGGTTAAGGAAATCAAGGATGCCAGGGCACGAGGAGTAAAAATTACTGCTGACCAGTATCCATATAATCAGTCAGCGCCTATTGGGCCTATCACATCTTTTGTTCGTGTGCCCAGGGACATGGAACCAATAGCAGGAATAAGAAAAAAAATGAGGGATCGAAACCTGGATGAGACAGAAAGAAAAAAATTGGAAACACAATACTTAGAGGAGCTGAAAAAAGCGCTTGCAGACAGGACAAAAAGGGAACAAATAAAGAAAATGACAGTGGAAGGTCTTCCCCATGCTCCGAGCGCTGTAGCCATGTGGGGCTGGGGTGATAATACAGTTGTAGTTTCCGATAAATATCCTCAATTCGTGGGAAAAAATTTCCTTGATATCTTCGAAGAGCAGGGAGGAGATCCTTTTGATATTGTGGTGGATTTTATACTAAATGATCCTGCCCTGCTATACTCAGGGGGATCTCAGTCGGAAGAGGATGTTCAATACGCAATGAAACAGGAATGGGTGATGCCATCATCTGACGGAAGTACATCGCCCATTCTTAAAGGAGATGAAAAGCCGAGCCGAGGACATCCCCGTAGTTTCGGTAGCTTTCCCAGAGTTTTCCATAAATATGTCAGAGAAATAAAACTCCTTACACTGGAAGATGCTGTCAGGAAAATGACTTCCCTTCCGGCTTTAACTCTTCAAATGAAGGATCGAGGGATTTTAGAGGAAGGATACAAGGCAGATATCACAATTTTCAATCCTGAAACAATCAGGGATAATGCTACCTATGCTGACTCCCGGCAGTACAGCACTGGAGTCAAATACGTGATTGTCAACGGAAAAACCACTATAGAAAACGGTGAATTCAACGATGTCCTGCATGGAAAACTGCTGCTGCGCCACTGAGAACAAAAAAACTATAGATTAAACCAGTAGCTGGCCTTTAAAAGAAAGACATTTTTCCCTGCAGAACGGAACAGGTTTCTAAAGTCATTACCAAAAGAAAAAGTTCCTATGCGAGTAGAATCATTTATCCCATTCGACCAAACGAGATAGAGAATTGAACCGGGTAGATATTCCCATCTTGCAACAAAATTCAACCGGAATTGTCTGAAATTAAAATCAGGATTTTCAAAGTATATTTCCTTTCCCTCTGTCCAAGGAAGAAATAAATAATATTTGTTATTACGGAGAGAGAGCTCTTGATCGTTAAAGATATACCAACGGTCGGAATAATTCTTGGCTTGTGGCTGGATTACCTCCTTAAATTCACTATAATCTCCGGCTGATATAAAAGGTTGGGTGTAAAGTTGAAGGCTTAGATTAGGTGTAAGCGTATAGTTGACTCTCAAAGTGAAGTAAAATATTTTCTGATCGATTCGGCTGAGAATGTAATGATTCTGGCTTTTTGACCTTATCTGGGTTACATAGTGAAGTCTTTGGTAAACGTCGCTAAAATGTGGTGAAAAGCTAAGGGAAAGATTACTAAAAAGGCGAACAGTGAAATTGGAAGAGAGAACGTAGGAATTTGATCCATCCTTGGATGATGTAACGTTTCCATTGAGCTGCAAGAAAAAGTATTTCCTTTTATCAGTACTAAAGCTTCCTCCATATCTCCACGTTATTGGCGTGACAATGGCAGGCCCACCACGCAAATAATCAATTTTGAGATGCTCACTTTCACGGCTGAGATTGAAATTGAAATTCCAATAATTGATGAACTGAAAGTTTCCACTGAGGTGTTCTCTGTGATCGAGATGGGTGAGTGAGAAATCCCAATCATTGGAAAAACTTAAGCTTACGTGATAATCCCTGAAAATTTTTCCGGGTTTAAATTCCCAATAACTCACGCTCACACTCTGATTGATCCAATCAGCATATCTCAAATATCCAATATCATTTGTTTCGAACCCAGGACTTCTGGCCATACCATGCAGCGACCAACGCCAGTGTCGTCCTCCTATCTTCTTTAAGTTAAAACACATAGAATAACCGGAAAGAGAGGTGCGATCAGGATCGTAATTTAAATGGGGAGCATGAGGTCTCTGAAAGTAATGTGCGGGTGCCTCCTGTGTTTCCAATATAGCCTCTTTACTACCAAGGACATGGCTTCCTGCGAGTTCTCCTGAAACTTCATATGTATCATTTAACCATCGATGGCGGAAGTCAATCCCTCCTGTGTAGGCGGCTTTATGAAGGAAGTTCAGGGTTTCCTCATCAATCTTTCTGTTCACTGCCGTAAATATCATACCAACAGTACTTCTTCCGTCTCTGAATTCTTTCCTAGCTCTTCCCAGGAAATAATTGGAGAGAGGTTCAATGGCTTCTTCTCCTCTTTCGTTATTATCAAAAATCAAGGTGGCCTTCTCTTTTCCAGTGAGAGACTCCAAAATACCGATAGACCACCCCTGAGCCGTTTTTCCTGTTAATTTTAACGCACCCAAGATGGTGGTGTTTTCAGGCTCTTGTTTATATAGAGAGTTTGATGAACTACCTTGAGGAACTCTTCCGATCCTACGGGAATAAAATAGAGACTCTCTACTGCTTATTCCTCCAATAGAAAAGCTCATCATATTCTTCCCCTCAATAAAGAATGGCCTTTTTTCTGAAAAATAAGTTTCATAAGCTGTAAGGTTGACCTTAGCTGGATCAGCTTCGACTTGACCAAAATCAGGATTTAAAGCCGCATCCAGAGTCAAGTTACTGCTCACTCCATACTTGAGATCAAGACCTCCGTTAGTAAGATAGTATGGACCCGTCTGCAAAGGATTGCCTTCTTCCTGGGATTGTAATGAAATCTTTCCCAGTGCATAAGGGAGTATCTGAATCCGCTTAGGTGCGGGAATCCCTTTAATGCCCTTTATATCTCCAAAAAGGCTAACAAACCTCGGAACACCTTTAGGGATATGTCGCCAATAGCTTGTCTCATTATTTTTGGAAACCACACGGCTTACCTGAAATCCCCAAGTATATACTTTTTTCTTAGTATACCTGATTTGACTGTAAGGAATCCCGAATTCAGCGATCCAGCCCAATTCGTCCTGAGAAACTCCCACATCCCAGACCGCATCCCAGTCATCGTCCGTGTCTTGGTCATTTGACCAGAAGGCATCCCTCTTGACTCCACTAGGATTGACACCGAACTCAAAAGCTGTCATGTGATCGTGGTAGCTGTCAATATAGACTATAATCCAATCTGAAGGGCATTTGGAATCTCTTCGAGCCAAGATAGATTTAATTTGTTCCGGGTTTGAATCAAACGCGCGAACTCCAATGTACACAGAATCCCTGCCGAAAAAAATCTTAGCTTCTGTTTTTTTTGTCGCAGGTGCTCCTTCGATTGGTTCATGCTGAGTGAAATATTGGAGAACCGAAGCTTCTCCCCATGCCAATTCATCAAGATTACCATCAACTTCAATGGAGTCAAGATCTAAAACAGTAGCTTGGATCTCTCTCTCTTCAGAAAAAGATTGATCTAAGCTGGATATTTGTTTCTGTCGATCGGTTGATTGAACATCTTGATGAAATGAAGGCTCCCTGAAACGTCCTTTGAAATTAAGTGATTCCTCATAAATATCTTTTATTTCTTCCTGTTCTATATCAATCCTTTTTGTAGTCCTGCTAATTTTCTCGGGCTGTTTTTTCCTGAGATCTGAACTTTGACTTTCTTTTTGATTTTCCGCTAATAATTCCTCCTCACTTAATTCTCTTTTCATGTCTTTCTTTCCCAACAGAAACCGCAATCCGGCAGGTATATTTTCGGTTTTGTAAGAATTAATTTGGTCCGTTAGAACAAACACTACTCTAGCTATATTTTCCTTAAACATACCTGTCATGATTACCTTAAACTCAGGATATTTAACATAAATATATCTTTTGGGTTTTGTATTAGCCATATTGTATAGATCGATTACTATCCGGTTAGGCTGACTCAATACAAAAAGACGATGAGAAATATAAGAATCAAGAATAATCTTAGCTTCAAGTAAATTGTTTATCCTGGAGAAGGAGTAATCTTTTAAAATACCCAGTGGCTTAGGTTTATATATTTCTTGGGAAAAGCCAGGAATTCTAATGAGAAGAAAACAAAAAAAAAGCAGAATAAAAAATCTATTTCTATTTTTTCCTTTGTGTTTCTTTTTAAGGCCAGTATACAAACAGTTACACATCTTACAAGAAAATTATCGAATCTATATATTATTAAAGTAGATATGTAAAAGCAATCTAATTTTTTTACTATAAGTTGAATATAAATGAAATTATTCAACAGAATTTGTTGATTATCTAAAAATAATCCAAAATGATTATAAGGCTAAAAAATACCTATAAAGGAGGTGTTTCATGAATAAGTATCTGACCTGTTCCCCGTAAATTAATCCAGTTTTTATATTAATATTAGTATGAAGCTGGAACAAAGGAGGCAGGATGAAGAGAAAAAGATACACTCCCGAGAAAAAATAAACATGCTTCGATGGGCAGAATTATTATCAAAACAGGGAAAATCCATCAAGGAGAAGCACAATTTCGTTACCTCCCATATGTCCCTTAACAAACCTAACTATTCTCTGTTTCTTCAAATAAATATACCTCCTTAATTTACTTTTCTCTTAAATTATGTCCTATCTGTTAAAAAATTACAATCCTCAAGACTGAATCACGTAAAATGTATAAGCTATGTATCAATAAAACAGAAAATCTTGTTTTTATTCTCTAAAATTGGTATATTTAAATCAAATTGATAGAAACAATGGTCATGATAAGAATTATACATACTTTATAAGATCATTTATTATTTTCAGGTTTTCACTTCAGCGCAACTTTAAAAAAAACATAAGGAGGCTAAGAATGAAACCAACCAGAATCATTAAAAATCTTATAATTTTTCTGATAGTCATTATTTTTCTAGCTCATTCATACGGTATTTCCCAGATTAATCCTCAGAAAGGCAGGCTTGAAGGCCAAGTTCTCAATAAGAACGAAGAGCCTATAAAAGATGCAAAAGTACTGCTTAAGAACGCCTTTACAAAACGTACTTTTCAGACTCTAACAGACAAAAATGGTAATTATTCCTCTGGGAATATTCCTCCTGGAGAATATTCTATAACCGTATCCAAACAAGGCTATAAAACTTACCAGGGTGAAGTTGAAGTCAAATCAAACACTATCGGAACACTGGACATTATTTTGGCAGAAGAACCCACAGCTGAGCAAAAAAATCAAAAAAAAGCCGTTGAACACTTTAAGAAAGGCGTAGAACTTACACAGGAGAATAAGACAGCTGAGGCTATACAATCTTTCCAGAAGGCTGTTGAGATGAATCCTGATTTTTTCGAAGCTTATATGAATTTGGGTCTTCTTTTCTTTAGGGAAAAAATGGATGCGAAAGCAGAAAAGGCCATC
>Ga0102944_1001430_pt1 | contig 15813 bp, 29 predicted proteins | sample SalPonD_shore_MG_FD_78172 | JGI IMG/M metagenome (GOLD analysis project Ga0102944, IMG submission 78172) | Salt pond soil microbial communities from South San Francisco under conditions of wetland restoration - Salt Pond MetaG... | ecosystem: Environmental > Aquatic > Marine > Intertidal zone >...
CCATGTTGCCCTGTCCGCTGGCCAGGAACGGGGCGAGCAGGTGGTAGGGGTCGTACCCCTCTGCCCCCTCGCGAACGCGGTCTCTCACGAGGTTGACCATCTCTTCATGGAGAGGCTGCACGTCCGGTAGCCCCATGAATCGCCGCATCTCCTCGGGCGTCGCGTCGATATCGAGCTTGATTCGCATTGCTCTGTCTCCCTTCCCGGGACGGGCCGTCCCCTGCCGCCTCTCAGGTGAGTGTAACGCCCGTGCCGACGCCAATGCCCAGGGCGTCGGCCGCGCTGCCCTGGTTGATCGCCACTTCCACCAACCCGGCCGAGTTGACGTACCAGAACGGCTCGCCCCGCTCGACGGCAGAGAATGTACGGGCGAACGGGACGGAGCGCCCGGCAACCCGCACGCCGGGATGCGCACCAAGGGAGGTGGCCTTGATCCCGGTGGCGCAGTTGCCAAAGGCGTCCACGTAGATCACCCGCTGGCGCTCGGGCTCGTACTCCCTACCCACCCAGTCATCGATCGGTATGGCGCTCCGCGGCATGACACCGGTGGCAAGATGGGCGCCGGCGGGTGCGAAAACGTCCCGGCCATGGAAGGACGCCGATGCGTCGTCCGGCACCGGAATCTCCCAGGCGCGCGCGCCGCTGACGCTGAGACAGGGAGCGAACAACCCATTGTCAGGACCGACCAGCCACCGCTCGCCGGCGCGCGCGATTACACAGCGTCTCTCGCTGCCCACGCCCGGGTCCACCACTGCCACGATCACGCAGCGCCGTGGCAGCTGGTCGAGCAGGGACTCGAGATACACGCCCGCGGCGCCGGGATCATAGCGGGGAGCGTCGTGCATAAGATCGACGATGGCCACGCCGGGGGCCAGCCCGGCCAGCACGGCATGCATCTCACCCACGTAAGGGCCGATTCGCCCGAAATCGGTATACAGCAGGATCATCCAACGGCCCTCCCATTGCTGAACGGTGACAGCACAACAGCCGCCCCGATGGTCTCCCGGGCGAGCCCTCCAGACCCTATCAGGCTGTGCGGTCGATGCTCGGAAAGACAGCCCGACGGACCCCGGAGCCACCTCCGGCGCGGTAGGTTCAGCCGCTTAACAGTACGCGACGTCACCGCGCCCGAGGGCACATCCCGCCCGTCCGGTCGAGCCCGGAACGCAATGATAGCCCAGGATTACGACACCAACGTGGCATTCGCCAGGGCCGAAACGAAAACACCGGGACCGCCTGTGGCGAGCCCCGGTGTCGCGAACGACCAGTCTATCGTCCGGACACTAGTCGGCATCCACCTCGTCGGCGCCGACGGACTCGGGCCGGTCGACCAGCTCCACGAACGCCATCGGCGCGTTGTCGCCGGCGCGGAAACCGGCTTTCAGGACGCGCATGTAGCCCCCGGGCCGCTGCTGATAGCGGGGCCCCAGCTCGTTGAACAGCTTGGTCACCACATCCCGGTCACGCAGACGGGAGAAAGCCACTCGCCGGTTGGCCAGGGAATCCTCCTTGGCCATGGTGATGAGCGGCTCTGCCACGCGACGCAGCTCCTTCGCCTTCGGCAGCGTGGTGCGGATCGCCTCATGCTCGAACAGCGACGAGGCCATGTTCCGGAACATCGCCTGCCGATGGCTGCTATTGCGATTCAGCTTTCGTCCAGCTTTACGATGACGCATCTTTCGGTTCCTTCAGTTCGGTTCGCCGCCCGGTACTTCAGCCGGTCGCACGGTTGCCGTCGTCGAGGCTGGCCGGCGGCCAGTTGTCCAGACGCATACCGAGCTGCAGCCCGTGCTGCGCGAGGACCTCCTTGATCTCGTTGAGCGACTTCTTGCCCAGGTTCGGCGTCTTGAGCAGCTCCACCTCGGTCTTCTGAACGAGGTCACCCACGTAGTGAATGCTCTCCGCCTTGAGGCAGTTCGCGGAGCGAACGGTCAGCTCCAGATCGTCGATAGGGCGCAGAAGGACCGGATCGACCTCCGGCTCACGCCGTTCCGGCACGTAGTTATCCTCGCCACCCTCAAGGTCGACGAAGACCGACAGCTGATCACGCAGCAGCCCGGCCGCGAACCGAATGGCCTCCTCCGGCTCGATGACACCGTTGGTCTCGATGTCCATCACCAGCTTGTCGAGGTCGGTGCGCTGCTCGACACGCGCGCTCTCCACGTTGTAGGAGACCCGGCGCACCGGGCTGTAGCTCGCATCCAGCTGGAGACGGCCGATGGCACGCTCTTCCTCGGACTCGCGCGCAGTGGCGGGCTCGTAACCGCGGCCCTTCGCCACCTTGAGCGTCATGTTGAGCTCGCCGGCCTTGGTCAGGTTCGCGATCACCAGGTCGGGGTTCTTCACCTCGACGTCGTGATCCGCCTCGATATCGGCGGCGGTTACCGGACCCGGCCCCTTCTTGCTCAGCTTGAGCGTCGACTCTTCCTTCGCGTGCAGCCGCACAGCCAGCTGCTTGAGGTTCAGGAGGATGTCGACCACGTCCTCCTGGACGCCCTCAACGGCCGTATACTCGTGCAGCACGCCCTCGATCTCGACCTCGACGACCGCGAACCCGGGCATCGAGGAGAGCAGAACGCGGCGCAGCGCGTTGCCCAGCGTATGACCGAAGCCCCGCTCCAGCGGCTCGAGTGTCACCCGGGCGCGACGATCACTCGCGGCGTCCACGTCGACGACGCGCGGCTTCAGGAAATCGTTAAACTGACCCTGCATGGGTTCGCCCTCTCAATCGTGGCGGCGCAATAACCGTGAGCGTTACTTGGAGTAAAGCTCGACGATGAGATGCTCGTTGATCTCGGCCGGCAGGTCGCCGCGATCCGGCACCCGCTTGTAGGTGCCCTGGAACGCCTTGGCGTCCAACTCGACCCACGGCGACATGCCGCTCTGCTGAGCCATCTCCATCGCCGCCTGAACACGCAGCTGCTTCTGCGCCTTCTGCTTCAGCGTGATCACATCACCGGCCTTCACCTGAGCCGACGGCACGTTGGTCACCCGACCGTTGATCTCCACCGCGCGATGGCTCACCAGCTGACGCGCCTCGGCGCGGGTCGAGCCGAAGCCCATGCGATAGACGATGTTGTCCAGCCGGCTCTCGAGCAGCTGCAGGAGGTTCTCGCCGGTGTTGCCCTTCCGGCGGTCGGCCTCCTTGTAGTACTTGCGGAACTGGCGCTCCAGCACGCCGTACATGCGGCGCACCTTCTGCTTCTCGCGCAGCTGCAGACCGTAGTCGGAGATGCGCGTGCGACGCTGACCGTGCTGCCCGGGCGGCGTATCCAGCTTGCACTTGCTGTCAAGCGGACGGACACCGCTCTTCAGGAAGAGATCGGTTCCCTCGCGGCGCGCGAGCTTGCAGGTCGGTCCGATGTATCTCGCCATGACTGTCTATTCCTCTACCTCAGACGCGGCGCTTCTTGGGCGGCCGGCAGCCGTTGTGCGGGATCGGGGTCACATCGGCGATGTTCGTGACTCGGTAGCCACAGTTGTTGAGCGCCCGGACGGCGGACTCGCGGCCCGGCCCGGGGCCCTTGACCCGCACCTCCAGGTTCTTCAGACCGTAGTCCTTGGCCGCCTCGCCGGCCCGCTCGGAGGCGACCTGCGCGGCGAACGGCGTGCTCTTGCGGGAGCCCCGGAAGCCGCTGCCGCCGGAACTGGCCCAGGAGAGCGCATTGCCCTGACGGTCGGTGATCGTGATGATCGTGTTGTTGAAGGTCGCGTTGATGTGCGCGATGCCGTCAACGACGGTGCGCTTCACCTTCTTGCGCGTTCGAGTCGCGGGTTTCGCCATGATGATCGTCCAGACCTCGTTCGATTATCGATATTAGCGGGTGACCGCGCGACGCGGACCCTTACGGGTCCTGGCGTTGGTGCGCGTCCGCTGGCCGCGGACCGTCTGGCCGCGGCGGTGGCGGATGCCACGGTAGCAGCCGAGATCCATGAGCCGCTTGATGTCCATCGCCACCTGACGGCGGAGATCGCCCTCGACGGCGTACTTGCCGATCTCCTGACGGATCTTCTCGAGCTCGTCGTCGTTGAGATCGCGGACCTTCGTCTCCGGTGCGATACCTGTCGCCGCGCAGATCTTCCCCGCCCTATCACGGCCGATGCCGTAAATCGACGTCAACGCGATGACCGTGTGCTTGTTGGCTGGAATGTTTACGCCAGCGATACGGGCCATGAGCCGTCTCCAAGATGTAATTTCGTCGCCACTTCGTCGTTCGTCGTCCGGGATGCCGCTCCGGCACGCGCCGACTGCGAACTCCCCGGCGGGACGCGCGAAAGCCGGCCATTATAGCCGGCGCGCACCACCCCGATCAACCAGGTATATCCCTAGCCTTGGCGCTGCTTGTGCCGCGCGTCGGTGCAGATGACGCGGACCGTGCCGCGCCGCTTGATCACCTTGCAGTTACGGCAGATCTTCTTGACCGATGCACGTACCTTCATGACTCAAAATCTCCGAAAAAAACCTGACGCCCGCTCGCAAGGGCGCGAAGGATAACAGAAGCCGCCGGCCCGTGCACGGCCCGGCGGCCCCGTTTTCCAGTCCGTTGCCTCAGCGCAGCATGCCGCTGCCGGCGCGCCCGTGCGCCTTGAGGTTCGCCTTCTTCATCAGCGGCTCGTACTGGTGCGAAATGAGGTGCGCCTGCACCTGGGACATGAAGTCCATCACCACCACGACGATGATCAGCAGCGACGTACCGCCGAAGTAGAACGGCACGTTCCAGTAGAGAATCAGGAACTCCGGCAGCAGACACACGGCCGTTATGTAGATTGCGCCGGCAAGGGTCAGGCGCGTCATCACCTTGTCGATGTACCGCGCGGTCTGCTCCCCCGGACGGATGCCCGGAATGAACGCACCCGACTTCTTCAGGTTGTCCGCGGTCTCGCGAGAGTTGAACACGAGCGCGGTGTAGAAGAAGCAGAAGAATATGATCGCGATCGAGTACAGCACGATATACAGGGGCTGTCCCGGGCTGATGGAACGGCTGATCGTGCCGAGCCAGCCGGTGCCACTGCCGAACCACTGCCCAAGCGTGGCCGGGAACAGGATGATGCTGGACGCGAAAATCGGCGGAATGACGCCCGCCATGTTCAGTTTCAGCGGCAGGTGGCTGCTCTGGGCGGCGTACATCCGGCGCCCCTGCTGCCGCCGTGCGTAGTTGACCGTGATCTTCCGCTGGCCGCGCTCGCAGAACACGATGAAGAACACGACCGCGACCGCCAGCACGACCAGGAACAGGATGGTGCCCCAGCTGATCGCGCCCGTGCGCGCCTGCTCGAGCGTACCGCCCAGTGCCCGTGGCAGACCCGCGGTGATACCCGCAAAGATGATCAGCGAGATGCCGTTGCCGATGCCCCGCTCGGTGATCTGCTCGCCGAGCCACATCAGGAACATCGTGCCCGTCAGCAGCGTCACCATACCCACGAACATGAACGCCGGTCCGGGATTGAGCACGACGCCCTGGTTCTGCAGCGCGTAGGTGATGCCCAGGCTCTGGAACAGCGCCAGGCCGAGAGTCCCGTAGCGGGTGTACTTCGTGATCTGGCGGCGGCCCTGCTCACCCTCCTTGCGCAGCTGCTCGAGAGACGGGATCACCGTGCTCATCAGCTGCATGATGATGGAGGCCGATATATACGGCATTACGCCGAGCGCGAAGATCGACAGCCGCCGCAGAGCACCGCCGGAGAACATGTTGAACATGTCCAGAATCGTGCCCGACTGGCGCTGGAACATCTGCGCGAGCGCATGCTGGTCAATTCCCGGAATCGTCAGATGGGCGCCGAAGCGATACACCACCAGGGCGATCAGCACGAACACCAGGCGCTGCCGGACCTCGGTCAGCCGTCCCAGTCCGCCAAGCGCGTTCACGTTTCCAGGGGACTTCGCCACGTCAGCCCTCGACCTTGCCGCCAGCCTGCTCGATGGCCGCACGGGCACCGCGGGTCACACCGACGCCCCGCACCGTCACGGCCTTCTCCACGGTGCCGCTGGAGATGATCTTCGCCTGCCGCGCGTGCCGCGGCACCACATCCGCCTGCTTCAGGGTATCGAGATCGACCACGTCGCCCTCGACGTACTTCAGCTCGGACAGCCGAACCTCGGCGGCGAATCGCGACTTGCGCGCCACGAAGCCGACCTTCGGCACGCGCCGCTGGAGCGGCATCTGGCCGCCCTCGAAGCCCACCTTGTGGAACCCGCCGGTACGCGACTTCTGGCCCTTGTGGCCCCGTCCGCCGGTCTTGCCGTTGCCGGAGGACATGCCGCGGCCCACACGATTGGCGTCGGTGCGGCTGCCCGGCCCGGGTTTGAGCTCGTTCAAGCGCATGGTTCAGGCTTCCTCTACCTGGAGCATGTAGGAGACCTTGTTGATCATTCCCCGGTTCTCCGGGGTGTCCTGAACGACGACCGACTGGTGCATCCGGCGCAGCCCGAGCCCCGCGACGCAGGCACGGTGCTTGCCGAGGCGGCCGGAGAGGCTGCGCACCAGCGTCACCTTGATCTGCTTGTTGTTCGCCATGATCAGCCCTGGATCTCTTCGACGGTCTTGCCCCGCTTGGCCGCCACGGCCTCAGGGGACTGGTACTCGGTCAGCGCGCGAATGGTCGCGCGGACCACGTTGATCGGGTTGCGCGAGCCGATCGCCTTCGCCAGCACGTCCTGTATACCCACCACCTCGAACACGGCGCGCATCGCGCCACCGGCAATGATGCCGGTACCTTCGGAAGCGGGCTGCATGAACACCTTGCTGGAGCCGTGGTACGACGTCAGCGGATACTGAAGCGTCGGACCGTCCAAATGCACCTTGCGCATGTTCTGACGCGCCTTCTCCATCGCCTTCTGGATGGCGACCGGCACCTCACGCGCCTTACCATACCCGAAGCCGACCGAGCCCTCGCCGTCGCCGACGACGGTAAGCGCGGTAAAACCGAACTGCCGGCCGCCCTTCACGACCTTGGCAACCCGGTTGATGGTGATCAGTTTCTCGCGAAGCCCTTCGCCGCTAACGTCGCTCGTCGCCATAGCTTATGCCCTTGTTCAGAACTTCAGTCCGGCCTCGCGCGCGGCGTCGGCCAGAGCCCGCACGCGCCCGTGATAGCGAAAGCCGGAACGGTCGAATGCCACCTCGGTCACGCCCGCCTTCCTGGCGCGATCGGCAATCGCCTTCCCGACGGCCTTGGCCGCTTCGATGTTGCCGCCGTTGCCGAGATCGCCGAGCACTTCCTTCTCGAGCGTCGAGGCGGCGGCCAGCGTCTTGTCCGCATCCGCGGAGATGAGCTGGGCATAGGTATGCCGGGGCGTGCGGAACACGCACAGCCGAACGGCGCCCAGATCCCGGATCTTCATGCGGGCGCGACGGGCCCGACGCAGACGTGCAGCTTTCTTGTCCATAACCCGTATACCTGCCATCACTTCTTCTTGGCTTCCTTCATGACCACGCGTTCATTCGCGTAGCGCACGCCCTTGCCCTTGTAGGGCTCCGGGGGACGGAAGGCCCGAATCTTGGCCGCCACTTCGCCGACGACCTGCTTGTCGATCCCCTTGATCACGATCTCGGTGTTGCTCGGGGTCTCGACCGTGATGCCGTCGGGCACCGGAAAGTTCACCGGATGCGAGAAGCCCAGCGTCAGGTTGACACTGTTGCCCTGCGCCTGGGCGCGGTAACCCACGCCCACGAGCTGCAGACGTCGCTCGAACCCCTGGCTGACACCCGTCACCATGTTGTTCAGCAGGGCGCGCGTCGTACCCGCCAGGGCGGTCGCTTCGTACTTCGCATTGACCGCGGCGCACTGCAGCGAGCCGTCTTCCTGCTTCACCGACACCCAGCTGTGAACCTGATGCTGGAGCTCGCCCTTCGAGCCCTTAACCTTCACCAGGCTGCCGTCCAGCGTCACCTCGACGCCCGACGGAATCGTGACCGGACTCTTCGCTACTCTCGACATGACACCTGGATCCCGTCGTTAAAACACCACGCAGAGCACTTCACCGCCATGGCCGGCATCGCGCGCGGCCCGGTCGGTCATCACGCCCTGCGACGTCGATATGATTGCCGTGCCGAGACCACCGCGCACGCTCGGCAGCGAACGCTTGCCCTCGAAGCGGCGCAGGCCGGGCCGGCTGACCCGCTGGATCTCCTCGATCACCGGGCGCCCTTCGTGATACTTCAGCTGCACCGTCAGCCGAGGCTTCTTGTCCTCGCCGTCGATGCGGAAGTCCTGAATGTAGCCTTCCTCCTTCAGAACACGCGCAATCGCGGTCTTCAGCTTGGAGGACGGCATGCTGACCTCCGCTTTCTCGGCGGTCTGCCCGTTCCGGATGCGGGTCAGCATATCCGCGATGGGATCGGTCATGCTCATGTTCGCGTCACCTGATTCCTTGCCTTGATGCCCAAGCCCAGTGCCAGCCTTACCAGCTGGACAGCTTGAGGCCCGGGATCTCGCCGCGCATCGCGGCCTTGCGGAGCATATTCCGGGCAAGCCCGAACTTGCGGTAGTACCCGCGCGGACGACCGGACACCTTGCACCGATTGCGCTGACGCACGGGACTGGCGTTGCGCGGGAGGTTCTGCAGCTTCTCCTGCGCGACGGCACGCTCCTCGTCGCCAGCATTCACGTCCGAGATGATGGCTTTCAGCTCGGCACGCTTGGCGGCGTATTTCTTGACGAGACGCTCTCGCTTGAGCTCCCGCTGAACCATGGAAACCTTTGCCATGTCGGACCCTCTTATTTCCGGAGCGGGAAGTTGAAGCCCTCCAGCAGGGCCTGCCCTTCCTCGTCGGTCTTGGCGGTGGTCGCGATGCAGATATCCATCCCACGGACCGCGTCGACCTTGTCGTACTCGATTTCGGGGAAGATCATCTGCTCGCGCACGCCGACGTTGTAATTGCCCCGACCGTCGAACGCCCGCGGAGAGAATCCGCGAAAGTCCCGCACCCGCGGCGACGCGACGTTGATGAAGCGGTCGAGAAACTCGTACATGCGCTCGCGGCGCAGCGTGACCTTGCAGCCGATCGGCCAGCCCTCGCGCACCTTGAAGCCGGCAACCGACTTGCGCGCATAGGTGATGATCGGCTTCTGACCCGTGATCCGCGCCAGGTCCTCGGACGCCGTCTCGAGAACCTTCTTGTCCCGCAGCGCCTCACCAAGGCCCATATTGATGACGATCTTGTCGAGCCGCGGCACCTCCATCACGTTGGAGTAACCGAAGCGGTCCATCAGCCCCTTGGTGATCTCGGTCTTGTAGAGCTCACGCAGCCTTGCCATGCCGGCACCCTAGTCAATCTGCTCGTTGTTCGACTTGAAAACGCGGACCTTGTCCCCGTTCTCAAGCACCTGGATCCCAACCCGGTCGGCCTTGCCGGTCGACGAGTTGTAGATCGCCACGTTCGACACGTGAAGGGGCATCTCCTTCTCGATGATGCCGCCGGCCACACCCTGCTGCGGATTGCCCCGCTGGTGCTTCTTGACCATGTTCACGTTCTCGACCACGACCTTGTCCTGGTCCGGGAGCACGCGCACGACGTGCCCGCGGCGACCCTTGTCCTTGCCGGCGATCACGATGACGTCGTCGCCCTTTTTGATCTTGCGCATGCCAACCTCTGCCTAAAGAACTTCCGGCGCCAGCGAGATGATCCGCATGAACCGCTCGGTGCGCAGCTCGCGCGTAACCGGTCCGAACACGCGGGTCCCGATGGGCTGAAGGTTATTGTTCAGCAGCACCGCCGCGTTGCCGTCGAAACGAATCACCGACCCGTCCGGGCGGCGCACACCGCGCCGGGTCCGCACGACTACTGCGTCGTAAACCTCACCCTTCTTCACCCGGCCCCGGGGGATGGCGTCCTTGACGCTCACCTTGATGATGTCCCCGATCCCGGCGTAGCGACGGCGGGAGCCGCCCAGCACCTTGATGCACTGGAGCTGGCGCGCACCGCTGTTATCCGCCGCACCCAAGAGTGTCTGCATCTGAATCATGGCGACCTACTCGCTCTGTATGCGCTATCCGACGCGCCCGGCAACCGGGCCGCGTAACGTTACTGGGCAGACTTCTCGAGCACCCGGACGAGCCGCCAGGACTTGGACCTGGAGATCGGGCGACACTCTTCGATGGCCACCCAGTCACCGTCCCGGCATTCGTTGTTCTCGTCGTGAGCGTGCAGCTTGGTCGTCCTGCGGACGAACTTGCCATAGAGCGGATGCCGAACCAGCCGCTCGACAGCCACCGTCACGGTCTTGTCCATCCTGCTGCCGATGACGCGGCCGTTAACGGTCCGCTTCGCGGTCTTCTCTTCGCTCATGACGCCTCGCCTGCCCTCTGCTTCTCATTGAGCACGGTCTTCAGCCGTGCGATGTCGCGACGGACCTGCCTGAGCTGATCCGGCTTCGTCAGCTGTCCGGTCGCCGATTGCATGCGCAGATTGAACTGCTCCTTGCGACGCTCCAGCAGCTCGCTGTTAAGCTCGGTCGCGCTCTTCCCGCGAAGCTCGCTTGCCTTCATCACAACACCGTCCGATGCACAAAGGTGGTCCTCACCGGGAGCTTGGCCGCCGCCAGGCGGAAGGCCTCACGCGCCATCTCCTCGGACACACCCTCGATTTCGTAGATAACGCGGCCGGGCTGCACCTTGGCGGCCCAGTGATCCACGTTGCCCTTGCCCTTGCCCTGCCGGACCTCGAGCGGCTTTGCGGTGATGGGCGCATCCGGGAAGATCCGGATCCACACCTTGCCGCCGCGCCGGACATGGCGGTTGATGGCGCGCCGCCCCGCCTCGATCTGGCGCGCGGTCACCGGGCCGCGTGTGGTCGCCTTGAGCCCGTACTCACCGAAGTCCACCGAGTCACCGCGCGTCGCCAGGCCGTTGTTGCGGCCCTTCTGCTGCTTGCGGAATTTGGTGCGCTTTGGCTGCAGCATCGCTAATCCCCTTCGCTATCAGCTCGTCGCGCCCTTGGCGCGCTTGGTCTGCCCCTGGTTGGGCGTGACCTCGGTATCCAGCACCTCGCCCTTGAACACCCACACCTTGACGCCGATCACGCCGTAGGTCGTGCGCGCCTCGGCGAAGCCGTAGTCGATGTCCGCACGCAGGGTGTGGAGCGGAACGCGCCCCTCTCGATACCACTCGGTACGCGCGATCTCGGCACCGTTCAGCCGGCCGCTGACCTGGATCTTGATGCCCTGACCGCCGAGGCGCATGGCATTCCCGACGGCGCGCTTCATGGCACGGCGGAACATGATGCGGCGCTCGAGCTGCTGGGCGACGTTCTCCGCCACCAGCTGGGCGTCCAGCTCGGGCTTGCGAATCTCCTCGATGTTCACGTGCACCGGGATCTGCATCATCTGCGCGAGCTGGCGGCGCAGCGCCTCGATATCCTCACCGCGCTTGCCGATCACGATGCCCGGACGCGCCGTGTGGATCGTGATCAGCGCGTTCTTCGCGGGGCGCTCGATCTTGATCCGGCTGATCGAGGCGTGCGAGAGCTTCTTCTTGATGAAGTCCCGCACCTTCAGATCGGTGTTCAGGTAGTCGCCGAAGTTATCGTTGCCGGCGTACCACATGGAACGCCAGTCTTCGGTGATCCCGAGACGGAACCCGGTCGGATGTACCTTATGACCCATGGCGCTTCCTCTATTCCCGCTCGGCCACAGTCACCGTAATGTGACTGGTTCGCTTGAGGATCCTGTTCGCGCGACCCTTGGCCCGCGCCTGAATCCGCTTGTACACCGGTCCCTCGTCGACGAAGACCGTCGAGACCGACAGCTCGTCGATGTCCGCACCCTCGTTGTGCTCGGCATTCGCGATCGCCGAGTCGAGGATCTTGCGGACGATCCGCGACGCCTTCTTGGGGCTGAACTCGAGGATATCGAGTGCCCGCGCCACGGGGAGACCGCGAATCTGATCCGCCACGAGGCGCGCCTTCTGGGGCGAAATCATCGCGTAACGCAGCCTAGCCGCCGTACCCATGCCTTACCTCTTCGACTTCTTGTCCGCCGCATGGCCGCGGTAGGTCCGCGTTGCAGCGAATTCGCCCAGTTTGTGGCCGACCATGTTCTCGTTGATCAGAACCGGCACATGCTGGCGGCCGTTATGCACGGCGATCGTCACGCCAACCATCTCCGGCACGATCATCGACCGGCGCGACCAGGTCTTGATCGGCCGCTTGCTGTTGCTCTCGGCCGCCTCGCGCACCTTCTTCAGAAGCTGCGTCTCGATGAACGGCCCTTTCTTGATCGAGCGTGGCACGATTCACCCACCTCTTGTTCGGTTAACGTTTCCGCCGGCGCACGATGTAGCGGTCCGTGCGCTTGTTACTGCGTGTCTTATGGCCCTTCGTCGGTATGCCCCACGGGGTCACCGGATGGCGTCCGCCCGAGGTGCGACCCTCGCCGCCGCCATGGGGATGGTCCACCGGATTCATGACCACGCCGCGCACGGTCGGACGACGACCGCGCCAGCGCGTCGCGCCCGCCTTGCCCAGCGCGCGCAGGCTGTGCTCGGAATTGCCCACCTCACCAACCGTTGCGCGGCATTCGGTGGACACCTTGCGCATCTCGCCGGAACGCAGGCGCAGCGTGGCGTAATTGCCCTCGCGTGCGACCAGCTGCACGGCAGCACCCGCCGAACGCGCCATCTGCGCGCCCTTACCGGGGCGCATCTCGACGCAGTGCACCTGGGTACCCAGCGGGATGTTGCGCAGCGGCAAGCAGTTACCCGGCTTGATCGGGGCGTTGGTACCGGAGAGGAGATCCTGCCCGACTACCAGACCGCGGGGCGCGATAATATAACGCCGTTCGCCGTCCCGATAAAGGACCAGGGCGATATTCGCACTGCGATTCGGGTCGTATTCGATCCGCTCCACCCGCGCGACTACGCCGTCCTTGTTGCGCTGGAAGTCGATGACCCGGTAGCGACGCTTATGGCCACCGCCACGATGCCGAGTCGTCAGGCGTCCCGTGTTGTTTCGGCCGCCGCTCTTCGAGAGCTGGCGCACCAGGGGCGCATACGGCTCGCCCTTGTGCAGGGACTTGTCCCTGACCTGCACCACGAACCGCCGTCCGGGGGATGTCGGTTTCGCCTTGGAAAGTGCCATGGTATTGGTCCCGTTCCCGAATTCGCGTTAGTCGGCGGCGCCCAGGAAGTCGAGCTCCTCGCCCGCCGCCAGGGTCACGTATGCCTTCTTCCAGTCCGAGCGCCGGCCGCGGATACGCCCGAAGCCCTTCTGCTTGCCCTTGACGAGGACCGTGCGCACGTCGCGCACCTTCACCTCGAAGAGCTGCTCGACGGCCCGCTTGATCTCCCGCTTCGCGGCGTCCCGCGCCACCTTGAACACCACCTGGTTGCCCTCGTCGGCGACGATGGTGGACTTCTCCGAGATGTGCGGCCCGAGCAGCACCTGATAGACGCGCTCCTGATTCATCCCAGCCACTCCTCTACGCCGCGGACCGCGTCGGCGGTCATGATCACGTACTCGTGGCGCAGCAGCGTCACCGGATCGAGACCGGCGGTGTCGCGCACGTCCACGTCAACCAGGTTGCGCGCGGCGAGGTAGAGATTCCGGTCCACCTCGGCGGACACGATCAGCACGTCGCGCGCACCGAACGCCTCGAGCTTCTCCCGCAGCCCCTTCGTGCGGGGAGCGTCGAGCGCGAACGAGTCGACCACCAGTAGCCGTTCCTGCCGCGCCAGCTCGGAGACGATCGACCGCAGCGCGCCGCGGTACATCTTGCGGTTCACTTTCTGGGAGAAGTCCCGCGGCGCCGCCGCGAAGGTCTTCCCGCCAGCGCGCCAGATCGGGCTGCGGATCGAGCCCGCGCGGGCACGACCGGTGCCCTTCTGCCGCCACGGCTTGGAGCCGCCGCCGCTGACATCCGACCGGCCCTTCTGCGCCTTGGTGCCTGCGCGGCCGCCGGCCATGTAGGCCACCACCACCTGGTGCACCAGTGGCTCACGGAACTCGGCGCCGAACGCCACGTCCGACACGCTTATCGTGCCGGCCGCCTTGTCGGCGCTCTCACGTAGCTGGAGCTCCATTAGCTGTCTCCTTTCGCTCGCGACTTCACCGCCGGACGGACGATGACGTCACTGCCTCGGCTGCCGGCAACCGCCCCCCTGAGCAGGATGAGGTTGCGCTCGACGTCCACCCGCACCACTTCGAGGTTCTGCGTGGTGCTGCGCACGTTGCCCATCTGGCCGGCCATCTTCTTGCCCTTGAGCACGCGACCGGGCGTCTGCGCCATGCCGATGGACCCCGGCTTGCGGTGCGCCTTGGAGTTGCCGTGCGACATGTCCTGCGTGCGGAAGTTGTGCCGCTTGACCGTGCCGGCGAAGCCCTTGCCCTTGCTGGTGCCGGTGACGTCCACGAGCTGACCGCTCTCGAACTGGGAGACGGTAAGCTCACCACCGGCTTCGACCTCCTCGGCCGCGCCGTCGCCGAGCCGCATCTCCCAGAGCCCGCGCCCCATCTCGACGCCGGCCTTGGCCACGTGACCCGCAACCGCCTTGGACACCCGGGACGGGCGCCGACTGCCGACAGTCACCTGCACGGCACGGTATCCATCCACCTCCTCGGTCCTAAGCTGGGCGACGCGGTTGGGAGTGGCCTCGATCACCGTGACCGGCACCGAAGCACCATCCTCCGTGAAGATACGCGTCATGCCACGTTTACGACCGACGATTCCGATTGCCATCGTCGTTACCCTCTTCTAGAGACAAAGGTCACCGGACGCCCAACGAGGCGCTGACCTGAGCATGTCAGTGTTGTCGTCGAGTCCGGTTACCCGGCGTTTCTCGGGCCCGCCCCAACTGACCGGCTGGTGCCGGGGCCGGGGTAGTTCCCAGGTGTCGGGGGACGGCTATCGCCGCCCCCTGCCCGTATCAGTAAAGCTTGATCTGGACGTCCACGCCGGCCGCCAGGTCGAGCTTCATAAGCGCGTCGACGGTCTTGTCGGTCGGATCGACGATGTCCATCAAGCGCTTGTGCGTCCGGATCTCGTACTGGTCCCGCGCGTCCTTGTTGACGTGCGGCGAGATCAGGATCGTGTACCGCTCCTTCTTCGTCGGCAGCGGGATGGGTCCCTTCACCTGGGCCCCGGTCCGCTTGGCCGTATCGACGATCTCCCGCGCCGACTGATCGATCAGCCGGTGGTCGAACGCCTTCAGTCTGATGCGTATGCGCTGATTGCTGGCCATGACCTTACTCGATGATCCTGGAGACGACACCCGCGCCGACGGTGCGACCGCCCTCGCGGATCGCGAAGCGCAGGCCGTCCTCCATGGCGATCGGCGCAATCAGCGACACCGTCATCTTCACGTTGTCGCCCGGCATCACCATCTCCACGCCCTCGGGCAGGTCGCAGGCGCCGGTGACGTCCGTGGTGCGGAAGTAGAACTGCGGACGGTAGCCATTGAAGAACGGCGTGTGACGACCACCCTCGTCCTTCGAGAGCACGTACACCTCACACTCGAACTTCGTGTGCGGCGTAATCGTACCCGGCTTGCACAGCACCTGTCCACGCTCGACGTCGTCCCGCTTGGTGCCACGCAGCAGCGCGCCGATGTTGTCGCCCGCCTGACCCTGGTCGAGCAGCTTGCGGAACATCTCCACGCCCGTGACCGTCGTCTTCGTGGTCGCCCGGATACCGACGATCTCCACTTCCTCGCCGGTCTTGATCACACCGCGCTCGACACGTCCGGTGACCACCGTCCCGCGACCCGAGATCGAGAACACGTCCTCGATCGGCATCAAAAACGGACCGTCAATCGCCCGCGCCGGCTCCGGAATGTACTCGTCCATCGACTCCACCAGCTTCACGATCGCCGGCGCGCCA
>Ga0102944_1001432_pt1 | contig 15790 bp, 14 predicted proteins | sample SalPonD_shore_MG_FD_78172 | JGI IMG/M metagenome (GOLD analysis project Ga0102944, IMG submission 78172) | Salt pond soil microbial communities from South San Francisco under conditions of wetland restoration - Salt Pond MetaG... | ecosystem: Environmental > Aquatic > Marine > Intertidal zone >...
ACCTCGCCGGCGGGACCCGCCGCCGGGAATTCTCCCCGGGCCGAGAGCGCCGCGCCTGCCGCGGGGGCCGCTTCCGATCCACCCGCCGGGCCGGCCGCGGTGAGCCCACGGGCCGGCGGATCCCCCCCTTCTCACCCAGCCGGTCCCGGCCCGGAACAGGCCACCCACGCCGCGCCGGGTGCGCCGACCCGGGCGGACGCCCAGCCGGTCAACCACCCCGCCCGCGCGGCCCATACCGGCGCCGTCAAGGGCGTCACCAAGCAGGCGGTGCCGCCTTCGCCGGCGGCGCGCGCCCGGCGCCGCTACCGCCGGGGGATCCGCCAGCTGCAGGCCGGGGACACCCTGGGGGCCGAAAACAGCCTGCGCCAGGCCCTGCAGCTGGCGCCCGGGGAGCTCGGGGCCCGCCGGGCACTGGCCGCGCTGCTGGTGCGACAGGGACGCGCCCGGGAGGCCGGCACCCTGCTGGTCCAGGGGCTGCGCACGGCGCCGGGTGATCCGGGCCTGGCGAAGCTCTACGGACGACTGCTGGCCGGACAGGGCGACAATGCCCGGGCCATTGCGGTGCTCGAGCGGGGCCTGGGGGGCGCCGACGACGACGCCGGGTACCACGCACTGCTGGCTGCACTGTACCAGCGGGTGAACCGTTACCGGGATGCCGCGCGCCAGTACCGGTCCGCCCTGTCCCTGGAGCCCCGCCAGGGGGTGTGGTGGATGGGCCTGGGGATCGCCCTGGAAGGGGCGCACGCCGGGCGGCAGGCGCGGGCCGCCTACCACCGGGCCCTGGCGCTGCCCGGCCTGAACGCCCGTCTTCGGGATTATGTGGCGGCCCGGCTGCAGGGGCTGGGCGCGGGTCAGGGGGAGGGCCGGCCATGAGCGCCCAGCCGCAGCCCAGGAAGATGCGCATCGGCGACCTGCTGGTGGAGAACAAGGTCATCTCCGAGGCCCAGCTCCAGGCCGCCCTGGCCGATCAGAAGAAGAGCGGGCGCAAGCTGGGGCGGGTGCTGATCGACAACGGCTTCATCCAGGAAGACGAGCTGCTGCAGTTCCTCTCCCGGCTGCTGGAAATCCCCTACGTGGACCTGGGCCGCTTCGAGTTCAATCCGGAGCTGGTACAGAGCCTGCCGGAGACCTATGCCAGGCGTTATCGGGCCCTGGTGCTCAAACAGGCGGAGCAGGGACTGCTGGTGGGGATGGCCGATCCCACGGACATCTTCGGCTACGACGAGCTGGCCCGCATTCTCAAGCAGCCGGTGCAGCTGGCGGTGGTCAAGGAAAGCGAGCTGCTGCAGGCCGTGGACCGGCTCTACCAGCACGGCGCCCAGCTCAAGAGCCTGGCCAACGAGGTGGGACAGGACCTGGCCGAGAACGCCTTCGACCTGGGCAGCCTCAGCAACGAATCGGGACAGAGCGACGCCCCGGTGGTGCGCCTCATCCAGACTGTGTTCGAGGATGCGGTGAAGGCCGAGGCTTCGGACATTCACATCGAGCCCGACGAGAGCGGGCTGCGCATCCGCCGGCGGGTGGACGGCGTGCTCCATGAGCAGGTGATGGACGACAAGCGCATCGCGCCGGCAGTGGTGTCCAGGCTGAAACTGATGGCCGGCTGCGACATCTCCGAGCGCCGCCTTCCCCAGGACGGGCGGTTCAGCCTGAAGGTCCGGGACAAGAACATCGACGTGCGCCTGGCCACCATCCCCACCCAGCACGGCGAGGCGGTGGTGATGCGGTTGCTGGACCAGTCCGGCGCCGTGCGCTCCCTGGAGCAGCTGGGCATGCCCGAACGCGTGCTCGCCGGGTTCCGTCAGGCCGTGCACAAGCCCCACGGACTGGTGCTGGTCACCGGCCCCACCGGCAGCGGCAAGACCACCACCCTGTACGCGGCCCTGGCCGAGCTGAACCGGCCCCAGCAGAAGATCATCACCGTGGAGGACCCGGTGGAATACCGCCTGGCGCGGGTCAATCAGGTGCAGGTCAATCCCAGGATCGACCTGACCTTCGCCCGGGTGCTGCGCACCGCCCTGCGCCTGGACCCCGACATCATCCTGGTGGGAGAGATCCGGGATCGGGAAACCGGGGAGATCGCCCTGCGGGCGTCCCTGACCGGCCACCTGGTGCTGTCCACCCTGCACACCAACGACGCGGTGAGCAGCGCCCTGCGGCTCATCGACATGGGCCTGGAAAGCTACCTGGTGGCCGCCTCGGTGCAGGCCATCCTGGCCCAGCGGCTGGTGCGCCGCATCTGCGAGCACTGCCGCACCCAGACGCCGGCGGACCCGGTGGAGCAGGTCTGGCTGGACAGCCTCCTGGGCGAGCCGGCCGACGGACCCTTCTGGCAGGGCAGCGGCTGCAACCACTGCAACCACACCGGCTACCGTGGGCGCATCGGCGTCTACGAGCTGCTGCGGTTCGACCAGACGCTGGTGGACGCCCTGCGCCGCAACGACCAGGCAGCCTTCGAGGAGGCGGTACGGGCCCAGCCCGGTTATCGCCCCCTGGCCGTCAACGCCCTGGAGTATGCCCGGGAAGGGGTTACCACCCTGGCCGAAGTGATGCGCCTGACCGGTACCGTGGACTGACATGGCCGTGTTCGCCTACAAGGCCCGGGGCGCCCGCGGGGACGCCGTGGAAGGCACCATCGAGGCGGCCAACACGGACGCCGCCGCCTCCCGGCTCATGGAAGGGGGCCTGACGCCGGTGGACATCAGCGAGTCCGGACCGGAGCGCAGCGGGGACCTTCGGGCCTGGTTTCCGGAACGGGTCGGCCCCGCGGATCTGATCCAGTTCAGCCGCCAGATGCACAGCCTGGTGCGCGCCGGGGTCCCCCTGCTCAGCGCCCTGGCGGGGCTGGCCACCACCACCCGCAACGCCACCCTGCGCCACACCCTGGCCGAGGTGAGCGACCGCCTGGGGGAGGGGCGGGACCTGGCCACGGCCCTCAGCGAACACCCCAAGGTGTTCTCTTTGTTTTATGTGAGCCTGGTGCGGGTGGGGGAGACCAGCGGACGCCTGGAGGAAGTGTTTCAGCAGCTGGGCTACTACCTGGAGCGGGAAAAGAAGACCCGGGACCAGATCCGCTCGGCCCTGCGCTATCCCCTGTTCGTGCTGAGCGCCATCGCCATCGCCGTGGTGATCATCAACATCTTCGTGATTCCCGCCTTCGCCCATGTGTTCGGCACCCTGGGGGCGCAGCTGCCCCTGCCCACCCGGATCCTGCTGGCGGTATCCAATTTCACCGTGGGCCACTGGCCGGCGCTGCTGGTGGGCATTGTCGCCCTGGCGGTGGGGGTGCGGATGTACCTGCAGAGCGAGGAAGGGCGCTACCGTTGGGACAAGCTCAAGCTGGACCTGCCCCTGGTGGGTCCGGTGATCTACCGGGCCACCCTGGGCCGGTTCACCCGCCTGTTCGCCATGGCCCAGGGCGCCGGGGTGCCCCTGATCACGGCGCTCACCGTGGTGGGAAAGGCACTGGACAACAGCTATGTGGAGTCCCGGGTGCTGGCCATGCGCGAGGGCATCGAGCGGGGCGAGTCGGTGAGCCGCACCGCCGCCGGCAGCGGCATCTTCGATCATCTGGTGCTGCAGATGATCGCCGTGGGGGAGGAGTCCGGCGCCATGGACGACCTGCTGGGGGAGGTGGCCGACTACTACGACCGGGAGGTGGAGTACGTCATCGAGAAGCTGGGGGCGGCCATCGAGCCCCTGCTGACCGCGGTCATCGGCGTCATGGTGCTGGTCCTGGCCATGGGGGTGTTCCTGCCCATGTGGAACCTGGTGGACGCCGCCCTGAAGCATTAAAGGATTTCAGGATGTTGGCGCAACCCTTGCAGTCTGCGCGGGAGCGTCGGATTTCCGGCCGGGGGGCGGCCGGGCAAACCGGGGAGTGTACTCAAGCCCCGGGAGGCATTGGACGATAGAGATCACAGAAACGGGGATCCGGTCCCCATCGAGGGAGGCAAGCAATGAAGAAGCGACACAGCGGTTTCACCCTGATCGAGCTGGTCATGGTGATCGTCATCATCGGCATCCTGGCGGCCATGCTGGTGCCCAAATTCGTGGACCTGAGCAGCGACGCCACCACGGCCGTGAAGCAAGGGTCCACCGCCGCCGTACGTTCTGCGCTCGCAGCCGCTGTCGGCAAACTCAAGACCTACCCGACAGTGACACAGCTGGCAACCTATGTGGACGGCCAGGGCGTGACGGCTACGGGTGCCGGCATCCAGTTCAGCATGAACGGCTCGAACCTCACGGTGCCCACGTACACGGACCAGAACTGCTCCACCGCCACCACCGCTGTCGGTGATACCGTGAAGTGCGTGGGTCCGGTGCCGTAACTAAACGCTCTGGCGCCAGCCGATGGGCTTCGGCCCGTCGGTATCCGCGCCGCGACCGCGTGAGCCGTAACTCCAAGCCCCGGGGACAGAGGTTCTCCCGGGGCTTCACCCTCATCGAGGTGGTCCTGGTGCTGCTCATCGCCGGCATCCTGGGCGCCTATCTTGTCCCCCGGCTGGATATCGCCGGCACCAGCGTCACCGCCGATGCCACAGCCCTGGGGCGGGACCTGCGCCACGCCCAGGCCCTGGCCATGAACGAGGGGCGCACCCTGACCTTCGCCACGGTGGGCAGCAGCGGCTACCGGGTCGCCGACAGCGGCGGGACCACCATCACCGACCCGGACGGCCATCAACCCTATCAGGTCGCCCTGGGCAACGGGGTTGCGGTCAGCGGGGGCCCGGTGCGCTTCGACAGCCTGGGCCGGCCGGTGGACGGCACGGGCAGCCTGCTGGGCAGCCCCACGGTGCTGTCGGTGAGCGGCAACGGCCACACCGATACCGTAACGGTCACGCCGGTCACCGGTTTCGTCTCGGTAAGCTACTGATGGCCCCCCGGATGGGAAGACCGCCGCAGTCCCGGGCCGCCGGCTTCAGCCTCATGGAGCTGGTGCTGGTGATCGTGATCCTGTCCATCGCCGCGGTGGCGATCCTGGGCAGGTTCACCCAGGTGGCCACCTCCCTGGGGGAGAACGAGACGGTACAGACCGCCGGTCAGCTGGCCCAGGCCAAGGCCGAGGAAATCATGGCCGCGCGCCGCGCGGGCCAGTTCGCCGGCATCGTGAGCACCCCTACCCAGAACCTCACCGGCAATTACGCCGGCTACACCCGCACCGTCACGGTCACCGCCTACAGCGGGACGGCCTGTCCCGGGGGCGCCACCTGCAAGCAGGTGCGGATCGTGGCCGGCAGAGGCGGGGCCAATGACGCCCAGATCGATCTGCTGCTGGTGAACTGACCATGGTCCGCGCCAGCCGGGGCTTCACCCTCATTGAAATGGTCATCACCCTGGTGGTGATCGGCATCCTGGCCGCCGGCATCGGTTCGGCCCTGACCGGGGGCGCCGTGGCCTTCAACAGCACCACGGATGCGGTGGACACCCTCGGCAAGCTGCGGGTGGCCACCGAGCGCATGGCCCGGGAGATCCGCGAGGTACGCCGCGACCCCGGTGGCTACGCCATCACCACCATGACCGCCTCGGATCTGGTATTCACCAAGGCCGACGGCACGCGGGTGACCCTCAAGTCGAGCCCGCCGCAGATCACCCTGGCCTATGACAGCCCCGCCGGCGCCCATACCCTGTGCGACCAGGTGGGCAGTGCCGGCTTCCAGTACCTGCAGGCCGACGGGTCGACGGCGGCCACCGGACCCGGGGACGTGAAGTTCGTGGTCATCCAGGTGGTGCTCACCGCCAACGGCAACAACTATCCCCAGCGCACCCGGGTGGCGCTGCGCAACAGCTCATGAACGGGCCCGACAAGCATCAGCGGGGCGTGGTCACGGTGGCGGGCGCCGTGTTTCTGATCGTGGTGGTGCTGCTGATGCTGCTGGTGGCCCTGCGCATGGCTGCCTCGGACATGACCGATAGCGCGCTTCAGAACGACGGCATCGACGCCCTGTTCCTGGCCGAAAGCGGCCTGCAGCGCGCCGCCTACCGCTACGGCGCCGGCACCGCCTGCACGAGCCTGGCCCCGGACGGGCCGGTGAGCTTCGGGCGGGGCACGTTCACCGTGCAGTCCGCGGCGCTGGTGTCCGGACTTTGCCGGGTGCAGGTGACAGGGATCGTCAACGTGGCGGCCGGCAAGGCCCGGCGGACGGTGCAGGCCGACCTGCGCCCCGGGGGCGGCGGAGGCTGGGCCGTGGGCAACGGCGGCACGCTGCTTCGATGGCGCAACGGCAGCTGGAACGCGGTTTCCTCGGGTACCGCCCGGGATCTGAATGGACTCTACTGCGCCGCAGCCGATGACTGCTGGGCGGTCGGCGCCGGCGTGGCGCTGCATTGGAACGGAACCGCGTGGCAGACGACCAATTTCGGGGCTTTCCTGCGCCTCAATGCCGTGAGCTGCCTGCCCGGAAACCCGAACGACTGCTACATGGCCGCGGACTACGGCCCCTATGGGCTGGTGTTGCGCCGGGGACCGGGAGGGGGATGGACCATACCCGCGTACACCTGGAACGAATCCTATACCGATGTCACCTGCGCTACCGGTACCTGTTTCGTGACCACCAACAGAGGCCGTGTCCTTCGCGGCACAGGCACTGCGTGGGCATTGGAGAATTCCGGAACCAGTGTGTCCCTCAACGGCGTGGATTGCGATCCCGCCAGCGGCGAATGCTGGGCGGTGGGAGATGCGAACCACAAGGACTTCATGGTGGATCACCGTCTCGGCAGCTGGTCGCCCAGCGCGTTGAGCCTGGGAAACAAAGCATCCGCGTTGCGCTCGGTGTCCTGCGCGGCCGCCAACGACTGCTGGGCGGTGGGCGACGCCATCACCAACGGTCCTCCCGCAGGCCGGGGGGACGTGCTGCTCCACTGGGACGGCGGCGCATGGGTCCGGGTGGGCCCTTATACCGCCATTCCGGACGTCTCCCTGTTCGGCCTCCAGTGCCTGTCCGGCAGCGACTGCTGGGCAGTGGGTGCCGGCGGCACGGCGGTGCACTGGGACGGAACCGGCTGGAGCCAGTACGCCACCCCCACCACCGCCCAGCTCAATGATGTGGCCTTCCCCCCCGGCAGCGGTGGCGGCGGCGTGACGCTGGTGCACTGGCACGAAGTGGTGAAGTGACGGCACCGGAATTGCATCGACCCTCCACAACCAAGAGCGGCGTCACTGGACTGACGCAATCCTGTAGAGAGATTTGTCATGCTGGCTCTGAAACGCAAGGCGGCTGAGCGGGCACCGGCGGCCCTGGTGCAAACCCCCGAAGGTGTCGCCCTGGCCCGGGTGGACCGGCGCAGCGGCGGTCCCCGGGTGGAGCGATGCCGATTCGAGCCCATCCCCGAAGGCGGCGACCGGGAGCAGGCTCTGCGCCGGCTGGTGCGCAGCCAGGGCCTGGGACGCCGGGCCTGCAGCGCGGTGATGGACCTGGGCAGCTATCAGCTGCTGCTGGTGGAAGCGCCGGACGTCCCGCCGGCGGAGCTGCGCGCCGCCATGCGCTGGCGGATTCGGGACCTGATCGATTTCCACGTGGACGACGCCGTGATTGACGTGTTCGATGCGCCCCCCACGGGGGCCGGCGGGGCCCAGCGTCAGCTCTATGTGGTGGTGGCCCGAGCCAACGTGGTCCGGGAACAGGTGGAGCTCTACCAGAGGGCCGGCGCGGACCTGCAGATCGTGGACGTTCCCGAGCTGGCCCTGCGCAACGTGGCGGGACTGCTGCCCGAGGACGACACCGGGGTCGCCATGCTCTACTTCAACGCCGGGCGCGGGCTGATCACCCTGACCCGCCGGTCGACCCTTTACCTGGCCCGGACCCTGGACGTGGGCTGGGAGCAGCTCGGGGATGGCGCCGATCCTGAGCATGCCGGCCAGCTGCTGGACACCCTGGCCCTGGAGGTACAGCGCTCCCTGGACTATTACGACCGGCACTTCCAGCAGGCGCCGGTCAACACCCTGGTCATCGCGCCGGGACCGCAGCCCGCGCCCCGGATGGTGGGCCACCTGCAGCAAAGCCTGGGCATGAACGTGCGGGAGCTGGACAGCGGGGTGCTGCTCGAGGGCGGCGACGGCTCCGTGGACCGGCGCCACGGCGGCCCGTGCCTGCTGGCCCTGGGGGCGGCCCTGCGTACCGAACGCCGGTCCCTGTAAGGCCTGTCGCATCCCGGGCCGCGCGCTCGCGGCCCGAGGCCGCAGACACCTAGGCGTTCCGCCCCTCCATGCCCAGCTCCTTGATCTTGCGGGTCAGGGTATTGCGCCCCCAGCCCAGCAGCCGGGCGGCGTCCTGGCGGCGCCCGCCGGTGCGCTTGAGGGCGGTTTCGATCATGATGCGCTCGAACTGGGGGGTGGCCTCGTTCAGCAGTCCCTGCTCGCCCCGGGCCAGCTGCTGATCGGCCCAGCGCCGCAGGGCCGCCTCCCAGTTCGATGCCGTACCGGCTTCCGGCTCCTGGCCCCGATGCAGCTCCGGGGGCAGGTCGTCCATATGGATCTCCTGTCCGGAGGCCATGACCGTGAGCCAGCGGCACAGGTTCTCCAGCTCCCGGACGTTGCCCGGCCACTCCAGGGCGCACAGGTAGGCTTCCACGTCGGGGCGCAGGGTCTTGGGCTCCACGTCCAGCTCCCGGGCGGCGCTGTTGAGAAAGTACGCCAGCAGCAGGGGGATGTCCTCCCGGCGCTCGCGCAGTGCGGGGATGTGGATGCGGATCACGTTCAGACGGTGGAAAAGGTCCTCCCGGAACCCGCCTTCCTTCACCCGCTGCTCCAGGTCCTGGTGGGTCGCGGCGATGATGCGCACGTCCACCTTCACCGGGGTATGACCGCCGACCCGGTAGAACTCCCCGTCCGCCAGCACCCGCAGCAGGCGCGTCTGAAGCTCGGCGGGCATGTCGCCGATCTCGTCCAGGAACAGGGACCCGCCGTCGGCCTGCTCGAAGCGACCCACCCGCCGGTTCTGGGCGCCGGTGAAGGCACCGCGCTCGTGGCCGAACAGCTCGGACTCCAGCAGGTCCCGGGGAATGGCAGCCATGTTCAGGGCGATAAACGGCTTGTCGGCACGGGGACTGTGCCGGTGCAGGGCCTGGGCCACCAGCTCTTTGCCGGTGCCCGACTCGCCGTTGATCAGCACCGTGATGTTGGAGCGCGACAGCCGGCCGATGGCGCGGAACACCTCCTGCATGGCCGGGGCTTCGCCGATGATCTCCGGGGTGTCCTGCGGGGCACCGGAGACACCGCCTGCCGGGTGGCGGCGGTGGTGATCCACCGCACGCCGGGCCAGCTCCACGGCCTCGTCCACGTCGAAGGGTTTGGGCAGATACTCGAAGGCGCCCCCCTGGTAGGCGGCCACTGCACTGTCCAGGTCCGAGTGGGCGGTCATGATGATCACGGGCAGGTCGGGGTGGCGCTCGCGCACGAGGTTGAGCAGCTCCAGCCCGTCCACCCCGGGCATGCGGATGTCGGTGATCAAGGCGTCGGGTGCGCCGCGGTCCAGGGCCTCGAGGATGCCGGCGGCGGTGGCGAAGGTGGCCACGTCGGCACCCGCCTGGCGCAGGGCCTTTTCCAGCACCCAGCGGATGGAGCGATCATCGTCGATTACCCATATGAGGTCTTTGCTACTCATCAACGCGCTCCAGGGGCAGCAGAATCGTGAACTCGGTGCACCCCGGCCGGCTGACGCATTCGATCAGCCCGCCATGGAGGTTGACCAGACTCTGGGCGATGGACAGGCCCAGGCCCGTTCCCTCGGCCCTGCCGGTGACCATGGGGTAGAACATCTGTTCCATGATGTCCCGGGGTATGCCGGGACCGTTGTCGATCACATCCAGGCGGGCCACCAGCTTGTGGCGCTGCTGGCCGATGGTGAACTGGCGCAGGGCGCGGGTGCGCAGGGTGATCGTACCCTTGCCCTCCAGGGCCTGGGCGGCGTTGCGCACGATGTTCAGGGCGGCCTGGATCAGCATATCCGGGTCGGCCTCCATGTCCGGCAGACTCGGATCGTAGTCCCGCTGGAGATCCAGCCCGGGACCCGCTTCGGCCTGCACCAGGCTGCGCACATGCTCCAGGATCTCGTGGATGTTGGTGCGGACCCGGTGGGGGACGGTATTGGGCCCGAGCATCCGGTTCATCAGCGTCTGGAGGCGGTCGGCCTCACCGATGATGATCCGGGTGTATTCCTTCAACTCCGGCGCCTCCAGCTCCCGTTCCAGCAACTGGGCCGCCCCCCGCAGGCCCCCCAGGGGATTCTTGATTTCATGGGCCAGACCCCGGACCAGGGCGCGGGCCGCGTGATTCTGGGCGATGAGCGTCTCCTCCCGGGCGATGCGCAGGTGCCGGTCCACCCGCAGCAGCTCCACCAGCAGCTCCGGGTCCTGGCCCGGGTCCATCAGGGGCGTGACCGTGAAGTCCACGGTGACTTCCCCGCCTTCCGGCAGCACCAGGCGGACCTCCCGTTCCGTGATGGGGTGTCCGGTGTTCAGCGCCTGGGCCATGCGCGCCTCCAGCGCATCGGCGTCCACCACCAGCTCGCCCAGGGACAGGCCCACGGCGCGGCGGGCACTGTGGGCGAACAGCATCTCTGCGGCGGGATTGAGGTAGGTCAGCCGCAGGCCCGGACTGAACACCAGCACCGCGACGGTCTGTCCATCGAGAATCCGGACCGCCCAGTCGGCATCCGATGTGGCCTTGCGCTTCATGGTCGATCTCATTGCAAGAAGCAAACCAACATGATCCAAACCGGGGCGCACGGGCGGGAAACGGCCACCGCCTCACAGACCCTACGGTGAACAATGGGTTACAGGACGTGGAACGGGAAACCGCCAGCCCCGTGGGCAGACCGGCCCATCGGGCTCGCTTCAGTGTGGGTCAGATTGGGGCGCCATGTGCACCATTATAGTGCATGTCGGGCGTGAGCCGCTTCACCGGCCGCCCGAAGGCGAAACCACGTTGGGATGGCTGCTGAGGACGTTGGGGTGGTTGTTGACGGGAGAGGAGGGCTGGCCGCTGGGGTTGCGGTTGGGAAACAGGCGCGACTGGCGGTGCAGATAGATGGTGACCGGCCCCGCCGACGCCACTTCCTGTCCGTCGCCATTGATGATCCGGGCCGCCACCTGGTGCTCACCGCGATCCAGGTTGGGCAGGGAAATGTGGGTGGACGTGGTGGGCTTCCAGCGGGCCTGGCCGTCCACGGTCACGACGATGCGGTCTCCCTTGTGGAGCTTGGGTTCCACGGCGAGCTGCACCTCCACGGTGCCCGCGTTGCTGCGGATGGTCGCGCCGCCGGCGGGTTGCACAATGGCAAAGCGCTGATAGCCGCTGCCCTGGTCGGCCGCGCCCTGTTCCGGGGCGCTCTGTTTCGGCCCGGCCCCTTGGGCGGGCTGTCCCTCGGGCGCCGAATAGGTGGGCACCGGCGGCAGATCCAGTTTCTTGGCGTCGGGATGGGGCTGGTCCGTGAAGACCACGTTGCCATCCTGGTCCACGTATTTGTAGACGGTCGCCATGGCGACAGCGGGAACCAGGGCGATCAGCAGAAGGAGGATGCGCGCCATGGTGAGAGGGTATACACCCGCAAAGCGGGGGGATGCAACCGGCGTCACAATTCCCGCGACGGGCGGAGAGCCGGGCGCATGGCCCTGAAAAGAAGACCCCCGGTCCCGTTCGGGGCCGGGGGTCGCACAACGCCGGGGACCAATCAGAGGCTGTAGTAGAGGTCGAATTCCACCGGATGGGTGGTCATCCGCAGACGCTGCACCTCCTGTTCCTTGAGCTCGAGATAGCCGTCGATCATGTCGTCGGTGAACACGCCGCCGGCCACCAGGAACTTGCGGTCCTCGTCCAGGGCCTCCAGGGCCATGTCCAGGGAATGGCAGACCTTGGGAATGGCCTTCTCTTCCTCGGGCGGCAGGTCGTAGAGGTCCTTGTCCATGGCGTCGCCCGGATGGATCTTGTTCTGGATGCCGTCCAGACCGGCCATCATCATGGCCGCGAAGGCCAGATACGGATTGGCCGTGGAGTCCGGGAAGCGCACCTCGATGCGCCGGGCCTTGGGGTTGGAGACCCAGGGCACACGGATGGAGGCCGAGCGGTTGCGGGCCGAATAGGCCAGCATGACCGGTGCCTCGAAGCCGGGCACCAGGCGCTTGTAGCTGTTGGTGGAGGCATTGACGAAGGCGTTCAGGGCCCGGGCGTGCTTGATGACGCCGCCGATGTAGTACAGGGCGGTGTCCGACAGGCCGCCGTACTTGTTGCCGGAGAACAGGTTCTTGCCGCCCTTGGCCAGGGACATGTGCACGTGCATGCCGTTGCCGTTGTCTCCCACCAGGGGCTTGGGCATGAAGGTGGCGGTCTTGCCGTAGCCATGGGCCACGTTCTGGACCACATACTTGAGGATCTGCACCTCGTCCGCCTTGCGCAGCAGGGTACCGAAGCCCACGCCGATCTCACACTGGCCGGCGGTGGCCACCTCGTGGTGATGCACTTCGGTAGTCAGGCCCATTTCCTCCAGGGCCAGGCACATGGCCGAACGGATGTCCTGCAGGGAATCCACCGGGGGCACCGGGAAGTAGCCGCCCTTGACGGTGGGACGGTGGCCGACGTTGCCGTCCTCGAACACCCGCTCGGAGTTCCAGGATGCCTCTTCGGAATCCACCTTGTAGAAGGCACCGCTGATGTCTGAACCCCAACGTACGTCGTCGAGGATGAAGAACTCGTTCTCCGGCCCGAAGTAGGCCGTATCCGCGACCCCGGTGGACTTCAGATAGGCCTCGGCGCGCTTGGCCAGGGACCGCGGATCACGCTCGTAACCCTTCATGGTGCTGGGCTCGAGGATGTCGCAGCGCAGGTTCAGGGTGGGCTCGTCCATGAACGGGTCCAGCACCGCCGTGGCCGCGTCGGGCATGAGCACCATGTCCGATTCCTGGATGCCCTTCCACCCGGCAATGGAGGAGCCGTCGAACATCTTGCCTTCCTTGAAGAAGCCGGTATCGGCCACATGGGCGGGGATGGACACATGCTGCTCCTTGCCACGGGTGTCCGTGAAGCGAAGATCGATGAACTTCACTTCGTTGTCCTTGATCATCTTTATAACCTTTGCGGACATGTACGCTCCTCCAGAGTCGGAATGAGAATGTCAGTCGGCTGCCCCGCAACAACGCAGCCTCATTACCAGGTGCCCCGATAGTGCACGAAGTATGCCACGGGATAAGCTATTGTATTCAAACAAACCTTTTCGTCCGATGCGGGCCAGAGCCGGCGGAAATGCACCAAGACAGTGCGCGCCCCTTGCCAGACGCATCAAAATGGTGCGTTAATGAAAATAGACCTGAACGTCCCCGATCTCCTCAAGCTCCCGGGCCGCCCGGGCCAGGCGTGCCGACAGGGCCCGCGCCTGCCCCGGACCGTCGGCCACGTCCAGGGGCAGAACCACTTCGGCGTGGACCCGCCCGTCCAGGTAATGGAGAGTCACGTTCTCCACCTGCTGCGCCGCCGCAATGCCCGACCACCGGTCCCGGATGCGGGCCAGCATCTCCTCGCGCAGAGGCAGGTGGTTGCTGGGGGAAGCCTCCTCGTCATCCTCCGGATCGATATGCACCGTGACGTCGCTGACCTCGTCGATCTCCGCCAGCAGTCGGGCGCGGACCTTTTCCCCGATCTGGTGGCCTTCCGAGACGCTGAGGGTCGCGTCCACGATGATATGCACGTCCACCAGGGCGGCACCGGCGCTGCGGCGGGTGCGCAGCATATGCAGGGCGCGGACGCCATCCACCCCCATGATGGTCCGGCGGATCAGGGCCACCCGGTCGGCCTCCAGGGCGGTGTCCACCAGCTCCCGCAGGCTGCGCCAGCTCAGATCCCAGCCGATCTTGGCGATCATCAGGGCCACCCCCACGGCGGCCAGGGCGTCCAGATAGGGCAGGCCCGCCAGGGTGCCGGCCACGCCCACCACCACGATCACCGAGGAGATGGCGTCGGAGCGATGGTGCCAGGCATTGGCCCGCAGCAGCTCGGAGCGCACCCGGCGCGCCGCGCGCACCGTGTAGTGATACAGCGCCTCCTTGAACACCACCGACAGGGCCGCCACCACCAGCGTATAGACCGTGGGGCGCAGCAGCGCCTGGGGGTGAAACAGGCGGTCGCCGGCATCGTAGCCCAGACCGATGCCGATCAGGATCAGAAAGGCTCCCAGCGCGACGGTAGCCACCGTCTCGATGCGCCCATGCCCGTAGGGGTGGTCCTCGTCGGCGTCCCGGCTGGCGTGCTTGGCCGCGAACATCACCATGGCGTCGCTGGCGAGATCCGAGAGGGAATGCACCCCGTCGGCCACCAGCGCCTGGGACTGACCCACCACCCCCACGGCGATCTTCACCGCGGCCAGGAGCAGGTTCGCCACCGCGCCCACCACCGTGACCCGGCGTGTGGTCCGGTAGCGGGCGTCAGCGACGCCCGGCAGATTGTTCGAAGCGGTCAGGTCCATGGTGGTTGCGGACGTGGCGGCCATCCCCCCCGAGGCCGGCGCCACAGCCGGCGCCCTCTTGCGGTCGGCGTGGATCAGGCGCCGGCGACCCGTATGGTAATGAAGATCTCCCCGTCGCGGCTAGCGCTGTCGAGCACCCGATGGCCGTTGATGCGGCACCAGGCCGGGATATCCTCGGTGGCGCCCGGGTCCGTGCACACCACTTCCAGGGTGTCCCCGGGCGCCAGCTCCCGAACCCGGTCCTGGACCCGGATCACCGGCAGCGGGCACAGCAGATGGCGCGCATCCAGCGTGTGCAAGCTCACAGGTACCATTCCCGGCGCACCGCCTCGGGGGCCATCGGAGGGACGGCCAGCACCTGGGTGTGGCCGTCGGTGCCGGTAACCTCCACGGTCACCTGGTCGGCATTGCGGCCCTGGCTGAAGCGGGCGGTCAGACGGGCGGCCAGTTCCAGGTCCTCACCATCCGCCGTGCCGTCCAGCAGCACCAGGGGGCCGCCGTGGCTGAGGGTGCGCAGATGGGTGAAGCGCTTGCGGTAACCCTCCAGGAACCGATTCTCCCCTTCCTCGCGGCCGACGATGAGCTTGAAATTGGCACGCGGGCGCAGGTGCCGGCCCACCTTGAGCAGCATGATGTCGTCCAGCTCGTAGTATTTGGTGCCGCGGTTGCGCCACAGGTCGGCCAGCTTCACCGAGTACTGCTCGTTGGTGAGAAAGCAGCAGCCGCCGGCGGGCTGGGCGTAGTCCTGGAATCCATAGTGCTCGGCCAGGGCCATCTGGGGCTTGCGGGAACGGCCGCTGAAGCCGTGCAGGGCCGCCCGGTCCACCCAGCCTTCGCGCTCGGGCAGGGTCGGGGGCAGGTTGTGGGCGCACAGGGGTCGCAGCAGGCGGTCGTCGGCGCCCGATTCGCGGGCCACCACCGGCATGGTGTCCCGGCGCTGGGACTTGGGCCGCTGGCCGATGACCTCGCCGGTGATGATGAAGTCGAAGCCGTTGGCCTCGGTCCATTCCAGGGCTTTGCCCACCATGAAGATCTTGCAGTCCAGGCAGGGATTGAGGTGGGCCCCGTAACCATGCTTGGGATTGATCACCACGTCCTTGTACTCGTCGATGACGTCCACGATATGCAGCTTGATGCCGAGCTGCTCGGCCACCCACAGAGCATTGTTGCGCTTGGGACGCGCACGGTCCTTCTGCCGGATGGCGTGGGTGTGGCCTTCCACGCAGAAACCGGTGAAGAAGTTGATCCCCTCCACGTGCACGCCCTGGTCCATGACCACCCGGGCCGCCAGCAGGGAATCGAGCCCGCCCGAGATCAGGGCAACGGCCTTGCGCTGAGAC
>Ga0102944_1001433_pt1 | contig 15777 bp, 16 predicted proteins | sample SalPonD_shore_MG_FD_78172 | JGI IMG/M metagenome (GOLD analysis project Ga0102944, IMG submission 78172) | Salt pond soil microbial communities from South San Francisco under conditions of wetland restoration - Salt Pond MetaG... | ecosystem: Environmental > Aquatic > Marine > Intertidal zone >...
CTATCCGATTTCCCAAAAGGAGGGCCGGACCCGCTCATGAAGCTGCGGCGCATCAAGCTTTCGGGCTTCAAGTCCTTCGTCGACCCCACCACCATCCCCTTGCCGTCCCGCATCACCTCGGTGGTGGGGCCCAACGGCTGCGGGAAGTCCAACATCGTCGACGCCGTGCGCTGGGTCCTCGGCGAGGGCTCCGCCAAGCACCTGCGCGGCGGCCACATGACCGACTTCATCTTCAACGGCTCGGACAACCGCGCCCCGGTGAGCCGGGCGGTGGCCGAGCTGGTGTTCGACAACCGCGAGGGGACCCTGGGCGGGCCCTATGCCGCCTTCGACGAGATCAGCGTCAAGCGCGCGGTGGACCGCGACGGCAACTCCGAGTACTACCTCAACGGCAGCCGCTGCCGGCGCAAGGACATCACCGACCTGTTCCTGGGCACCGGCCTGGGACCGCGCGCCTACGCCATCATCGAGCAGGGCATGATCGGCCGCATCGTCGAGGCCCGCCCCGAGGACCGCCGGCTCATGATCGAGGAGGCGGCCGGGGTCACCCGCTACAAGGAGCGGCGCAAGGAGACGGTGCGGCGCATCGAGCACACCCGCGAGAACCTGGAGCGGGTGGAGGACCTGCGCGGCGAGCTCGGTGATCGCCTCGAGCGCCTCGGCGAGCAGGCCGATCGCGCGCGCGAGTACAAGCGCCTCAAGCAGGAGCAGCGCGAGCTGGACCACCGGTTGCTCGGCGCCCGCTACCGCGACCAGCAGCAGGCGGTGGAAAACCGCCAGGGCGAGGTGCGGCGCCTGGAGACCGAGCTGGAGGGCGTGCGCCGGCAGGTTACCGAGGTCGAGGCCGAGGTCGAGCGCCAGCGCCAGGCCTATGATCAGGCCAACGAGGCGGTCAACGAGGCGCAGGGCCGGTACTACGCCCGCGAGAGCGAGATCGCCGGTCTCGAGCGCGAGCAGGCCCACGCCCGCCAGGAACGCGAGCGCCTGGAGCAGGAGCGCGACGCCGCCCGCGCGGAGATCGCCGAGCTCGAGGAGCGTCTGGCCGAGCACCGCGAGCGCATCGAGGAGTCGGCCGGCGAGCAGGAGTCACTGAAGGCGGAGGTGGCCCGGCTCGAGGAGGTCCACCAGGAGGCCGCCGCCGCTCTGGAGACGGCCCGCCAGCGCCAGCAGCAGGCCGAGGAGGCCGATCGCCAGGCGCGCGAGGCCATGCAGGCCCCCGCCCAGGAGGCGCGCCTGCAGGAGGAACGTCGCCAGCAGGCCGAGCGCCGACTGGCCGCCATCGCCGAGCGCCGGCAGGCCCTCGAGGCCGAGCGGGGCGAGTTCGGCAGCGAGGCCGGGGACACCGACACCGAGGGCGCCCGGGCCACCCTGGAGGCGGCGGAGGAGCGCCGGGACGCCGCCGCCGGCGAGCTGGAGGCCGCCGAGCGGGAGCTGCGCGACCGCGAGGCGGAGCGCGACGAGGCGGCCGAGGCGGTGAGCCGGCAACGCCACGAGCGCGAGCGCACCGCCGCCCAGCTGGAATCCCTGCGCGCCCTCGACCGCCGCGGTGACGATCTCGATGCCGGTCCCCAGGCGCTGCTGGAGCGGGTGGACGGCGACCGCTCGCGCCTGCTGGGCGGGCGCCTGGCGGTGGCCAGCGGCTGGGAGACCGCCGTGGAGGAGGTCCTGGCCGAGCGGCTGCATGCCCTGGTGAGCAGCGCGGACGAGTGGGCCGATGTCCTGGCCTGGATGCGGGACCGTGAGGCCGGCCGCTTCCCGGCGGTGCGTCCGAACGGGGAGGTGCCCGGCGAGGCCGAGGCGGGCGGCCTGATGGCCAAGATCGACTGCGATGCCGAGCTGCGGCCGGTGGTCGCCGGCTGGCTGGCCGGCGTGGGCGCCGCCGGGGACCTCGACCAGGCCCTGTCGCGCGCCGACGGTCTCGGCCCCGGGGAATTCCTGGTGACCCCCGACGGCGACCGGGTGGGGCGCGACTGGGTGGTGGTCCATCGCGGTGCCAGCGACCCGGAGAGCAGCTGGCTGCAGCGCCGGCGCGAGATCGAGGGCCTGGAGGAGCGCCTGCAGGCGGACGAGGGCCGGGTGGAGGCGGCCGAGGCCGGCCTGGAGAGCGCCCGGGAGGCCTTCGAGGCGGCCCGCGAGCGGGTGGAGAGCGCGCGCGCCGACCTCAAGCAGGCCGAGGCCGCCGTCGGCGAGGCCCGCGACGAGGTCAACCGGCGCCAGGCGGAGGCCGACCGCCTGGCCCAGCGCCGTCAGCACCTCGATTCCGAGCTGGAGCGGCTGGACGAGGAGGCGGGGGCCGAATCCGCCGCCCGCGACGAGGCGGCCGAGGCGGTCGAAACCGCCCGCGAGCGCGAGCAGGCCGGGGAGCAGGCCCACCGGGAGCGCCGCGAGGAGCTGGAGACGGCCCGCCAGGAGGCGCAGGCAGCGGAGGCGGCGGAGCGCGAGGCCCGGGAGGCCCTGAGCCAGGCCAAGAGCCGCCTGGACAGTCTGGAGGCCGCCCGCAGCGAGGCCGAGCGCCACACCCAGTGGGCCAACGACGAGCTGGCCAAGCGCCGCCAGCGTCTGAGCGAGCTGGAGGAGCGCCTGGCCACCGCCGAGGAGCCGGGGAGCGACGTCCAGGAGCGCCTGGAGGCGGCCCTGGCGGCCCGCGCCGAGGCCGAGGCCGAGCTGAGCGCGCGGCGCCAGGAGGCCGAGAGCGCGCAGTCGGCCCTGGCCGCGGCGGAGGAGCGCCGGGCCGAGGCGGAGACCCGCGTGGAGGCGGCCCGCAACAGCCTGGAGGAGGCCCGGCAGGCCCTGAACAAGGACGAGGTGCGCCTGGAGGAGGTGGAGACCCGCATCGAGGAGGCGGGAGCCACCCGCCAGGCGGTGCTGGCGGACCTGCCCGAGGACGCCGACGCCGCCGCCCTGGAGAAGCGCCGCGGCGAGCAGCAGAAGGCCATCGACAAGCTGGGCACGGTCAACCTGGCGGCCATCGAGGAGTTCGACGAGGTCTCCGAGCGCAAGGCCCACCTGGACGACCAGGCGGGCGACCTGGAGGAGGCCCTGACCACCCTCGAGAACGCCATCCACCGCATCGACGCCGAGACCCGCAACCGCTTCCGCGAGACCTTCGAGGCGGTGGACGCCAACTTCCGCAAGCTGTTCCCGCGCCTATTCGGCGGCGGCCGCGCCTACCTGGAGATGACCGCCGAGGACCCGCTGGAGACCGGGGTGGAGATCCTGGCCCAGCCGCCCGGCAAGAAGGTGCGCTCCATCAACCTGCTGTCCGGCGGCGAGAAGGCCCTGACCGCGGTGGCCATGACCTTCGCCCTGTTCCAGCTCAATCCGGCGCCGTTCTGCGTCCTCGACGAGGTGGACGCGCCCCTGGACGACGCCAACGTGGGCCGCTACGGCGATCTGCTGCGGGAGATGTCGGACACCACCCAGTTCATCGTCATCACCCACAACAAGACCACCATGCAGGCCGCCGACCAGCTGGTGGGGGTGACCATGGCCGAGCCCGGGGTCAGCCGCATGGTGACCGTGTCGGTGGAGGAGGGCGCGCAGCTGGTGGAGGCCGGCTGAGGCCCGCAAAAACGCCCCGGCCGGGGCCGCGGCGTTGGCGCATCGGGCGGGCCGGGGTCAGGCGGTGGCGGCCTCGCCGGCGGGCTCCGCGGTCGGCTTCTCGGCGGCCCGCGTCTCGCCGCGGCCGATGGTGGCCAGGTCCCACACCAGCAGGAACACGCCTGCCGCGGTCATCACCCCGAACACCTGGCGCCACCACATGGCGCTGGTGAACCAGGGATGGGTCTGGGCGGCGAAGTAGGCCTGCCAGGTGGAGCCCAGCTGGGCCCGCTCGATGAAGGACTCCACGTAGCCGGCGATGAGCATGGCCACGCCCATGCCGAGCATGCCGCCGTTGATCAGGCCCAGCGACCACTTCCACTTCCAGCCGTTGCCCGGCAGGTCCCGGCCCATCCAGACGTTGCCGCGCCACTGCTGCACCGCCAGGTAGAAGATGGCGATGTTGATGGTGGCGTAGGCGCCGAAGAAGGCCAGGTGGCCGTGGGAGGCGGACCACTGGGTGCCGTGGGTGAACAGGTTCACCTGCGGCAGGGTCTGCATGAAGCCCCACACCCCGGCGCCCAGGAAGTTGCCGAAGGCCTGCGCGATGAACCACGCCAGCGCCGGGTGGTTGGCGCTCTTGAGGCGGTGGACGCCGGAGTCGTAGATGGCGTGGACCACCATGGCCACCAGCGGGATGGGCTCCAGCGCCGAGAAGAAGCCGCCGATCCACAGCCAGTAGTCGGGGGTGCCGATCCAGAAATAGTGGTGGCCCAGCCCCAGGATGCCGGCGCCGAACATGAGCGCCACCTCGATGTACAGCCAGGTGGTCACGATGCTGCGGCGCACTGCCAGGGTCTTCATCAGGCCCCAGGCCACCAGGCAGCCCACCAGCACCTCCCAGGTGGCCTCCACCCACAGGTGGATGACCCACCACCACCAGAACTGGTCGATGCTGAGGTTGGCGGTGTAGAACATGCCGGCCACGTAGATGCCGCCCAGGGCAATCAGGTCCAGCGCCAGCACGCCGCCGATGCCGGTCCAGCGCCCGTTCATGAAGGTGGCCACGACGTTGTAGAAGAACACCACCAGCCCGGCGACGATGCCGATGTCGGCCCAGCGCGGGGCCTCCACGTACTCGCGGCCCTCGTTGATGAACCAGATGGTGAACTGTGTACCCGGTCCGTACTGGATGAAGAGGAAGACCAGCACCACGATGGTCACGGCCACGGTCAGCACCCAGAACACCAGGTTGGCCAGGCCCAGGCCCACCACCGGCGAGCCGCTCTCCTCCTCCAGCATCCAGTAGGTGGCGCCCAGGAAGCCGAACAGCATCCACACGATCATGGCGTCGATGTGGATCAGGCGGGTGACGTTGAAGTTCAGGGTCTCGAACAAAAAGCTCGGCGTGATGTACTGTTGCGCGGCCAGCACGCCGAACACGATCTGGGCCACGAACAGGATGACCGCGACCGTGAAGTACTTGACCGCCAGCTTCTGACCGCCGTTGAGATTGCTCGTATCCAGCGCGCCCTCGGCCATTGCGCTCTCCCTACTGGCGGATGGTGGGGAAGTTGGCGGGGAAGCCGTTGGTGTCGATGGCCGACATCCACTTGAGGAAGGCGACCACCGAGCGGGCCTCCTGCTCGCTGATGCCCAGGTCCGGCATGCGCCGGTCGGAGCCGTAGCCGCGCCCGTACTTGGGCGGGTCCTGCAGGAAGCTCACCATCATCGACTCGCGCGCCGCCGGCGAGCCCCAGGCCGGGTCGAGCCACGACTTGGTCAGGTCCGGGGCGTAGTAGGCGCCGTTGCCGAGCAGGGTGTGGCAGTCCATGCAGTTGCGCCCCTGGACGATCTTCTTGCCCTTGCTGACCATGGCCCGCGCCTCGGCCGGGGAGCGCTTCTCCCCGAACAGCGGTGCCTCGCCGCCGATCACCGGCACCTGGCGCTTGAGGTCGCTGTCGTATTGGTAGCCGATGCGCTTGTTGATGACCGTGTAGGGCGGCACCTTACTGCCGCCGGCCTCGATGGCGGGATAGGTGTCGAAGGTGAGGAAGATCAGCGCCACCGCCATGCCGCCGGTGATGACGATGGCGGCGGTGCGCCAGAACTTCTCCCTCGCCCACCAGGGATCGGGATTCGCCATGACGGCCCTCCGGGGTTGGGCGGCCGGCGGTCCCGGCCGCGGTCCGTTGCTAGCGGTCCTCGGCGGAGTGGGTCTTGACGCAGAGCTGCCAGACGGCCCGCGGGGCGAACAGGTAGCCCGCCAGCATCAGGACCACCAGGATGCGCCAGGCCCCCTGCAGATCGAGGCTGACGGTGAACCAGGCCACCGCCGCTGCCAGACCGGCGTAGGCGGCCAGGGAGAGCATCTCCAGACGGCGATCACCGCGCAGCCGGGCCCAGGCGAACAGGCCGGCATAGGCGGCCCCGAGCAGGATGATCATGGCCGCCGATACGGTGGCGGCCAGCATCATGGAGGGTGCGACGGGATCCATGGGGAGCCCCCGTTGCCTGCATGCCAATGTGGCATTGGTAAGGCAACTTTCCCCTGGCGACAATGATCTGGATCAATCAGCGGGGAGGGGTGGGGGTAAGCAGGATCCGGAGGGTCACGGGATAGCGGTAGGGGCGGCCCCGGCGGGCGCGGGCGGCGGCCACCAGCACCAGCACCAGGTCGAGGCTGAACAGCAGGACCAGGGCGGGGATCTCGGCCTTCACCGGCAGGGCGGCGGCCAGCAGGCCGGCGTACAGGGTCATGGAGACCTGGAAATTGAGCGCCTCGCGGCCGGCGGCGTCCACCGCGGGCGAGGCCCGCCGCCGCCACAGCCACACCACGAGGGGTCCCAGCAGGTGGCCGAAGGGCACCAGCGCGCCGGACAGCGCCGCCATGTGGACCAGCGCCGCCCAGCGCCCGGGGTCGGGGACGGCCTCCGCAGCCGCCGCCGGGCCGGCGGCCGGGCGGGCGGGCGCAGCCTCGTCCTCCGGCCAGTCCGCGAGCAGGGACGAATGGTCCTCGGCCAGGACCCGCCGGGCGCGCTCGGCTTCGCCGTCGGGCACCCGGAGCTTGATGCCACCCAGGGCGGCCCCGTACAACCAGTCGGTCTGGACCAGGTGGTCGTCGCCGAGCGTGGGCGACAGCCCCTCCGCCTGCAGACGGCCCAGGGCGATGTGCGCATCGGCCTGGTTATCGAACACGGCGACGGTAATCATGCGAGGACGCGAACGGTGAACGGGCAGGGCGGCATGACGGATCGGCTCCCGGCGGAGGTGGCACTGGCGAGCGGCAATGGTAGCGCCCCGGGCGGGGTGCAGGAAGATGTCCGGGCTTGCTGAGCGACCTGTTGGCAAGCCCGCCCTGGGCGGCCCTGGTCCTGGCCCTGGGGGCGGCGGTCATCCTGGTGGCAGGCAGCCGCCTGGCCGCCGTGGCCGACCAGCTGGCGGACCGCACCGGCCTCGGCGAGGCCTTCGTGGGGGCGGTGTTCCTGGGGGCGAGCACCTCCCTGCCGGGCATCACCGCCTCGGTGACCGCCGCCTGGCACGGCCACGCCGCCCTCGCCCTGTCCAACGCCCTGGGCGGGATCGCGGTGCAGACGGCCTTCCTGGCGGTGGCCGACCTGGCCTACCGCAAGGCCAACCTGGAGCATGCCGCCGCCTCCCTGGGCAATCTGGTGTGGGGCGTGCTGCTCATCCTGCTGCTGGCGGCCATCCTGGTGGCCATGGCGGGACCGCCGCTGGCCATCGCCGGGGTCCACCCGGTGACGCCGCTGCTGCTGGCGGCCTACGCCATGGGACTGCGCCTGGTCTCGGAGGCCCGCGAGCAGCCCATGTGGCGGCCCCGTCTCACGGGGGCCACGCGCCTCGACCGCCCACAGCCGGACGCCGCCTGGGGCCCCGGTCTGCCGGGGCTGTGGCTGGCCTTCGCCGCCACCGCCGCCGTGGTGATGGCCGCCGGATGGGCCGTGACCCGGGCTGGCGAGGGGCTGGCCGCCCATACCGGTCTTTCGCAAAGCCTGGTGGGGGCCCTGCTGGTGGCGGTGGCCACCAGCCTGCCCGAGCTGGTCACCTCGGTGGCCGCGGTGCGGCGGGGGGCCCTGACCCTGGCGGTGGGCGGGGTGCTGGGGGGCAACGCCTTCGATACCCTGTTCGCCGCCATAGCGGACGTGGCCTACCGCCCGGGCTCCATCTACCACGCCGCCACGTCGCGGGAAGCCACACTGGGAGCGCTGACCATCGCCATGGCCGCCGTGCTGGTCCTGGGCCTGCTGCGTCGCCAGCGCCTGGGTCCGGGCCGCATCGGCCTGGAGAGCGTGGTGGTGCTGGCCCTCTACCTGGTCGGGGTGCTCATCCTGGGGGGCAACGCATGACCAATTGGACCGGAGCCCTGGACACCAGTGGGGTGCTGGCCGTTGGCCCGGCCTCCGTGCGCCCGGTTGAGGCCGACCGCTGGGTGACCCTGGGCGACGGCCGGCGCCTGGTCTACAACGTTTACGGCGATCCGGACGGCTCCCCGGTGCTGTTCCTCCACGGCTTCCCGGGGTCGCGCCTGGAGGCCGGTCTGACCAACGGCGTGGCCTACCGCCTGGGGCTGCGCGTGGTGGCTCCGGACCGTCCGGGGCTGGGGCGGTCCGATCCGCTGCCGGGGCGCCGCCTGGCCGATTGGGCCGACGACGTCCGCCAGCTGGCGGACCTGCTGGGCTGGCAGCGCTTCCCGGTGCTGGGCGTTTCCGGCGGTGCCCCCTTCGCCCTGGCGTGCGCCGCCCACCTGGAGGCGCGCCTGACGCGGGTGGCGGTGGTGGCCGGCATGGCCCCGCCCGACAATCCGGAGGGCAACCGGGGCATGCGCTGGTTCGGGCGCCTGGAGCTGTTTCTGGCTCGCCACTGGCCGGCGGCGGCCCGCCCCCTGTTCCGTTGGGCGGTGGCCGCCACCCTGGGCCATCCGCGGGGGATCGCCGAGTGGGCCACCGGCCGTCTGCCGGTGGCCGATCAGGTGGTCCTGCACCGGCCGGAGATCGCCTTTCTTTACCTGAAGTCGGTGCGCGAGAGCGTGCGCCAGGGCCTCGACGGTGCCCTCGAGGAGCTGGGCCTGCTGGCCCACCCGTGGGGCTTCCGGCTCGACGGCATCGCCACCCCCATCCGACTGTGGCATGGCGAGGCGGATATCACGGTGCCGGTCAGCAAGGGCCGCTACCTGGCGTCGCGACTGCCCCAGTGCCGGGCCACCTACTACCCCGAGGAGGGGCACTTCTCGCTGCCCATCAACCGGGCCGGGGCCATCCTGGCCGACCTGGCCCCGAGGGAATCCGCATCATGACCGCCACCAAACCCTTCTCGCAGGCCTGCGAGAACAACAAGGACCCCATCCTGGACGTGCTGCGCCGGGTGTTCCCCAACCCCGGCCGGGTGGTGGAGATCGGCAGCGGCACCGGCCAGCATGCGGTGCATTTCGGCCGGCACCTGCCCCATCTCCAATGGCAGCCCACCGACGTGGCCGACAACCTGCCCGGCATCCGGGCGTGGCTGGCGGAGGCGGGGCTGCCCAATGTGGCCGCACCCCTCGAGCTGGACGTGGGCGACGGCCCCTGGCCGGTTAGCCATGCCGACGGCGTGTTCTCCGCCAACACCGTGCACATCATGGGCTGGCCGGAGGTGGAAAGCCTGTTCCGGGGGGTGGCCGGGCTGCTGCCGCCAGGCGGCGCCTTCTGCCTGTACGGGCCCTTCGCTTACGGCGGCGAGCACACCAGCGACAGCAACGCCCGCTTCGACGCCAGCCTGCGCGGCCGCGACCCGCGCATGGGCATTCGCGACCGCGACCTCCTCGAGCGCCTGGCCGGATCGCAGGGCCTGGTCCTGGAGGCGGATCACGCCATGCCCGCCAACAACCGGACGCTGGTGTGGCGACGTCGGTCCGGGCAGCCGATCTAGAGGTTGTAGCCCACCGACATGGACAGCTCGATCATGCCGTCGTCCTTGCGCACCTTGCGCTGCAGGGGAGCCACATACTTCAGCTCCAGGGCGAAGGCGGTGTAGCGGGAGCCGCCGTTGACGATGCCCATGCCGGCCTCCCAGAAGGACTCGCGGACGGTGGCGCTGCCGCCGCCGGCGAGGTCGCCGTCGGTGGTCATGCGGCCGCCGCCGGCGAGCAGGTAGGGCACGTTGCCGCGGGCGTTGGGGGCCATGGGGTAGTAGAGGTCGGCGCCCAGGCGGTCCATGGTGAGGCGGTTGGTGAAGGCGTGGCCGTCGGCGCGGTAGGTGCCGGAGATGTCCACCTTGTTGCGCATCCAGGTGACGCCGAATCCCAGCGGCATGCCGCCGGACAGGTAGCGCAGGGTGGCGCCGTAGCCCCAGCCGCTGTCCTTGAGGTGGCTGTCCTGGCCGAGCCAGTAGTCGTAGGCGCCCACCACGGCCAGGTGGGTGACGGAGCTGCCGCCGCCGGAGTCGCCCCCGGCCTGCTGGGCGGCGGCGGGTGCGGCGGCGAGGACGAGGAGGAGGGCGGCGGTGCGGGTCGCGGCACGCCTCATTGCTCGCGCACCCAGTGGGCGCGGACGTACTTCTCGCCGCCGGGGTACTGCAGCTTCAGGTCGCCCTTGTAGGCCTTGTGCACCGCCTCGCCGATGCGGCGGGCCAGGTGCTCGTAGGTGGTGCGGATGACCACCGCGCCGTCGTCCTCGTTGCGCCACTCCAGGATGCGCTCCAGCGGCCGCTCGTGGGTCTCGCGGTCGCAGGTGTTCTCGATCAGGTTGCGGATGTCGTCCCAGTGGTTGTTCAGGAAGCCCCCCTCGAGCCGGACGATGCCGCCCTCGTAATCGTCCCGGATGCGCTGGCAGGCGGGGCAGGTGATGGCAGGGGCATCGCGCGGCGGGTTCTTCATCCACTCGAAGATGCCGTCCTGGTAGACCACGCCGCATTCCTTGCAGAGCGAGGGCTCCTGGTACCTCTCGCGCACGAAATAGGGGTCGTGGTGGTACTCCTGGACCAGCCGGTCGCGTCGTTCCATGCACCTCCTCCTTTCTGGCGGGCGGCGCGCGGGGATTGGGATTGTCCCGCGGGCCAACGGACACTCTACCTGAGCCGGCGGCCGAAGGCACACCGGGCGCGCCCGGTGCTGCACGCAAAAAGGCCCGGGGGCATCCCCGGGCCCAGGGCCGGCCGGCGGCGGGTCTACATGCCGACGATCTCCTGCCGGGCCAGGGTCACGTCCTCGGGCTTGGCCCGCCGGATGCGGTGCCAGTGCTGGGGGTACTCCATGCGGTAGTTGGTGGGGAAGTTGTAGGGCTCCACGCCGGCATCCTCGAGGGCCTCCATGAGGTCGTCGGCCTCGCCCTCCATGGCCTGGGTGTGGTCCTTGAGCTCGGCCAGCAGGAAGCTGGCCTCCTCGGGATGGACGGCGATCTGCACCTGCTGCTTGTCCTGGTGATGGATGCGCATGGCGTTAGCCCTCCACGCTCGGCTGCTTGGGCGCCTCGGCATCGAAGGCGTGCGGCGGCTGACGGAAATTGTCGCGCATGGAGTACTGGGCCTCGCGCAGCAGGTAGCCCAGGTCCAGCAGCGTCCGCGACATGTCCTTGGCCTTGCCGATGATGGGATCGGCGAGGTCCTCGATCTCGTCCTTATCAAAAGTGAGGATGTAGTCGCCGTGGCCCTCTTCGGAGCGTTTGACGTCCATGTCCTCCTCCCTTGGCGGGTGATTGGATCCGGGCCGGGCCCGGAAAGCCTGCATGGCTTACCTAACGTTAGAGACCGGGCCCAACGTGGAGGTTCCCGCGCGTGCTTTCAAGGAGGAAATTGGGGGTGGGGGGCCGGGTGTCCGGTCGCAGAAATGGAACGAATTTCTGCGACCGGACACTAGCGCCGCAGGTCGGCGGGGACGCGGCTGCGGATCTCGTCGAGCAGGGGGCGGTGGACGCGGGGGTTGGCGGCGAGGACGTTGCCGGAGGCGAAGACATCGTCGCCGCCGTCAAAGTCGGTTACGATGCCGCCCGCCTCGCGCACCAGGAGCATGCCGGCGGCCACGTCCCAGGGGTTGAGGCGGAATTCCCAGTAGCCATCAAAGCGGCCGCAGGCGGTGTAGGCCAGGTCCAGGGCGGCCGAGCCCCAGCGCCGCATGCCGCTGGTGCTGCGCAGGAGGCTGCGCATGAGGTCGAGCTGGGGCTCCATCAGCTCCTGGTGCTTGAACGGGAAGCCGGTGGCGAGCACGGCGCCGTCCAGGCCGCGGCGCTCGCTGACCCGCATGCGGCGCTCGTTGAGCTGGGCGCCACCGCCGCGCGAGGCGGTGAACAGGTCGTTCTTGACCGGATCGTAGATCACCGCCTGATCGAGCTTGCCGTCCACCTCGAGGGCGATGGACACGGCGAAGTGCGGCAGGCCCTGCAGGAAGTTGGTGGTGCCGTCGAGGGGGTCGATGATCCAGCGGCAGGACGAGCCGCCCTGGTGGTGGTTGCCGCCCTCCTCGCCGAGGATGGCGTGGTCCGGATAGGCCTTGTGCAGGGCTTCGACGATGAGGGATTCGGCCGCCTGGTCCACTCCGGTGACGAAGTCGTGGTGGCCCTTGGTGCTGACGGTGAGCTCGTCGCGGCGGTCGAGGGCGCGCACGATCATGTCCCCGGCGGAGCGGGCGGCGCGAATGGCGGTGTTTAGCATGGGATGCATGGCGGTTCCTCGACGAATCCGAAAACGACCGAACAGGGGAGGTGCAGCGGTGCGACGGGCGGCTAACCCTACCCGCGCGGGGGGTGCAATGCAACGGGGCCGCCGGGCCGGGAGGGCCGGGCCGTGAGCGCCGGTGAAGGGGCCCTGGAGCGGCTGGCGGTGGTGCTGGTGGAGCCCAGCCACCCCGGCAACATCGGCGCCGCGGCGCGGGCCATGAAGAACATGGGCCTGAGCCGCCTGCGCCTGGTGGCGCCGCAATCCTTTCCCCATGCCGAGGCCAGCGCCCGGGCCTCGGGGGCCACCGATGTCCTGGCCGCGGCGGAGGTGTTCCCGGATCTGGCCTCCGCCCTGGCCGACGCCGACTGGGTGGCCGCAACCACTGCGCGCGACCGCGAGCTCAGCGTCCCGGTCCAGGCCCCGGACGCGGCGGCGGTCGAGCTGGTGGCGCAGGCCGCGGCCGGGCGGCTGGGGGCGCTGGTGTTCGGCCGCGAGAGCCACGGCCTGAGCAACGCCGAGCTCGACCGCTGCAACCGGCTGGTGCGCATCCCCACCGCCGGCGCGTATGCCAGCCTCAACCTGGCCCAGGCGGTGCAGATCCTGGCCTACGAGCTGCGCCGCGCCGCCGGCGCGACGGAGGGCAGCGGCGAGGCGCAGGCGGATCTGGCCGCCGGCGGCCGCATGCTCGATGACCTGTTCGGACACTGGGAGCGGGTCATCCGCGACGTGGGCTTCCTCAACCCGCAGAGCCCGGAGCGCACCTTCCGCCGCCTGCGGCGCCTGATCCTGCGTGCCCGCCCCAGCGAGGAGGAGGTGCTGTTCCTGCGCGGCTTTTTGAGCGCGGTGGAGAAGCGCATTCACGGCCCCCGGCGGCGGCCCGGCAAGGGCAGCGGCAACGGGGAATCTTGACAGCCCAGCTCGGTCTTAGTAAAAAACCCCATTAGCGAAGCAGGTATTCCCCACGCCCCGGCGGTGGTGCCATGACGCGAGACTCTTCCGGGCTGATCCGGGACAACATCGACATCGTCTTCGAGCGGGATCCCGCCGCCCGCACGCGCTGGGAGATCCTGACCACCTATCCCGGGGTGCACGCGGTGCTGGCCTACCGCCTGGCCCACCGGATGTGGCGGCGGCGCTGGTACTGGCCGGCGCGGGCCGTGTCCCACCTCACGCGGTGGCTGACGGGCGTGGAGATCCATCCCGGGGCGGAGATCGGCCGCCGCTTCTTCATCGACCACGGCATGGGGGTGGTCATCGGCGAGACCGCGCGGGTGGGCGACGACGTCACCCTGTATCACGGGGTGACCCTCGGCGGCACCACCTGGGAGCGCGGCCGGCGCCATCCCAGCCTGGGCAGCGACGTGGTGGTGGGGGCCGGGGCCAAGATCCTCGGCCCCATCGAGGTGGGCAGCGGCAGCCGCATCGGCTCCAACGCCGTGGTCATCCGGGACGTGCCGGAGAATGCCGTGGTGGTGGGCATCCCCGGGCGGGTGGTGGCCAAGGACGGCCAGCGCACCGGCGAGGGCTTCGACGCCTACGGCCAGAAGGAGCGCATGCCCGATCCGGTGGCCAAGGCGGTGGAATGCCTGTCGGAGCACATCCATTCGGTGGAGCGGCGGCTGGAGCAGATGGAGCACGCCGCCCCGGAGGCCGGCGAGGCGCCGGAGGGGCCGGCCACCGAGTGGAGCTGCCCCATCGGCGAGGAGGCCGGCGAAGAGGCCGGGCAAGGGGGCGAGGCGGACGCCGTCGCCTCGACAAGGGACGCGTCCCGCTCAGGGAACTGAGGGCGGGACCGGAAAGCAAGGCCGCGAGCCTGCGAGGAGCCTGAAGTGCGATTGACGACCAAAGGGCGTTACGCGGTGACCGCCATGGTGGACCTGGCCCTGCACGGCCAGGAGGGACCGGTGGCCCTGGCGGACATCGCCGAGCGCCAGATGATCTCGCTGTCCTATCTGGAGCAGCTGTTCGGCCGGCTGCGCCGCACCGGCCTGGTGGAGAGCGTGCGCGGTCCGGGCGGCGGCTACATGCTGGCCCGGCCCATGAACGAGACCGCCGTTTCGGATATTATCCTGGCCGTGGACGAGCCCATTTCCGCCACCCAGTGCGGCGGCAACGAGGGCAAGATGTGCAAGGGCACCGAGCACTGCCTGACCCACTGGCTGTGGATGCGGCTCGGCGATCATATCTACGATTTCCTGGCGGCGGTGACCCTGGATCAGCTGGTGGCCGAGAACTCCGGGCGCGGCCCGGAGCAGCCCGAGGCCGCGGGCACCCACATCAAGGCCCAGGCGCGGGCCACCTGAGCCCGGGCCGGTAGCGGCATGGATCTCTACCTCGACTACAACGCCACCGTGCCGCCCCATCCGGAGGTGCGGGAGGTCATGGATGCGGCGGCCCGGGAGCGCTGGGGCAATCCCCAGTCGGTGCATGCCTGGGGCCGGCGCGCGCGCGCCGTGGTCGAGGATGCCCGCGAGCAGGTGGCGGCCCTGGTGGGCTGCGCGCCCCGCCAGGTGACCTTCACCAGCGGCGCCACCGAGGCCAACAACACCGTTCTCAAGGGGCGTGCCCTGGCCGAGCCCGACGCCACCATCCTGGTGGGGGCCGGCGAGCACTCCTCGGTGCGTGTCCCCGCCCGCTACCTCCGCGAGCTGGGCTTCGACACCGCCGAGATCCCGGTGGACGGCGACGGCCTGGTGGCGCCGGCCGCCCTGGAGCGCGCCCTGCGCCAGCACGCACCGGTCTCCCTGGTGTCGGTCATGTGGGCCAACAACGAGACCGGCACCCTCCAGCCCATCGCCGAGCTCGCCGCGGTGTGCGCCGAGCACGGCGTGCCGCTGCACAGCGACGCGGTGCAGGCGGCCGGCAAGGTGCCGGTGGATTGGGGTGCGGGGGTGGCGGCGCTGAGCCTGTCGGCCCACAAGCTGGGCGGTCCCCAGGGTGTGGGGGCGCTGGTGCGCGACGACGAGGTCCTCGCCCTTGATCCGCTGCTGCACGGCGGCGGTCACGAGCGCGACCGCCGCGCCGGCACCGAGAACGTGGCCGGCATCGCCGGCTTCGGGCGGGCGGCGGAGCTGGCCCGCCGGGACCGGGAGGCCCATGCGGCCCATACCCGAGCCCTCAGGAACCGCCTGGAGGCGCGCCTGAGCGGCGGCCCCGCCGGGGCCGAGGCGGTCAGCGCCGGCGCCGAGCGGCTGCCCAACACCAGCTGCCTGCTGCTGCCCGGGGTGGCCGCCGAGACCCTGCTGATGCGCCTGGACCTCGAGGGCATCGCCGTTTCCAGCGGCTCCGCCTGCGCCAGCGGCGGCCTGCAGCCGTCGGCGCCGCTGCTGGCCATGGGCTACGACCGGGCGCAGGCCGCCAGCGCCATCCGGGTGAGCCTGGGCGCGGCGACTACCGCCGACGAGACCGAGCGCTTTGCCGGGCGCCTGGAGGCGCTGGCCGAGCAGCTGCGCCAGCGCCCGGCCTAGGAGGCCGTTGAAAAACTGCTGCGGAGGCCATCTGCGGCGTTGCGCACTGCTCGCTCCTTCACCTATCCACTTGATATGCCTCAGTCGCTGCGCGGTGTGCGCCTTGCATATGGCCTCCTCGCGA
>Ga0102944_1001434_pt1 | contig 15775 bp, 12 predicted proteins | sample SalPonD_shore_MG_FD_78172 | JGI IMG/M metagenome (GOLD analysis project Ga0102944, IMG submission 78172) | Salt pond soil microbial communities from South San Francisco under conditions of wetland restoration - Salt Pond MetaG... | ecosystem: Environmental > Aquatic > Marine > Intertidal zone >...
AAATCGTCAGCCGGCGGAACGGGAGTGGCCGGCAGGTTTGCCACGCCAGAAGAAATAGTTGAGGGGAAACTTCGGTCTCAGGTAGCGGCGGATAATTTGCAGTGCCTCATCCTTGCGGCCTTCCGGGATATAGGCAGCAAGGGACTCGGCCAGAAAACCCGTACGCCCCCCCGCCAGCAGGGTATTTAAGTCGCGGGCGATGACGGCGAAATTGGCATGGGCGAAATAACCCGCGATTTCCGGTGGCAGATCGAAGGCCCGTCCCAGTTCATCTTCCAGTTCATAGCGCAGGTGGAAAGCCCGGGAGTTCACCTCCAGCTGTGCCCGCACGGCCACGGCCGAGAACAGAAGCATGGCGGTGGCCAACACCGCCAGGGCAAGGTAACGGTACTGGCGGATCAGTGCTTCCACCACGTATGCCACGGGCAGGCACAGGGCCGGCAGCAGGAACAGGAAGAAACGCGGGCCGTAGCACCACTCGCCCACGGTGTAGCAGAAGGAAAAGAACACGGTGCAGAACAGAAAGGCCCCGATCAGGAACGCTGCCTCGTACCGGTGCCGTCGCGCGTACCAGTAGAATCCCGCGAGGCCCGGCAGCAGCAGCGGCATGTGCACGAACAGGCTGCGGTTGTTGCTGACAAAATAATCATACAGCCGGGCGGGAATAAACTGCGGCGAGAAGGACACCGCACCGGAATGCGGGTGATTCTGCAGGTAACCGAGGAAGATGTCGCCATAGAACCACCGGGACAGCAGCAGGCAGACAGCCAGGGTCAGCACCCCGGGGACAATCACCCGCAGCAGGTTGGCGCGAAAACGCCACAGGCTGTCCCAGATCCCCGTGTTCCCGGTTGAGATCAGCTTCGCGCAGAACGGGAAAAACAGCACAGGATACAGGAAAAAATAAAATGTCTTGGACAGGCACAGGCCGGCCAGGAACAGATTGTACAGATAGAAACTCCGGCAGCCGGTAACCCGGCGCGTGGCAGCAAAGCTGCGCAGAAACACCACATAGTAATAGAAAAAGCCGGTGAATAATGTCAGGTGGATGATCTCGTAGCTCTGGGCGCGCATGTAGTTCCAGGCAAAGGAGGCGTAGAGAATGCCGAAGACCAGGAACACCCTGAGACTGTTGTAGGGCGTGAACAGGGACGCCAGCCTGTACAGAAAAATCGCCAGGATCACGGACAGAATGCAGTTAAACACATTGTGGGCGAGGATGGCGGCCGTGTCCAAGTCCATGTGACTGCCGTTGAAAACGCGGGGCCGCGCGATATTGGCGAGTTCCGGGAGAACGTACAGTGCTGCATTGAACGGCCCCCAGCGGTTATGGTACCGGCCAGTTGCCTGATTGTAGATGAAATACTGATCCCGGACCGCAAGAAACGCCGTGATCATGTTTGCTTCATCCTTGCTGAAGCCGAGCTCCCCGCCCCGTACCAGATTGACGGCCTCCACCTCGATGGCATAGGCGTCGCCGGGATAGAACTCCGCCGGCATGCTGACGAAGTTGATGGCGGCCACGGCCACGGCAATTAACACAATAGTCAGCCTGCGTGTATTTCTCCTGCGAGTCATGTTGTATATGGTGCGGAGTTTTGTATGTGCGCAGTCTGCCTGTAGCCGCGCCGGCATTCATTTCATGCCCATTATGCTGGATCAAGCGGCGGGCTGACAGGTTTATTTCGCCGCCCTATCAGGCCGGAGCAGCGGATCACTCTGCAAGCGGAGTCCCGTTCTCCTTAATTTTCTGATCTTTAACGTTCCGTCATGCTCTCCTCCTTGTACCTTAGCAACGGACTCAACAAAAACCCGATCAGCCGCCGTTGTCCCATGCTGATCTCCACCGTTACCGCCATGCCCGGACTCAGGCGCACCAGCTTGTCTCCCACCGGCATCACGGCTTTTTGCATCTTTACGGTGGCCTCATAGACCAGCCCCATCTGCTTGTCCGCCATGGCATCGCTGGAGACGTTATGCACGGTGCCGGCGATGGTTCCGTACTTCGTGTACGGGAAGGTCTCCACCTTGACCTTCGCCGGCTGGCCCTCGTGCACGAAGCCGATGTCCCGGTTCTTTACCCAGGCCTCTACTTCCATCACTCCTGCATCGGGCACGATGTGCAGTAGTTCCTGGGCCGGGGTGACCACCCCGCCCACGGTATGTACCGTGAGCCGGTTCACCCGGCCTGCCACCGGGGCCTTGAGCTGCCGCAAAGCAACGCGCTTGTCCGCCTTGATTTGTTCCTGTTTCACCACCTTGAGCTTATTCTCGGTGTCAGCAAGATCGCCAAGTAACTTGCCGGTGAATGTGGTCTTAAGGGCCTTGCGCTGTTCGGCAAGATCCTTGATGGCGGCCGTGAGGCTCTTCCGGTTATTGCGCTGCACCTCGCGCTCCTTCACCTGCTGAATGCGCTCCTGTTCCAGTTTCAGCCAGTCCACGCGCGCCGCCAGGTGTTTGGGCAGCAATGCCTTGAGGGAATTGGCCCGCTCGGTGATGAGGGGAATGGTGCCGTCCAGTTGATCAATGCGCTGGACGACGGCCTCGCGATCGGCCAGTTTCCGGTTTTCCTGTTCCCGCAAGGACGCGGCCTGGGCCCGGTACTGGGACAGACGCGTGTCGATGCGCTGCCGCTGCAGATGGATTTGTTTTGGGGTGGCCTGGCCCAGTTTGGCAAAAAAGTCCGTGTCGGTGTTGCCGTCATGGACGATGGCAAGCAGGCTCAGCAACCGCGCCCGCTCCAGTTGCAGGGCAAGGTGTTTCTCGCCGAGGGATTCGCGATCGGCGCCGGCCACGGTCGGGTCGAGATCGATCAGCACCTGCCCCGCCCGGACCCGTTCGCCCTCGTGCACGTGAATGGCCCGCACGGTACCCGTTTCCAGGGGTTGGATAATCTTGACCTCGCCGCTTGGCACGATCTTGCCGTTGGCCACGCCAACGATATCCACCTTGCCGATGCACGCCCAGGCGACGGCGATTGTGAAGAAAAGCATGATCCCCCTCAGGATCCAGCGTGCCATGGGCAGCGGCGGCGTCTCCTGGATTTCAAGTACTGCCGGCAGGAACTCCTGTTCGTTTATTGTCGGTTTCGGGCTCTTTCTTGACACGGGCCTGTGGGTGGTTGGTTGTGGGTTGTATCTATGCTGTACGTTTTTACTGGTTACCAGATTTATGCTTGCCGATTGATTTCAGGCAGACATTAAGTCTGGGAGTTAATTCATCGATCAATGGTTTTAATTTATCTGCCTCTTCTCTGGTTATCAGCTTCCTTCTATAAGTTAATTTCAGCCAGTGCCTGGTTTCATTAAGATAACCTCTGGCAATTCTGACAAACCTCCAGCTGTTCAAAATTTGTCATTTCTACGACATTTCCCTTCATCCGTTCACGTATTATTTCCACCTGCTACTCACCACCAACAACTCACCAACCTAATTTACCGCCAGCATGCCGATCTGGTGCTGGTACAGGTGCGTGTAATAGCCATTCTGCGCCATCAGCTCCCTGTGGGTGCCGCCTTCAATGATGCGCCCCTTGTCGATGACGAGGATGTGATCGGCGTGGCGGATGGCGGACAGGCGGTGGGCGATGATGAACACGGTGCGGCCCTTGCAGATGTAGCGCATGTTCCGGTGAATGACGTGCTCCGACTCGTAGTCGAGCGCGCTGGTGGCCTCGTCCAGGATGAGGATGCGCGGGTTGGTGATGAGGGCGCGGGCGATGGCGAGGCGCTGGCGCTGGCCGCCGGACAGGTTGCTGCCGTGTTCCTCCACCACGGTGTCGTAGCCTTCGGGCAGTTCCAGGATGAAGTCGTGGGCGCCGGCCAGTTTCGCCGCCTGCACCACCCGTTCCATGGGCAGGGCCGGATCGGCCAGGGCGATGTTCTCGCGGATGCTGCGGTTGAACAGGAAGTTCTCCTGCAGTACCACCCCCAGGCGCCGGCGCAGCCATACGGTATCCACCATGGCGAGGTCAACGCCGTCCACCAGGACTCGGCCGGAAGCCGGCACGTGCAGGCGCTGGATGAGTTTGGTCAGGGTGCTCTTGCCGGAGCCGGAGCGGCCGACGATGCCGATGACCTTGCCGGCCGGTACATGCAGGGACACGTCGTGCAGCACTTCCGGGCCGTCCGGCCGGTAGCGGAAGCTGACGTGCTCGAAGGTGACGCTGCCCTTGAGGTCCGGCAGGGAGGCGCGGCCGGGACTGTAGGCCGGCTCCGGCTGGACGTTGAGGATATCCCCCAGGCGCTGCACCGAGATCCCCGCCTGCTGGAAGTCCTGCCACAACTGCACCAGGCGCAGGATGGGCGAGGAGATCCGCGCCGCCAGCATGTTGAAGGCCACCAGTTCGCCCACGGAGAGCTCCCCGGCGATCACCAGCCTTGCGCCGATCCACAGGATCAGCACCACCGTGACCTTGTTGATGAAGGACGCGCACTGGCTGGCGATATTGCCCAGGTTGGCGGAGCGGAAGCTGGCCCGTACGTAACCGGCCAGCTGTTCCTCCCAGCGCCGCTGGCTTTGCGGCTCCACCGCCGCGGCTTTCAGGGTCTCGACACCGCTGACCGACTCCACCAGGAAGGCCTGATTCTCGGCGCCGCGGTTGAATTTCTCGTGCAGGCGCGCGCGCAGCACCGGGGTGACCAGGAAGGCCAGCAAGGCATACAGGGGAATGGTGCCCAGCACGATCCAGGTCAGCAGCGGGCTGTAGAGATACATGACCGCGAAGAACACCACGGTGAACAGCAGATCGATGACCAGGGTCAGGGCCGAGCCGGTGAGGAAGCGACGGATGCTGTCCAGCTCCCGCACCCGCGCCACGGTGTCCCCCACCCGGCGTGCCTCGAAGTAGGCCAGCGGCAGGCGCAGCAGGTGGCGGAACAGATCGGCGCCCAGGGTCACGTCCATGCGGCTGGTGGTATGGGCGAACACATAGCTGCGCAGGCCGCCCAGGATCACGTCAAAGAACGATACCGCCAGAAGGCCCACGGCCAGCACATCCAGGGTGGTGAGGCCGTGGTGCACCAGCACCTTGTCGATAACCACCTGGAAGAACAGCGGCGTGACCAGGGCGAACAGCTGCAGGAAGAACGAGGCGAGGAAGACGTCCAGCAGCAGGCGCTTGTACTTGAGGATGGCCGGGATGAACCAGGAAAAGTCGAACTTGCGGGATCCCCTGCCCTGGCCGGCCCGGCGCGTGAGCAGGATCAGATTGCCGTCCCAGCGGGACTCGAAGTCGTCGCCGTCCAGGTGAACGGGCCGCGGCAGGGCGGGATCCTGGATCAGGATCTTGTCTTTGTCGACGCCGCCGACAACAAAAAATCCACCCTCACGATCCCGGGCAATGGCGGGTAACGGCGTACCGTGCAGATGTTCCCGGTCGCAGCAGATGGACCGGGCCTTCAGTCCCAGGGAACGGGCGGCGCGGAGTATGGTGGTAGTATCGAAGGCGGCGCCGGTACGGCCGAATTCATGCTGCAATCGCCCGGCATCGGCGGGCAGGCCGTGCATCCGGGCGACGAGGACGAGGCCGGCCAGCCCCGGATCGCGGTGGGTCTCCTGCTGTGCCTGTTCCATGGCCCCTCCTCCCTGAGATTAAAACCTTCCGTGATTTTTCCTAACTATAGCAAATGCCCGCTGCGGCGGCTCAGCCGCTGATGTGTACCGGAGTGCCCGCCTCCACCAGGTCGAACAGCTCCACCACGTCGGCATTGCGCATACGGATGCAGCCGGCGGAGCCGGGCCGGCCCATGGGGGTGTCGTCCGGCGCCCCGTGGATATAGATGTAGCGTTCGTGGCTGTCCACGTCGCCGCCCCGGTTAACGCCGGCCTCCGTGCCCGCCAGACGCAGGATACGGGTCAGGATCCAGTCCCGTTGCGGGTGCCGTGCGCGCAGTTCGGGCGCATAGATTTCGCCGGTGGGCCGGCGGCCGACGAACACCGTGCCAGGCTCGCAACCGGCGCCGATCTTGTCGCTGATGACATGTCGGCCGCGGGGAGTGCAGAAGCTGTCGCGCCGTTCGCCGGCGCCATTGGCGGCGGTGGAAACGGCATATTCCCGGATCACCGCGCCGCCGGCGGTCAGCGTCAAGGTCTGCGCCGGGATGGAGATTTCGATGCTGTAATCCTGATTGCTCATGGCTTTGCAAACCGGACGCGGGCCAGGGCGTCGTAATTACCGTCGGCGGCGGGTGTATAACCGGTTAATCCCCGGCGCATGACCAGTACGTTGTCCTGGTACCACAGGGGCACGTACGGCCTGAGCGCGTGCAGCCGCTGCTGCAACCGCTTGTAAATGGCGGCCTTGGCGTCCAGTGCCTGCGTATTTTCCGCCTTTTCAATGAGACTATCCACCAGCGCATCGTCAAGGCGGCCGCGGTTGGCGCCGGCCGGCGGCACCGACTTGCTGTGGAAAACATAGCGGAACACGTCCGGCATTTTCAGTCCCACCCAGGACAGGCAGTACATCTGGAAACGACCCGCCTTGATATCGCCGAAGAAGGTGCCCCAGTCGTAACTGCGGATGCTCACTTCCATGCCTGCCTCGTGCAATTCCTGCTGCAGGATGGCGACCAGGCGCAGACTCTGCGGGTTGGTGGAGGTCTTGAATTCCAGATGCAACGGCCTGCCCGGCCCGTAACCCGCCTGTCGGAGCAGCCGCCGGGAAAGCGCCGGGTTATAACTATCCGCCGGCAAATCATTGCTGCCGGCCCAGTGTTCCGGTGGCAGGAGTGACTCGGCCGGTCGGGCCATGCCGCGATACAGGTATTTGATAATGTCCTTGCGATCGATGGCGTGGGCCACGGCTTCCCGCACAAGGGCATCGCCGGTGGCCGGATCGCGCAGGTTGAAGCCGATATAATAAAAGGTATCACCCCGAACCCGTTTCACCCGTACCGAGGGCTTGTCCCGGAGCCAGTCTATGATCTCGGCCGGCAGTTCCCCCTGGACCAGATCGATCTCGCCGCTCAGCAGTTTCAGCACGCGCACCGTGGGATCCTTGACGGTAATAAACCGTATCACCTGCCCGTCGGCGCGTCGTTGCAGGATCAGGTTGCCGTCATCGGGCCAGGCTACGAGGCGCAGCGGCCCGCTGCCCACCGGGTCGCGGTTGAAAGGATGGTTTTTCCCGATCAGCTCCCGCGGCAGAATGCCCACCGTCAGTCGCCCCGGGAACAGGGCGTCGGGCCGTTTCAGGTAGAAATCGATGGTGTCCGCATCGACAACCTGCATGTGATCGATCACGGTCAGCGAGGTGCGCTGCGGGGAGGCACTGGCGGGGTCCAGCACCGAAGCATAGGTAGCCTTGACGTCGGCGGCGGTAACCGGCTCGCCGTCGCTGAACGGCCGCCGATCCGGGCGCAGGGTGAAGCGGTAATGTTCCGGCCCCATTTTCTTCCAGCGGGCCAGGGACGGCACGAAACGGTAGTGCGCATCGAATTTAACGAGGCGACTGTACAGCAGCCGCGCGATGCGCGTGGACACCGCATCGGTGACGTAACGCGGATCCAGCGTCGCCGGCTCGGTGCTGATGCCGAAGCGGATGGCGTTGTCTTGGTCACTATTGTCACCGCAGCTCGCCAGTAACAGCACAGTGCCAATAAGCAAGCTCGACTTGATAAAGCCACAGAGGACACAGAGGGACACAGAGAAAGGATTATTTGTTGTCATTTCGAGCGCAGCGAGAAATCCGCTTCCATATTCTCACTCTGTGATCTCTGTGTCCTCGAAAATGTGTTCCCGACATTTTCTACCACCTGCATCCCTGCAGGTGTCTGTGGCTTATCGCCTTTCAAACAAAGCGATGGACTCAACGTGGCTGGTGTGCGGAAACATGTCCATGACGCCGGCGGCGGCCAGGCGCAGGCCGCGTTCGTGCACCAGGATGCCGGCATCGCGGGCCAGGGTGGCGGGATTGCAGGATACATACACCAGGCGCTGTACATTCTGCAGGGGAAGCTGCTGCAGCAGTTCGCGGGCACCGGTGCGCGGCGGATCCAGCAGTACCCGGTCATGGTCGCCTGCGCCGAGAGACGGCGGGAGGTTCTCGCCGTGAAGATCGGCGTGGATGAAATCCGCGTTGGCAATGCCGTTGCGCGCGGCGTTGCCCCGGGCCCGTTCCACCAGTGCGGCATCCCCTTCCACGCCGGTGATGCGGGCGACGGAGCAGGCCAGCGGCAGGGTAAAGTTGCCCAGGCCGCAGAACAACTCCAGGATATTGTCGCTGTCCCCGGGCTGTAGCAGTTCGCGTATGCGTGCCAGCATGGCGCGGTTCATATCGAAGTTGACCTGGGTGAAGTCCAGGGGATGGAAGCCGATGCTGATCCCTTCCTCTTCGAAACGATAGGTCAGTTCCCGCCCGCCGTCCCCTTCCAGGGGCGCGGCCGTGTCCGGGCCGCCGGGTTGCAGCCATACCCGGATGTCATGTTCCGCCGCGAACTGCCGCAGTGCCTGTTGATCGGTCTCTGTGGGCGGTGCCAGGTGGCGCAGCACCAGCACGGCACCGTCCTCGCCCACCGCCGCCTCGATCTGCGGAATCCGATCATGGATGCTCAAACCGCCCAGCAGGCTTTTCAGCGCCGGCAGCAATTCCCCCACGGCGGGATGCAGCACACCGCAGTGATCGATGTCGGCAATGAAGGAACTGTGCCGCTCGCGAAATCCCGCCAGCACCCGTTCCTTGCGAAACACATACCTGGCGCCCAGGCGCGCCTTGCGCCGGTAGCCGCGCACTGGTCCGGTCAGGGGTTCCAGCACCTGCTCCGGATCGACCCGGCCGATGTGGCGAAGCTGCTCCAGCAGCACATCCTGCTTGTGCGCGATCTGGGCGGCCGGCGCCAGGTGCTGCAGGCTGCAGCCGCCGCACAGGTGGAAGTATTCACAGAAGGGTTCGACCCGCTGCGGGGAAGCTCTTAGAATATCGACAGCCTCGGCCTCGTCGCGCTTGGAACGCCGCCGCAGATAACGAAAACGCACCTCCTCGCCCGGCAGGGCGTTGTCCACGAACACCGCCTTGCCGTCCACATGCACCACGCCGCGGCCCTCGTGGGACAGGGACTCGATGGTGGCGGTGACGGGATCCGGGAGTCTGCGTTTCTTTCTGGAGGCTGACATGGACGGCGTTTAGTTAACCACGGAGAGCACGGAGGACACGGAGAAAATAAATATTGGAATTATATGCGTCTGTTCTTGCCATCTAAAAATATATCGACTCTTTCGCTTTATACCGAGCTTTAAGGAAAGCAGGCAGAATAACAACAGGATTATTTATGTCTTTCTCCGTGTCCTCCGTGCTCTCCGTGGTTCACATAGAAGTTATCAATCCTGCTTCCAGGCTTGAAGGAACTCCGTCAGGTGCGGCTTGTTCTCCTCTTCAAGCATATCGCGCAGGCGTTTGCACTGCGCCTCATACTCCTTTTCGGAGAGCTGGCCGCGCACCAGATCAAAACGCAGGTAGACGAGGTAGGTATTGAGCACATCGGTTTCGCAGTAGTTGCGGATGGCCTCGACATTACCCTCCAGGTACTGGTCCCAGACCTTGTCGCCGCTCATGCCCATCTTGCCGGGGAAACCCAGCATGGACGCGATCTGGTCCAGGGGTGCGGCGGCGCGCATCTCGTAGCCGGCCACGACGTCCATGAGATCGGTGTGGCGCTCGTGGAAGCGGTTCAGGTAGTTGTTCCAGCGGAAGCTCTGGTCCTCGCCGCCGGTTTCCCAGTAGCGCGGCGCCTGCACGCCGTGCAGCAGGGCACGGTAATGCAGCACCGGCAGATCGAAGCCGCGGCCGTTCCAGGATACGAGTTTGGGGGTGTAGCGTTCGATGCCTTCGAAGAAACGCTGGATCATTTCCTTTTCGGGAGACTCGGCCGTGCCCAGCGTCCACAGGTTAAGCTTGTCACGGGTGCCGAGCAGTACCGAGATGGCGATCACCCGGTGCAGGTGCGGGCGCAGGAAGTCAGAAGCGCCGTCGGTCTCCTGTCGCCGCCGGCTGAACATCACCTCCGCCGTCTCCTTGTCGGACAGGCCTTCCAGGTTGAACAGCCGCCGTCCGCTCTCGACGTCGGGAATGGTCTCTATATCGAATACGAGAATATTCATACTTGTATTTTAACCACGGAGAGCACGGAGGACACGGAGAATAAAAGGTGTCAGGTATCGGTGCTCAGGCTTCAGGAATAAGGTAGCCGTCTACAATTTCCATTCCCTGATCCCATTTTATTTTCTCCGTGATCTCCGTGTCCTCCGTGGTTAGATCTTATTTAAATACATCGGTGGACAGATACCGATCGCCCCGGTCGCAGATGATGGCAACGATGGTGGCATTCTCCACTTCCGCGGACAGGCGCAGGGCGGCAGCGACAGCGCCGCCGGAGGAGACACCGGCGAAGATGCCTTCCTCGGCGGCCAGGCGCCGGGTCATGTCCTCGGCTTCCTCCGGGGTGACGTCGATGACGCGGTCCACCCGCGTTTTCTCGAAGATGCGCGGCAGGTAGGCCTCGGGCCAGCGGCGGATGCCGGGAATGCTGCCCTCGCCGGCGGGCTGCACGCCCACGATCTGCACCGCCGGGTTCTGTTCCTTGAGATAGCGGGACACGCCCATGATGGTGCCGGTGGTACCCATGGCGCTGACGAAGTGGGTGACCCGGCCGCCGGTGTCGCGCCAGATCTCCGGGCCGGTACCCTCATAGTGGGCGCGCGGGTTGTCAGGATTGGCGAACTGGTCCAGTACCCGGCCCTTACCTTCCCGATCCATCTTCTCCGCCAGGTCACGCGCCCCTTCCATGCCTTCCTCACGACTGACCAGTATGATCTCGGCGCCGAAGGCGCGCATGGCCGCCCGGCGTTCCACGCTCATGTTCTCGGGCATGATCAGGACCATGTGGTAACCGCGGACGGCCGCCGCCATGGCCAGGGCGATGCCGGTATTACCGCTGGTGGCCTCGATCAGGGTGTCGCCCGGTTTGATCTCGCCGCGTTCCTGGGCGTGCCGGATCATACTGAGGGCCGGCCGGTCCTTGACGGAGCCGGCGGGGTTGTCCCCTTCCAGCTTGGCCAGGACCACGTTGCTGCTGTCTCGGGGCAGTCGCTGCAGCCGGACCAGCGGCGTGTTGCCCACGCAGGATTCAATGGTCGGGTAGCTTGTCTGCTTGCTGTCGATGGTGCTGTCTCCTTTATTTTGAATCTTTCCTGCTCATAAGCAGGATCTCAATCAAATTAAGGTCCGCCGTTACTGTTAACATACTGCTTTCACCACGGAGATCACGGAGGACACGGAGAAAAACAGAATAAAACGTTTCAATTTTAAATCCTCCGTGTTCTCCGTGACCTCCGTGGTTCAAAGCCGTTCAAGAACCACGGCGTTATGCGAAAATCGCATTAGAACCAAACTGTGGATCTCGCCTACAGGCCGCGGGCCATGATCAGGGCGTCCTCGCGCCCGCAGCGTGCCGGGTAATAGTTCCGGCGCAGGCCGACCTCATCAAAGCCGGCCTGCAGGTAAAGACGCTTGGCCGCCCCATTGGATGGCCGCACCTCAAGAAAGGCCGTATCTGCCCGGTGCTTGCGCGCCACATCCAGCATGAAGTCCAGCAGGATTGCGCCGTAACCCTTGCCATGGGACTGCGGGTTCACACACAGGTTAAGAATATGGCATTCGCCCACGGCCACGGACATGATACTGTAGCCTTGAATGACGTCGTCGCATTCCAGCACCCAGCAGCAGTAGCCCACGCGCAGGCAGTCACGGAAGATCACCCGGCTCCAGGGGAATTCGTAGGCCGCCTTTTCTATGTCCAGGACGTCGGTCAGATCCCGCTCGTCCATGGGCCGGAAGTTGATTACGGATTCCCTGATGACTGCGCTCATTGCCCGTTTCCGTTGTATACCCGCATGGCCAGTTGCAGATCCTGCCAGGATTTGCGTTTCTCCCGCGGCGAACGCAGCAGGTAGGCGGGATGGTAGGTCACCACCACCGGTACCCGCGGTTCCGGGTACTCGTACACCCTGCCCCGCATGCGCCCTATTGGGGTATCCACTTTTAACAGATTTTGTGCCGCAACTCGACCCAGGGCGAGGATGATTTTCGGACGTACTATAGCGATCTGTTGCCGCAGGTAAGGTTCGCAGGATTTGACCTCCTCGGGTTTGGGATCGCGGTTCTTCGGCGGCCGACACTTGAGGATATTGGCGATAAACACGTCTTCCCGCGCAAAGCCGACAGCCGCCAGCATGGCGTTGAGCAGCTTGCCGGCGCGGCCCACGAAGGGCTCGCCCTGGCGATCCTCCTCGGCGCCCGGCGCCTCGCCGATGATCATGATCTCCGCCCGGGGGTTACCGACACCGAATACCGTCTGCGTGCGGCTCTTGTGCAGATCACACTTGACGCAGCCGGCCACTTCCTTGCGCAGCGCCTCCCAGGCCTCAGCGTCATCCGTAGCGGCCGGCGGAGCCGCCGCCAGCGGCGGCTCCGCCTCAGCCCTGGCATCCCGGGGCAGCCACACGTCCACGCCCATGAGGTGCAGGTACTGCCGCTGCCGGGCGGTGAGGCTCATACCTGCGGGTGCGCCCTTTCTGTTACGTCCAGGGTACGGTTGATGGCGTTGATATAGGCCTTGGCCGAGGCGGCGACAATGTCGGTGTCCGACCCGCGACCGTTGACGATACGCCCGTTCTTCGCCACCCGCACCGTAACTTCGCCCTGAGAGTCCGTGCCGCCGGTGATGTTGTTCACCGAGTACAGCTGCAGCTCCACACCGTTGCCGACCACCGACTGGATGGCCCTGAACACGGCATCCACCGGTCCGTCACCCCGGGCATGACCCGTTTTCTCCTCACCGTCCACGGACAGGGTGATGTCCGCCGTCGGTGTCTCGCCGGTTTCGAGCACGGCCCGGAGGGACAGGAACTTGATACGCTCGTTATAGGCATCCTGCAGGGTATTGGTGACGATGGCCTGCAGATCCTCGTCGAAGATCTCGTGCTTCTTGTCCGCCAGTTCCTTGAAGCGCATGAAGGCGTCGTTCAGTTCCTCCTCACCGGGGAACTCGTAACCCAGTTCCTTGAGGCGCGTGCGGAAGGCGTTGCGGCCCGAGTGCTTGCCCAGCACCAGGCGGTTGGCGTTCCAGCCCACATCCTGGGCGCGCATGATCTCGTAGGTCTCCCGGCTCTTGATAACGCCGTCCTGGTGAATGCCCGACTCGTGGGCGAAGGCGTTGGCGCCGACCACGGCCTTGTTGGGCTGCACCATGAAACCGGTGATGTTGGCCACCAGGCGCGAGCAGTTGAGGATCTCGCGGGTATCCAGCGTGGTGTCGCAGGAAAACACGTCCTGGCGCGTACGCACCGCCATGACGATCTCCTCCAGGGCCGCATTGCCGGCGCGCTCGCCCAGGCCGTTGATGGTGCACTCCACCTGGCGCGCGCCGTTCAATACCGCGGCCAGGGAATTGGCCACCGCCAGTCCCAGGTCGTTGTGGCAGTGTACGGAAAACACGGCCTTGTCCGAGTTGGGCACGCGCTCCATGATCTGGCGGATGGTCTCGCCGAACTGCACCGGCACACTGTAACCCACGGTGTCCGGAATATTGATGGTCGTGGCGCCGGCCTTGATCACCTGCTCGATGATGCGGCAGAGAAAATCCAGATCGGAACGGCCGGCATCCTCCGGGGAGAATTCCACGTTGTCCACATAGTTGCAGGCGCGTTTGACGGCCCGTACCGCGTAGTCGACCACCTCGTCCGGGCCGAGACGCAGCTTGCGCTCCATATGGATGGGCGAGGTGGCAATGAAGGTGTGGATACGCGCCGAGGCCGCCGGTTTCAGGGCTTCCGCCGCCGCATCGATATCCTGCTCGCCGGTGCGGGCCAGGCCGCAGACGGTGCTTTCCGTGACTGCCTCGGCGACTGCCTTGACGGCCTCGAAATCGCCGCGGCTGGCCACCGGGAAACCGGCCTCGATAACGTCGACGCGCAGCTTTTCCAGCGCCCTGGCCACCCTGACCTTTTCCTCGCGATTCATGGACGCGCCGGGGCTTTGCTCGCCGTCGCGCAGGGTGGTATCGAAAATAATGAGTTTGTCTTTCATGTTACGTCTCCGCATGGCGTAAACATAAACCGAATCCGTGTCGCGTGGCGACACTTAATTCATGTATTGGGGGTAAAGAATGTAAAGGAAAGTAGTCTGCCCTTAGCAGGGCAGGAGCAGGGACAGCAGGCACACGCGCACGGCCGGCACGGGAGCGCCGGTGCGGATGGAGGCGTTGCGGTTCGTATGCATGCTCATGGATACAACTATAGCGTCATTTACCGGCTTTGGCCAGCCCCCTGCCTATTCCGGCGGCTCGCCGCCGCGGCGGGCGGCGCGGTGACGCCGGATCAGCATCAGGGTGAGAATGGGACCGGAGATGGCGTAGCCCAGCGATACCAGGAACAGCGTCATGGGCGGATTGATGGCAATGAAGACGAAGACCAGGACGATGATGGAGACGGTGACGAAGCGCACCCGGCCGCGCAGATCGATTTCCTTGAAGCTGTTATAGCGGATATTGCTGACCATGAGCACCCCGGCAAGCACCGTCACCGGCAGGGAGAAGACCAGGATGCTGCCGTGTCCGGGCAGGCCCTGATCATGGCCGAGCCAGACCATGCCGGCAATGAGGGCTGCCGCCGCCGGTGACGGCAGGCCCTGAAAGTAGCGCTTATCCGCGCTGCCCGCCTGGGTGTTGAAGCGCGCCAGGCGCAGGGCCGTGGCCGCCGCGTAGATAAAGCAGGCGGACCAGCCCAGCTTGCCCAGGTTGGACAGGGACCACTGATATACCACCAGGGACGGCGCCAGGCCGAAGGAGACCAGATCGGAAAGGCTGTCGTATTGCACGCCGAAATCGCTCTGGGTATTGGTCATCCTGGCAATGCGTCCGTCCATGCCGTCCAGGATCATGGCAACGAAAATGGCGATGGCCGCCGCCTCGAAATGGGTGTTGATGCCCGCCACGATGGCGTAAAAGCCGGCGAACAGGGCCGAGGTGGTAAACAGGTTGGGCAGCAGGTAGATGCCGCGGCGGCGCACGGGTGCTACGTGTTGTCGGATGTCGTCGTTCACGGCTATACAGTAGCAGGAAACCGCTGCTGCGTACTACCGCGCGGGGCCAACCGCCTGTTTCACCAGTGGTCCGTCAGGATCAGGCGGAAGCGGCGCTGGTGCCGGGATTATGCACGAACCGGCCGAGGATGGCCGTGCCTGAATCCACATGCCGGCCGGCCTCGATTTCGACACGGCTGGTCTCCGGCAGATAGACCTCGATCATGCCGGCGAAAAACAGAAAGCCGCAGGGCTGCCCCTGGCCGAGACGATCGCCGCAGTGCAGGGTCAGCCGGAGCACGCTGACCGGCCAGCCGGCGACGAAGGACAGGATCACGTCGTCACCCTCGTCGGTCTTGATCCAGTAGGTATAACGCCGCCGGCCGCCTGCATCCTCGTCCCGTAACGTCCACTGCTCCATGATCTTGCCCTCGGTGGGACTGCGCAGAGAATGCACGTCCCACAGGGACATGTGGATGCGGCACAGCAGCGCCTGGCGATCAAGCCAGGGATCGGTGACGGTTTCCACGGCGGTAACCCTGCCGGTGGCCGGGCTCAGCACAGCCAGGGGGGCGGGGGGAATGCTGCGCCGGGGATCACGGAACAGGAGAATGACCGTGACCATGAGAAACAGCAGGATGAGTGCGCTGGTCCAGCCGACATACAGTTTGGCCGCAATGGTCAGCACCAGCAGCAGCGCGA
>Ga0102944_1001435_pt1 | contig 15769 bp, 9 predicted proteins | sample SalPonD_shore_MG_FD_78172 | JGI IMG/M metagenome (GOLD analysis project Ga0102944, IMG submission 78172) | Salt pond soil microbial communities from South San Francisco under conditions of wetland restoration - Salt Pond MetaG... | ecosystem: Environmental > Aquatic > Marine > Intertidal zone >...
CCATCCGTACTGGCAAACCCGGTCCGAATGGAATGCCGTAGGGCAGATGGCCGGATTGAATGGCGGGGGAACGTTTCACGTCTATGCCAGAAATGGCGACGGGCTGCGTACCACACCGTTCGTGATCGTGGGCATCTCCACCGCCACTGTTTCCGGCGTGGTGCAGAGTCCGGAAGAAGTGCCGCTGGCTGATGTGGTTGTCCGGGCCTATCTCCGGGAAAACGGCAAGATGCTGGACGAATCCATCAGTGATGCCGAGGGGAAATATTCATTAACCGTCTGGGCGGATCGGTACTGCTACGTGATCGCCCTGGATCCGCAGTACGGCCCCTACGCACAGGATCTCTGGAATCTGGCCAGGCATGATTATGTCATAGGGATACCGAGCTAATGGCTATCGACTACTATCCACCGGCAGGTGACGATGTCCTCCAACTCTTTGATAACGCCCGGTTTGCTCCGGACCCCGGGGATTATGTGGTCCTCAAGTTCGGGGACTACCAGGACTGTATTATCTACTATCCGCCACCCGGCACCGACGTACACTTCCAGATGGAGGTGGACACCGTCGCCGCCACCTATTTCAAAACCGTGGACATCGATATGTGTGAGTGGCGCAGCGGAGTCGCCTTTTACCTGATTACCGGCTTTGCCTACACCCAGGATGGCGAACCGATCGTGAACGCCATTGTGACCTCGGATAACAGCTATTACCGCGCCTACACCGGGGCAGGCGGATTCTATGCCTTGCCCGTCCCGGAAGGCACGGCGCAGCACGTTACCATTTATCACCCCAAGTTTGAGTTTACCCCGGAAACCCGGGAAGTGGCGATGGAAAGCGCCATGGTTCCGGACGTGGATTTCACCGGCATTCAGATCGCCTGGGCCGTCAGCGGCCACCTGGAGAATGTCTGGAGCGAACCTCTGGCCGGTACCCGGGTGGAAATCTCAGGCACGTACACCCACCGTCCCGGCGGGAAGTTCTCTTTTACCGAGACTAACGCCAGCGGCGATTACCTGTTTGACGCCAACTACAGCGGCGACTATACCCTCACTCCGGTGCTGGCCAATTATGAGTTCGAGCCCTTGCTCAGGGATGTGATCGTTGCCGGATCCCGGCAGGAGCACCAGGACTTCACCGGCTATGAACTCTTGACCGTCTCCGGACAGATTACCAACGCCAGTGACAGTTCGCCGGTTCCGGGTGTCCCGATTCAGAATTCGAACGGACCGGACCTGCTGACCGACACCAGCGGTGACTATACTATCACGGTGCGTGACGGGACGGCGTACCGGCTCACCCCAACTGATCCCGGCGACTACGTCTTTAATCCGGCCTGGCGCGACCTGAATATCGAACGCTCCGGTCTGTACGATCAGGACTTTGTCCGGTATCAGGGGTACCGGGTGATTACCGGGGAAATTGTGGACGGCAGCAACGGAAATGATCCGGCCTTTACCGTCCAGGTAGAGGTCAGCGGAGATATGGTGGATCAGATTCCGGTGGCGGTTGGCCAGCGCTATTTCACCGTGGTGCCCGGCAACAGTAATTATACCGTGGCGCCGTCCCACCCCTGGTACGATTTCACCCCGGCACAGCGTACATACGCGCCCATCGTTGCCGATGAACTCAGCGGGGATTTTACGGCAACCTATCTCCCGGATACCCACCCCGGTTCCGGAACCCTGACCATCGACCGCATCTCTCGCACCGGGATCGTCTGGGAAAACAATACCACCCTGGAAGTCAGCTGTCACGATGACCGCTGGATGGTTTCGGTGGACCTGTACATGGATGAGACGCTGTTGGTACACCACGCTTTCCCGTCCTTCCACGAAGAGTCTCTGAGCGGGATGGATTATACCTTTGCCTGGGATCAGTTCAATGCTCTGGACTATCCGGAAGGCTTCTATACGCTGCGGGCGAAACTCACCGACGGCGGCGGGAATGTCGCCTGGATGCATGTTCCCATCGAAATCTATCACGCGCCGGACACCGATACCCACATTCACCAGGTGACCCATGCCCAGGTCCAGGATGCTATCGGATGGATTGATACCGGGGACGGTGACAGCTTTATGTGGGAGCACCACATGCACCCGCTGACCCTGCCACCCTATGAAGGTGTGATTCATCCCTCGTCCAATATGTACCGACGCACCGTGAACCTGAACTGGGTGAAGGAGACGCCATGATTCTGATCCACACCACGCCGCACCGGCCGGTTGAACAGAACCCGGTCGAACTGACGGTCACCAGCACCGTTGCCGGAGAAACGCTCACGAATATCCTCTGGACCTTTCCGGATGCCTCGACGGCTACCGGCCCGACCGTGCAGCATACCTTCCCGTCCGCCGGTTCCTTTGCGGTATCGCTGACGGCCGACAGTAGCCTGAGTGGCCCGGTGGCCATTCAGCAACAGGTGTCTGTGCTGTTTGGTATGGAGTATTCCGCGGAGGATAAGATCTTCCAGATCTCCGGTGATTACGACGTCACCAGTCTGGCCCCTATCCCTCAAACGGCCGTCTACCGGGATCCCTACGATACCGATGGGTTTATTGTGTACGAATCGGCACCAGACAGTCTCTTCCGTATGACCGACCAGGACGGACCGAACCTGAACCCCAACCGGTACCTGACCACCGGGATGGTCTTCGGACTGGGCCGGCAGAAAGCCGCCTCCACCATCCGGGCCTATGCAGGCGTGAATGCCGTGCAGGCCGGCGACGAGGTCTTACTCTCCGTTGAATCGTTGGATGCGGATACCGGCGGAGTGGCTGGCGCCCGGATCACCGTATCCTCAGCAGACTTTACGTTGGGCGATCCCGGAACCGTAGTCACCAGTGGGGATGGGACCGCCGTGTTTCGCCTTCTCATAACTGGAACGACCCTCGCCGACGGCGCATGGGGTACCGTAACGGTCAGTGTGGAGAGCGACACCTTCTTTCCAGTGCCCAGCGATCTGGCGCCGGAGCAGATCAGTGGCGACCCCGCCACCGGTTATACCTATACCTTTAGCGCAGAGGTCGCTCTGCAATACTTCACGGGATAAGTGATATGCTGTACCGTTATAAACTGTACCGAACATGGCAGTCTACCCACGACGGCATCCCCGTCGCGGCACTCACCGGAGTCAAAAAGCAGAGCCACCTGGTGCGGCTGCAATCCGAAATCCTGACCGACGATCCCTTCCGGCTGCCCATCACGGTCACCGACGGTTCCGCCGCGATACCCTTCGCGCTTCCGGCCACCATGGATGCCGCGATGCAAGACCGGGTCACACACCACCTGGTGGTCAGTACCGCAGCAGAAGCGGTGTGGCAGTATACACTCCGGCAGGAGATCGACCCCAGTTCCGGTATCCGCGTTTTCGGTCCCGGAGACACAGAATACACCGACCTGGTCACCTGGGATCCGCAGACCAGAACGCTGACGCTTCCGGAGTCTCTGTTAGCCTCCACGGCGCTCCGCGTCCGTTACTTCCCGGCCAGCACCCCGAATAAAACCACCTTTGAAGTGATCCGGCACGACCAACTGGCGCCGGAAGTGACCAGTTGGAGCCTGGCGCTTGATGGAGGAGCCTGGGTCATCCAGGGTCTTGCCGACGGTGACTATACTCTGGGATTCGACCGGCGACTCTGGCCGGAAGTGCGCATGGCGTCCGGAGAATGGTACCAGCAGTGGACCCCGTTCATCCGCCGCGGCATGTTCGCCACTAAACATTACTTCTACGATACCAACGGGCTGGCACAGACCACACCCCAGGTCTTCGTCACCCGGGAAGCCCCGCGTTGGATCTCACCCTACGTACTTCAACTGGCGTCCGGGAATGTGAAGACATATGATGCCGGGGGAGCCCTGGCGTCACTGTCCGATATCAATCAGCCTGCTCCGGCAGAGACCGGAATCCTCGTCGCCGTAAACGGCACCGTGGTTGACGCCATCGAAGCCGTGGACGAACATCACGGCGTGGTATACCTCAAACGGCCGGTTCCACGCGGGACCAAGGTTGAAATCACCTACCGCCGGGATACCTCGGCCTGGGCGGCGCTGCCCAACATTGACATGAATCCGCACCACGGACATGCCTCCGACGGTCAGCAAGCCATTGAGACCACCACGGTCTCACTCTACCTGGCCGATGACACGACCGGCATTAATTACCACTACGGCGATGATTACCAGACGGTCTATGACCAGTCCGGCCTGGTGGAGAATGCCGCTATTCAGCCCAGCCATTATCTGCTGGCGACCATGCAGACCACCAAACAGATGATGCCGGATATTGAAGATCTGCGACAGCAGGGCGGGGGACTGATCCCGGCCATGCGGTCACGCAAGCAACTGGATATTAAAAGCCATACGGGCTGGGGCTTCTATGGCGGACAAGCCTTTCCGTACAACGTGCTCTTTTTGGAAATCCCTCAAAGCGCCGTTGATACGATTTATACCCGGTACCGCGATCAGGGTTTTACGAGCGAGACACTGGATACCCAGGTCGGCGAATACTTTCAGGAGATGTATCAAACCCTGTTACCCGCCGGAACCATGGCCCTGTTGTTTACCCGGGACGGTCAGTTACTCCCTGAACACCTCCAACCGAAGGTTACCTCATGAGTACCACACAGACACGCCAGACCCGGGCCAGTCAGCTGGAGCAGTTGGCCGATGCCATGGCCGACCAGCTCCACGTCACCGATCCGGAACAGCGAACCCAGATCCTGTCCCTGTTACAGGAGCGGTTTAACACCGACAAGCCTTTCCTGCAGTACCAGCCGACCAGCCTGGCCTCCTCCCGGATCTTCCGGGCCGATGTGCGTCACAGTTATATCGATATTCTGGCCTTCTTCGCCGAGCTGCAACAGATGGAGTCCACGATGTCCTCCGAAGAATCGCTCTCGGAGCAGACCTTCCGGACGCTGCTGCAACAGGTGCGACATCTGCGACACCAGGTGATCTCCGAAGATCCGACCAATACGACCCGGTTCGAGGGGTTCCTGGATAAACAGAATAAAACCCTGCAGCATACCGTGATCGAACAGGGACGGCTGAAACTGGAACCCGCCAGCGTGAAAGTGCCCGGCCGGGTTGAGTCAGCGCACGTGAACGTGTATCCGGCCCCGAGCGTCTCCGACCAGATTTACCGGATTGACAGTGGCACAGTGTCTCATATTACTTCCGATGGTGTGGGGACCGGGATCTGGAGTACCCGGGTCTTCTGCGAAGAGACACCTTCGGTGATCTGGAATTACGATCTGTCCGGTGACGGTCACGATAAAAGCCACCAGCAATTGCAGGGCATGCTGATCGACGTGACCCTGGAGTACCAGACCGCCATCGCCGCGACGGTCATCAAAGGCAACCTGCTCACGCCGGCCCGGCTTTTTCGGGCCTATGCCGGACAAGAATTCAATGGACAGGTGACCTGGAGTTTACTCACCCAGCGGAACAGTGGGAACTTTCTCCGGTCCGACGTCGCCTCGGAGTTCAGCGTGAATACCTACAGCCCGTCTTCCCGGTTCTTCCGACTAGTCTTCCACGTGCCACACCCACTGGAACGGACCGTAGCCACCGAGGAGATTCAGCAAGCCTATTCACTGGGCGAGGTGGTGACCGGCCTACTGGATGGACAGGAATCCTTTCAGGGAATCCAGACCGTCACTCCCACCCTGGAGTATCTCTTCGGCATCTATAATCTGGAAATCTCCGATACCCGTTACTGGCCGACCGGTACCTGCCAGTCACCGGCCTATACCACCACGAACGGCGCCCTGACCGGCATCTCACTGGACTCGCCCAATCTCCCCAGTGAAACGCCCGTCATCTATACCGCCGATTTCAATGGCCCGAACGGCGTGGTGGCATCACTTCCCATCATCCCGAAAGGGCAGGAGGTCGTCACGGAAGCGGTGACGCTCCGGAACACCACCCAGACGGATATCACGGAAGACCTCACGGCTATGCTTTCCTTTCCGGTGGCAGAAAACACCACGCTCCAGAGCCAGCAGACCGCGACGCTCTACCACAACTCTTTTCTTGGCATCGACGCAGCCGGCACCGGTCTGCAGGCCGGAGATACGGTCACCGTCACCTACACCGTGGCCCCACAAACCGCCCTCGCGTATACGGATGCCGCCAGGACACAATTTTACCGTACACCGGAGCAGGTCGGGACGACTCCGATCATTACCAGGCTGCATCCGGACACCTATGCTATCCTGGTGGATTGACATAACTCCAACAAAGGAGACTAAACCATTATGACCGGTACCGGTACAATCAACGATCCATTTGTCATTACTACGCTGCAGGATTTATGGGATATTCGGTTGAATATGGCCGCGATATATGTTATGGGTAATGATCTTGACGCCTCGGATACCTCCAGTGGTGCAGGCGACCAACCGTGGAATACGGCGGAGGGTTGGATTCCCATTGGCTACCCTCACGATGTAGATAACTTTGGTGGTATGCTGAATGGTCAGGGGTATACTATTTCCAATTTGTACCGGAATGGGCAGTTTAATGGCGGCCTATTTTCGGCTATCATTACCGGCTTTGTTCTGAACCTGAACTTTGCCAATCCAGATATCACGGTAGTTAAAAGTGGGTCTGGGTCCGGAGCTACTGGCGTCTTAGCATCCTATATCACCGGCGGTGCCGTCGAGAACTGCCATGTGGTTGGCGGAAGTGTCCAGTTGAATGGCCCCGCGGTAGGTGGATTGATTGGTCGGTTGAACCAACACGATACCGCTGACTTTCCCGACATCTCAATCTTTCCTCCGGAATACGGATTTCAAAACATTGATGCCACCGGTCCATACCTCTATCGCTGTTCTTCATCCGCTACGGTCACTGGGGCAGAGAGCATCGGTGGCCTGGTAGGGGAACTCTCAACGAATTATGACAGCCGGGATATGTTGGAAATCCGGCAATGCGCCGCCAGTGGTATGGTCACCGGAGAAGCGAATACCGGAGGGTTAATTGGCAAACTTGGCTATCATAGCCACGTTATGGAGTCCAAAGCCACCGGAGATGTGACCGTCCAGGATATGGCGGCGGGCACCGGCATGGTAGGCACTTCTGCCGGAGGATTGATCGGAACGTCAACCCAGAACGGAACAACACTTGAACTTCCAACCATTAGTGATTGTTATGCGACGGGGAACGTCACGGCGACAGTTGATCTTGCGACGGGCATTTCGGGAAATATCCCGACGGTCGAGCGGTGCTTCTTCGCAGGCACACTCACTATTGGTGACGGGCCCTATCAGATTGCTGAACCGATTGCCGGGTACCCGGCACAGTTTGGTATACCTGCGCCGGTCACCACGGACACTTACTGGGATATAGACACGACCGGTCTCTCGACTTCGTATTCCGATGCCGTCGGCAAGACCACGGCCGAGATGCAGACCCAGGGAACGTTTCCCGCCTGGGATTTCGGATCGGTCTGGGCCATGGACAGTTACCCGGAACTTCAGTGGGACTATACCGCACCACCACCCACAGGGAAACCGGCCCCATCCGGTGCGATACTGCCACCGTACAAAGCCATTGTAACCATGCCGGAAACCCGGGACTTCACCCCGGAGGGTGCTGACATTTCCGGAAATATCATTACACTCCCCAGTGTCCCATACATCCCGTACCAAAACTATCAGTGGTCGACCCTGACCTGGGATGCCCTCCCGCCGGTCGCTCTGGTGATTGACGGGACGGTTGCTGAGGATATCACTCCGTACCATAATATGCGGATAACCCCGTTTCTCAACAGCTACAATCCACCGCTGGTGGGACTGCAGTTCTATGTCCGGCAAAACCAGATGATCACCAACCACCCGGATGTGGGCAGTCTCGGAACAATCCAGATCTCCTATCTGACCATGGCCGATTCGGTGAATCTCAGCGCCGCGATGGTCCGGACAGACACCCAGCTTCCGGAAGTCGATAACTACCAGGTGAAAATGCATGTCCAGGCCTACTAAAACCATTACCGAGTTGCTGACCGGGGCGAAGCAAGCCCTGGATGCCCAGCCACGGCAAAGCGCCACGGACCGACTGGCCGCCACGCTGGATGCCTTGCTGGAACTTACTGACCTGCAGCGGCAACGGTCTTATCCTATCGCCGGAGAACCGGGAAGGCTCACTGACATCACAGCGCTGTTTCAGGCGCTGCAGGAACAGGTCGATGCCCTGGATACCCAATCAACCGAGGGCGCCAGTCTCAAGGATGCGCTCCTCCAGGAGATCACCGCTGATCAGGTGATTGCCACCCACTACCTGACCCGGCTCCAGATGGAGTATAACCGGCAACAGTTGCTCTCCAGATCCGACGGATCCGAACAGACCATCACGGACCGGTTCAGTCCGTATATGGCCCTGCCTACCGGTGAGGCCTCCCTGGTCTCGGAGCCAGCAACCATGGTCCAGTCGATCGTCTTCACTCCGTCGGACCAGAACGCCCAGGACGTCAACACCTATATTGGGCAACGGTATAAGGTCTGGGGTACCACCACCCCCGATTACCTGGACCCGGAACAGCACGCACAGTACACGGTGCAACTCTTTACCGCCACCGGCATTGAGGTGGAAGGCGTTGTCCGGTCTGATCACCCGGTTTGGAACGGGACACAGCTGACCCGGAGCACACCGCAAGCCCAGGCTTTTTGTGATAACCTGGACACCACGCTGCCGATGACGACCAACCTTGGCGCCGGAAATCCGGTAAGTGCCGGGGTGGCGCACGCCACCGACATCGTCTGGGCCGATACCTCGGTCGGCGATATCGTGAACTTCGCCTTTGACGGGTCCCTGGACGTCACCTTTACCAAACCGTTCTTTCTGTCGTCCCTCTCCGTCACCGTCACCCCGGCCTCTGCACTGCAGGGGATGATTGTGGTCCGGACCGACGGAACCCAGATTATCCTGAAAGAGGATCCCCAGCAACCCGGAACCTATCTGTTTGACGGGGCATGGGCTACGGGATTCCGCCTCCTGCTGAACTCGGCCGATGCGATTCCCACTCCGGTGGAATATGATATGTACCTCGGTGCCGTACAGGTACAGGATGCGGATGGTACCGAATATGAATATGTTCTGGTCGACCGCCCGGCCGCACATGGAGTCTCCGTATGAATCTGACGTATATTAAAGTGGGTCCGAATCAGCAATACACCACCCTGGACACCGGGTGGGCTGCCGCGCAGGCGGATCCGAATATTACCACTCTTTATCTGTACCCCAACGGCACCACAGCCTACGCTTTTCCCACACCGCAACCCGGCGATCATGATATGGCCATCCGGGGCGTCAGTTCCTCCCCGGTACCGGTCACAATCGGCTCGTCTGCCCAGGGACCGTACTTTGACGGGATCACCCTGACACTGGACTGGTTGGATATTACGCACCAACTCTCCCAGGCGGTACTCATGCAGACCTTCGAGGACGGACATGGTGCGGGATCACTTCTGCTGCATCGCTGTCTGGTGAACGGACACAATACCGGGACGGCGGGCATCCATCTCTTTGAAATCCAGGAATCCGGAGCCTATGTCGAGGCGAACTACTGTGAACTCTCGGCCGTTAGTGATGCGTTTGACCCCACCTATTTTGAATCCGGTAATTACCCGTGGCAAGACAATGTGTACACGGCGCGGGATGTCCCCGGAGCCAGTACGGTGTCATTCTCACATACGCGATTGAACGCCACAGCAGAGAGTTGGACCGATGACGGCACGAATGCTTACACGGATTACATCCAGGTCGATCCAGCCAATTGTGAGGTTTATGCCCAAATCCGGTACGGCGGAACAGGCACCGGCGGCGACGGGACCATGATCCATGTCCGCCGTGATGTCCAAACCACAGGTTTTGTGTCTGGTTATCGACTGGCGCACGAAATCCAGGATCTGCTGAACCAGTCGACGATTTATGACGCGACCGATCACCGGGTGAATGCCCTGGGGAAGGGAACCTGGCCCAACACCGCTGCTATTCCAAATGTGAATCAGCCCTGGAGTGTCCGTTTTGTCAACGGAGCATTTCGCGTTCGGTACCACGTCGGTACCGTGAACACAGCGACCACAGACGATATTACCTATGTCGGATTCGTTTTCGCCGGCCAGTCGATCTATGCCTCTGGTAGCGTGGACGAAGACTGGCAGACCGGCCTGGAGACCGACGGATACTATTATGAAATCACCACACCGGTCTTTCCGGCGCAGGAGACGACTGATACCGGCATTGATGCGGTGTCCACCCACCTGGTAGCTGATCCGGAAACGTATAAGATCGCCCTGACGGTGAATCCCCGGCAAGATCTCTTTTCCAAGTACGGCTACAGCCTGGCGGCCGATGACCTGAACGCCCCGTATCCGGATGCGACCCTGCTGTACCATGCTCTGGATGATCTGAGCAACCCGGTAAACCAGACAGCCACACTGACGCCGACCGGCACCACGGATGCCAACGGCAATCCGCAATACACGGCGGTCCTGGATTTCTACCCGGTCGACGGAGACCAGGGCTATTACGGCGCGACCCTCGTGCTGGATTCCATCCGGGATATGCTGGGCCGTTCCTGGTTACTCACCGAGACCGTCAACGTTCTGGCGGATGTGGATGCCCTCGGACCCATCACGCTGGATGAGACCTATATAACAACCAACGCGCCGTGGAGTGGCAGCGGGACGCTGACCTCAGCCATCACGCTGGACTCCGGTCCGGCAACATTTCAGGGGACCGGTGGTCTGATCTCACCATCGTATTATCCCAGCGTCAAGTTTTACAGCCAGGGCAACACCGATCACAGTGGGAACCCTTACAATGAAGCCCTCCAGTCCGGACGCTGGTACGAGAACCAGGTCATCTATGCGGAGCCCCAGGTTTGGGATACGCTGGGCTACTATCAGCTCCACTATAACGGCACGGCCACACCCACCACCGGAAATAACCTGTTGCTACAGTTTACCGGCGGATGGGATCAGCCGGAAGTGCCCGCCCCCGGCACGTACGATTATGCGGCCGAGTGGTACAAGGAGCAGACCGCAGATCCTGCGTCCCTGATCACCACTGATTTCCTGAATTACAACGCCCTGGAGACCGCTCCGCTCTCCGGAGGCAAGTATACTTTGCAGTATCAGATTGTCGATCTGGTGGGCAGCGCGAACCTGGAAAACCTGACGCCAACCCTGAATATCGGCATCGAAACGGTGACACCTGATCCGCTCACGACCAATGATTTAAGTGATGTGGGTGTCTCAAACGGACAAGCCCTCCTGATCATCCAGTCCGGCGGGTACCAGATGAAGTCTCCTGTCTCCGGCTACACCACGACCGGCAGGCTCTGGGTTCAGGACCCCGCGGACAGCAGCTGGAGCGTCCTGACCGACTGGGTCACCGCCGCAAACTCCGGACAACTGGCCACCGGCAACTATCTGCCGTCCCGCAACCACCGCTGGGAAGTCTACCAGCGTGCCGGTGCCTATGAATTAGGCAACTGGCGGGAAAAGTATCAGGTGCCGTTCCAGTCCACCGTCTTCTCCGTCGAATTTACCACACCGACCGCCGGGGTGAATGGGGAATACACCATTACACCACATACACAGGTGAGCGGCCCAAATGAGTACGTGACGTTTGATCTGACCCTGCGGGTGATGAATGACCTCACGGCAGACTTCGGTACCCTGACCAATATTACGTTTTCCGGCAGTGGGGCCCTGGCATACTATCACAGTATGCTGGGAGGCGCCCTGGAAACCGATGCCAACGGCCATCCCGCGGTGACCATTCCGGGCCTGACCGAGCAGGAGGTCGAGGGGACGACCTGGACTATCAGCGTCAATCCCACCGTAACAGCCCCCAAATCCACGACGATCATCATTCCGGCGACCGCTATTGACGATACGATGAACGAGGATGCCTCCCACGATATTGATGCCTTGCAGGATCACACGGTCACCATCGGCAGCGCCTGGAGTAACCGGCGCCGGTCCGCGGTCTCTCTGAAGAACCTGACCATGGGACACACCACTTTTGAACCGGGACCGCTCAGCACCACGAAAACCTATCAGGTGACCGAGCCGGTACGTGGGCTCTCGCTGGAAGTGGAAGAATCCATTCCAACGACCTTTCCAGGTATTCCGGAAGACTGGATCCGGTATGAGATCCATCTCGGGGATACCTGGTATCCCATTACGCCGGTCAACCGTCCCGCCGGTACCCATCCCCAGGTCTTCCATATTAACCCCGGCATCCCGGAGTCCCTCTGGGGTATCTGGCTCAACCGCGGTGAATCCGTCGTTGAAACCGGGGCGCCGGTGACCCAGTTCCAGATCCGGGCGACGCTCACACGACCAGCCAGCCAACCATATACGACCCCGGTGGTGTATGGATGGCGCATACATATCATTGATAACCAACAGAGTGGGACCCTCAACTAATGCAGCGATCAGAACAGGTATGGCAAGACTTTGTCCGGAAGGTATTGCAGGAGAACGGCCGCGTACCTTACCAGGATGACCAGATTACCGCACTCCGGGATCTTTACCAACCGTCAGTGGATCTGCTGTTACCGCAGAAGAACGCCGTCAGCAACCCGGACGCTTTTCGATCCACCCTGCGTTCGCTCTTCGCGAATTGCGAAAGTCTGTCCGATGCCTTTACCGCCGTCTACGGCCGGTTGCGTGACCTGCGCCTGGCCGCCCGGGCCGAACGAGACAAGGTGGTGCAGGAGTCGCTGTACGCCCTGCGCATTCTGCAGATCCTGCGGGCACGTACCCAGGTCAAAAACTACTGGGCCGGTGACTTGCCGCGCCCGGTGAGTCCCAGCCAGCACGTCGTTCACGAGGGTGATATCCGCCTGGAACCCAACGTACACACCACTATCGAGTATTCCATCAAGGAGATCGCCCGGCAGGCCGACCGGTACTATTCCGTCGATACCTGGTCCCTTCCGTATACTCAGGTGCTCCGCTCCGACACGTCGAATCAGGTCAGCGTGCAGATCAATCTGTCTTTTCTTTCCACCTATGTGTCCACCCTGGAACTTCAGAGCACACCGTGTACAGTCACCCTGTATACCCCGGTGAACCAAGCCTGGAAGCAGATCTGGACCGGGGAAAATACCCGGTCCATCAATATCCCGGTCTACGCCACCACCAACCAGCTGCTGGTGGAATTTACCGTGGACCAGTCCGAGGCGACGCTGGTAATTGACCAGTTGCGCCTCCTGCACCAAACCTACGCCACCGCCGGCTGGTACTATACCGGGCCGCTCCCGCTAAAGGGGAGTGGCGACCTGCAACTGCACGTCGATCATGACATCCCGGAGGGCACCTCCATCGAGTACCGGGTCGCCACCGACCGACAGGTCCAGGCACATCTGGCCCTGGGCACCACGGATGAAAGCGGCAACTTCACCATCCTGGAAGAACCGGTCTCTCCGGAACGCCCCATGTCTCAGGCGGATCCCGCATTTGAAATTCAACTGGTCAGCGGAGAGTATACCCGGTGGATCAGCGAACTGAATCAGTACCCGTTGCTCACCCAACAGGTGCTGCAACCGGACTGGCAATCGGCCATGCCCGAAACCGACCTCCGATATAACTACCGGGTGGTGGGACTGGAGTCCGGCGATTACGTCACGTCACCCGACCTCTCAGGGGAATCGGTCCAGATCGCCCAACTCGCCGATCCGGTCTTGCCGGAACCAGAAGACATTGCGGTGCGTTTTGGCCGGGACGCCTGGCTCTTTTATAATGATGCCGTCCCCACGTTGCGCACGACCAACGCGGGCGATGTGGTCACGGATGCCGGCACCGGACGCCGGTGGGCCACCTATTTCACCGTCACCGCTCCGGCCACCCTGACGGTCACCCTGCCGGAAAGTGGCGCTTATAGTTCTGTGCGAAACTATTTCCTGTACGGTCTGGACGGCCAGTATCTGCACGAGTCCGCCGCACCACCCAGCGGCACCTACACCACGCCGACCCTGGACCCGGGCCTCTATCAAATGACCTTCGTGATGGAACACCTGAACGCGGCCGGGGCGGACTGGGACTACACCGTCGCTGACGCCATCGACTTCTACGACGGCTTCAATCCGCTGGACGTGGTCAGCCTCAGCGGGGACATCGAAGCCTGGATCTCGCCCACCGCTTTACCACTCCGCAGTCAGGAACACCTGGAACACTATGCCCTGAACCGGGACTTGGTCCGGTACGCCGTGACCGACAGCGGTGGGATCCTGGTCCCGCGCCTCCACGCCTCCGGGCAGTACGACCTGGCTCACCCCACACTGACCATGGAGACGCTCTATGCCTCCCCGGAGACCATCAACCAACTGTATGAGGTCACCTACCGGCAACCGGAGCAAACCGCCCCCTCAACCACCGTGTTTGTCAGCGCACGGCTCACCACCACTAACCCCCAGGTCACCCCGTCCATCCGGTCCCTGGAACTGAGCTTAGGATAACGTATGGCTTCCATTACCACGGACAGCACCCCCTTACACCTGGTCACTCCCCAGAGTACCCGATGCGATCTCCGGCCGCAGGCCCCGCTCTCGTATGAGCAGTTGTGGTCCTTCCTGGAGGCGCTGGAATATGATATGCTCTGGATGCTGAACACCCCGATGCCGTCGCTGCGGGTGGCCTACGACCAGAACCAACCCGGCACGCTCCCATCCCTGGTCCGCTCCGCCGCCATGGCCGGTCAACGCACCGACCTGGAACGACATAACTGGAATGAACAGGACGCCCAGGGCGACCACACCAGAAACTGGAGAGAAGTCTAATGACCACCACATCACTTGCACACGGAACCCGCCTGGATCCGGTCACACTCCAGAATGAACTGGAACGTCTCCGGACCCTGACCATGACCGCCTTTCAACATAACCAGGCCCTGCGCCAGCGACTGCAGATGCAGAATCTGGTCTTATCCAACGCCATGGACGGCCTGGAATCCTATTACAACCAGAAGGGCGCCGCGTTGCCCACCGGGGTCGACCCGGCTGCGCTCGTGACCTACGAAGATCTGAGCGGAGCCGTGATCGATTATCATGAAGGGGTGCCCTCGATGGGGTCCACCCTCGGCACGCTGCATCTCGGGATCACACAGGAATTCAACAAGATTCCGCTGGTGACCAACGCTTACGGCGAACGCAAGCCAGCCACCGGCATTACGATCACCGTGGACGGGGAAGAGACGACCGACGAATCAATGGCCTGGGCACTGCTCAGTCCGGATCTCTTCTGGGCCACTGTCTCTCCCAAAAGCAGCCTGCAGGTCGTAATTGATCTCCCGCCCGGTCTGGATCCGGCCATTAACCATATCGGGGTTGAGACCGTGCTCCCGGAACTGACCCCGTACACCGTCGAATATATGAATTACAAGGGGACCTACATCCCGCTCACGCATCAGCAGGAGAGCCAGCACACCATTACCCGGCATTTCTACTTCCCGGCCGCCCTGTTCGGGAACCGGATCCGACTCACCCTGCAGGGCCACGCTCTGGGAGACGGACAGTACCTCTATGCCCTCGGCCACGTGTATGCCTCGCTGCAACGCTACTATACGTCCGGGCGGATCGTCACTCCGCTGTCGTTCCAGCTCAACGGCCAACGGGGCTTCATCACCAAAATCAGTCCCAACCCCACCACGCCGAACGCTGCCCAGCAGACCGACGTGATTCGGTACCGGATCGGCACTGGACTGAATGCCCAGAACAAGATTACCGGATTGCTCTACGGGTCGGAGACCGGA
>Ga0102944_1001436_pt1 | contig 15767 bp, 14 predicted proteins | sample SalPonD_shore_MG_FD_78172 | JGI IMG/M metagenome (GOLD analysis project Ga0102944, IMG submission 78172) | Salt pond soil microbial communities from South San Francisco under conditions of wetland restoration - Salt Pond MetaG... | ecosystem: Environmental > Aquatic > Marine > Intertidal zone >...
AGTGCGAAGCCGCTCATCCAGGTCGTATAGGCTTCCCACTTGAACCAGTGCAGCGTCTCCGGCAGTCGTCCTGGCGCCACCTCGTACTTCTGCACGAAATTGAACCCGCCACCGTGGATCGCCCAGAGGTTGCCCGCAATGCCCCCGGCCTTGCCCTCGCGCTCCAGGTTGTTCTCCAGCCAGTTGAAATAGAAGGACGCGCCGATCCAGGCGATACCGGTGATGACGTGAATCCACCGGACCAGCAGGTTCGCCCACTCGTGAAGGTGTGCCTCCATCGTCAGCTCCCACGATAGGTGGTGTAGGAGTAAGGAGAGACGAGTAGCGGAACGTGATAGTGCTGGTCCGCGTTGGCCACGCCGAACCGCAGCACGATGTCATCCAGGAAACGCGGTCCATCCGCCGGGGGCACCTCGCCGAAATACGCGCCCACGGCGAACTCCAGCTCGTAGACACCCGCCTCGAAGGCCTCGTCCGCGAGCAGCGGCGCGTCGCAGCGGCCATCGGAGTTCGTCACCACGGTCTTGAGCTCGACCGGACCCCGTTCGGTGACGCGGCGGACCGTGACCCGAATACCCGACCCCGGCCTGCCGTTCGCGGTGTCCAGTACATGCGTTGTCAGCCGGCCCATCGCTCTCCTCCTCGGTCTAACGCCGCAGCATTTTTGGCGACAGTTTATGTCGACTATACGAAACTATATTGTATACGATGCTGTGAAACAAACCGCTGGCCCAGGGAGACCAGATGAGCTCAATCACACTGCAGCCCCAACCGAGCGCCCTCGACGAAGCCGCCTTCCTGCGTGCCTACGGCGACGTCTACGAACATTCTCCGTGGGTCGCACAGCGCGCTTTCCGGGCCGGTCTCGGACAGCAAGCGGATACGCCGGACGGCCTCGCGGCGATGCTTGGTGCGGTGCTCGCATCAGCTCCGGCCGACACCCAGCTCGAGGTGATCCGGGCGCATCCCGATCTCGCCGGAAAGGCGGCGGTTTCCGGTGAGCTGACGGCCGACTCAACCACCGAGCAGGCAGGCGCCGGACTCGACCAGTGCACACCGGAGGAGTTCGACCGCTTCCAGCGCCTGAACGACGAGTACCGGCGCCGGTTCGGCTTTCCATTCGTCATGGCGGTTCGAGGCCACAACCGGCACGACATTCTGGCGGCCTTCGAGGCGCGTCTACGCAATTCCCCGGAAGAGGAACGCCGCACCGCGATCGAGCAGATCAACCGCATCGCGCTGCTGCGCCTGCGGGATCGGGCGGGTGCTGATCGCCAACCGTGAGAACACTCCTCGTCGTTCGCGGCGAGGCGCCGCTCCTACAAGCCCGGTTCATCGCCGCCTTGGGTGACGCCCGACCGTAGGAGCCGCACCCTCGCGGCGAATTCCCTGTTCGCGGCGAGGCGCCGCTCCTACAAGCCTGGTTCATCGCCGCCTTGGGCGACGCCCGACCGTAGGAGCCGCGCCCTCGCGGCGAATCCTCGGTAACAGGCGTGCCGTTCAACGCCCAACCGGCAGCTAATTCTTCGGCAGCTTCGAGGCCACACCCTCGACGTAGTAGTCGAGCTTCAGCTTGGCGTCGTCGGGCATTATCTCTCCCTCGGGCACACGCACCTTGCCGCTCTGGTCCCTGACCGGACCGGCGAAGGGGTGCAGCTTGCCGTCGATGATCGCCTGGCGCGCCTTCATCACGCGATCACGCAGATCGTCCGGAACGTCGGGGTTGAGATCGGCGATATCGACCATGCCCCGGGCGATGCCGCCCCAGACGTTGCGCGAGGTCCAGGTGCCGTTAAGCACTTCCTTCGCCATCTTCGTGTAGAACTTGTCCCACTGGTGCACGACCGCCGTGAGCTGTGCGTCCGGACCGTACTTGGACATGTCGGAATGGTAGGCGATGGCGTACTTGCCGCGCTCCTGGGCGGCCTGCACCACGGCGTGGGAGTCGGTGTGATGGGTAAGGATATCCGCACCCTGGTCCATCAGGGACTCGGCGGCCTGCCGCGCCTTGGACGGGTCATACCAGGCGTTGATCCACACGACGTTGACCTGCACGTCCGGATTGACGGCGCGGGCGCCGAGGGTGAACGCGTCGATGGCGCGGATGACCTCCGGGATAGGGAACGCCGCCACGAAGCCAAGCTTGTTGGTCTTGGTCATGCCGCCGGCGACCATACCCGCCAGGTAGCGCCCCTCGTAGAGCCGCGGCATGTACGTGCCGACGTTCTTGGACCGCTTGTAGCCGGTGGCGTGCTCGAAGACGACGTTCGGGAACTGCCGAGCGACCTTGAGGGTGGGGTTCATGTATCCGAACGAGGTCGTGAAGATGAGATCCGCACCGCCGCTCGCGAGCTGCCGGATGACGCGCTGGGCGTCCGCGCCCTCGGGCACGTTCTCCACGTACTGGGTCTCGACCTTGTCACCGAGCTGCTTCTCCATGTATTTGCGGCCCTGGTCGTGCTGATAGGACCAGCCTGCGTCACCGATCGGGCTCACGTACACGAAGCCCACCTTGATCTTCTCCTTGGCGAACGCCCCCTGCGCGAAGGGCACCGCGGCGACCGCCAGCGCGAGCGCCGCCAGCTTGAGATAGCGGGTCAGTTTCATCGGAATGCCTCCTGTGGATGGTTCTTCTGCGCCGTGGCATCGGCTCCGGCGCGCGTCAGCCCGACGCGTGAAACGGCTTGCCCAGTCCCGCGGGCCGGTTCAGCCGCAGCTTGATCCGGTCCCGGGAGAGGATGACCAGCACCACGATCGTCGCGATGTAGGGCAGACTCGACAGCGCCTGCGAGGGGATCGGCACCCCCAGTGCCTGCAGGTCGAATCCGAGCCGGGTGATGCCCCCGAACAGGTACGCTCCGGCAATCACGCGGCCCGGACGCCAGGACGCGAACACCACCAGCGCCACAGCGATCCAGCCTCGCCCCGCGACCAGGTTCTCCACCCAGAGATGCGGCTCCACCAGCGACATGTACGCACCGCCCAGCCCCGCCATGGCACCGCCGAAAGCGATCGCCAGATAGCGGATGCCGATCACCGGGTAGCCCATGGCGTGGGAGGACTCGGGCGACTCGCCCACCGCGCGCAGCACCAGTCCCGCGCGCGTATGGTAGATAAACCAGACGACGCCGAGTGCGATCGCCAGGCTGAGATAGACCAGCGCGTCCTGGTGGAAGGCAATCGGGCCGATGACGGGAATGTCAGTGAGTCCGGGCACGTTCAGCTTGGCAAGGCCGGTGATCCCCTCGCCCTCGTAGGGGCGTCCCATGAATGAGCTGAGGCCCACCCCGAAGATCGTCAGTGCCAGCCCGGAGGCCACCTGGTTGGCGCGGAAGGTCATGGTCAGCACGGCGAACAGCATCGACGTCGCCACGCCGGCGACCATGGCCAGGCCGAAGCCGAGCAGGTGGCTGTCGGTCTCGACGAAGGCGATGAAGCCGACGATGGCGCCGACGAGCATCATGCCCTCAACTCCCAGGTTCAGGACACCGGCCTTCTCGGTGACCAGCTCGCCGATGCCGGCGAGCAGCAGCGGCGTGCCCATCACCAGGGTGGCAGCCAGCCAGGCCGTGAGCTGGAATCCGTGCAGATCGATCATGCCCGACGCTCCCGGAAACGCGGGTGCAGACGCAGCCGGAAATTGACGAACAGGTCCACCGCGAGAATGAAGAACAGCAACATGCCCTGGAACACGCCGGTCACCGCACTCGGCAGTTGCAGGTCGATCTGGGCGGTGTCGCCCCCGAGGTAGATCAGCGCCATCAGCCCGCCGGACATCAGTATGCCCACCGGATGCAGACGCCCAAGGTAGGCGACGATGATGGCGGCGAAGCCGTAGCCGGGGGAGATGTCCGGCATCAGCTGTCCGATCGGACCCGCGACTTCGTTCACGCCCGCGAGGCCCGCGGCCCCACCGCCGATCAGCAGACTCAGCCACACCATGCGGTTGGAGTTGAAGCCCGCGTAATGGGCCGCGTTGGGCGACAGCCCGGCGGCGCGGATCTGGAAGCCCAGGAACAGCCGCGAGAGCAGGAAGTACAGCAGCACCAGCGCCAGCAGAGAAAGCACGAAGGCGCCGTTCATGCGCACCCCGTCGAAGAACGGGCTCCACAGCGCCGAGTCGCCGAACAGCCTCGACTCCGGGAAGTTGAAGCCGTCGGGGTTGCGCAGCGGGCCGTTCACCAGGTAGATCAGCAGCTGCTCGGCGACGTAGACCAGCATCAGACTGACCAGAATCTCGTTGGTGTTGAAGCGCGTGCGCAGGAACGCGGGAATCATGGCGTAGAGCATGCCGCCCAACGTGCCGGCGACCAGCATCAGCGGCAGGATGAACGGCGATTCCACGCCGTGGAACCAGAGCGCCACGCAGCTGCCACAGATAGCCCCGACGATGAACTGACCCTCGGCGCCGATATTCCATATACCCGCTCGAAAGCCCACCGTCAGCCCGGCGGCGATCAGGATCAGCGGCGACGCCTTGATGGTGAGCTCGCCGACCCCGTAGAGGCTGTTCACCGGTTTGATGAAGAACACGTAGAACGCATGCAGCGGCGGCTTGCCGAGCGCGGCGAAGACGATCAGCCCGAACACCAGTGTCAGCAGGCCGGCGATGAGCGGTGACGCGTAGACCATCGCGCTCGACGGCTCGGGTCGCTTCTCGAACTTAAACAGCATGCTCGGCCCTCCCCGATGCGTGCGGCTCGTCGGTGGTGGGCGACTCCGGAAACAGTCCGCCCATCCAGCGGCCGATCTCGTCGTAGTCGGTCTCCGACACCGGCTTCGCGGGCGACAGTCGGCCGGCGAAAATAACCGCGATGCGGTCGCAGATCTCGAACAGCTCGTCGAGATCCTCGGAGAAGACCAGCGTGGCGCAACCCGCGGCGCGTAGATCCACCAGCGCGCGGTGAATGGCGGCGGCCGCGCCGACGTCCACGCCCCACGTCGGCTGGCCGGCGATGAGCAGGCGCGGCTGCTGCATGATCTCCCGTCCCACGATGAACTTCTGGAGGTTGCCGCCGGAGAGGCTGCGCGCCACGGCACCGATGCCGGAGCAGCGCACATCGAAACGCTCCACGATCGCTTCGGCCTGGCGGCGGATGGCACGCAGACGGATCACTCCGCGACGCACCAGCCCCTTGCCGTAGCCGGTGAGCAGCGTATTCTCGGCGAGCGACATCTCCGGCACGGAGCCACGGCCGAGACGCTCCTCGGGCACGAAGGTCAGACCCCGCGCGCGACGCGCAGCCGGTCCCTGCGCACCGACGGCCTGCCCATCGATGACGATATGATCACGGCGGTCGGCGGGCATCTCCCCGGAAAGCAGCTGCATCAGCTCCTGCTGACCATTACCGGAGACGCCGGCGATGCCGACGATCTCACCGCCGTGAACGCGCAGGTCCATATCCGACAGTGCCTGCCCGAACGGGTCCTCGGTGGGCTTGGTCAGGCCGTTCAGGCACAGCACCGGTTCCGCGCTGCGGGTCGCAGGCGGGCGCTCGGTGACGGGGAGCTGACTGCCGATCATCATCTCCGCGAGGCTTCTGGGCGTCTCCTCGCGCGGGTCGCAGTGCGCGCTCACACGGCCATGGCGCAGCACGGTCGCCGATACGCAGAGGTCGCGGATCTCCGCAAGCTTGTGACTGATGTAGAGAATGCTTACGCCTTCGTCGCGCAGCTGACGCAGGGTCTCGAAGAGCTTGTCGATCTGGCTTGGCGTCAGCACCGAGGTGGGCTCGTCCATGATCAGCAGGCCCGGGTGCTGCAGCAGGCAGCGCACGATCTCCACGCGCTGGCGCTCGCCGACCGACAGGCTCAGCACCGTGCGTCGCGGATCCAGCGGCAACCCGTAGAGCTCCGAGACCTCCCTGATCCGCTTCGACAGCCTCTTCAGGTCGGGCGCGTCGTCGAGGCCGAGGGCGATGTTCTCGGCGATGGTCAGGGTTTCGATGAGGGAGAAGTGCTGGAAGACCATACCGATGCCAAGGTGCCTGGCCTCGGCGGGCGACTTTATGGTCACGGGATCGCCTTCCCAGTGGATCGAGCCGGCGTCCGGCTGGTTGACGCCGTAGATGCACTTGACGAGCGTGCTCTTGCCGGCACCGTTCTCTCCGAGCAGCGCATGGATGTTCCCCGGCCTCACGGCGAGGTCCACGCCATCATTCGCCAGGCACCCCGGAAAGTGCTTGGTGATGCCGCGCAGCTCCAACCTCGGTGGCGCGCCGCGAGCCGCCCCGGGATCCCGTGTCGTCATCGGCTTCTCCTCTCCCCTGCGCCGGCCCGGTCTGCGCCCGGGTGGCAGGCGCGCTGCAGCATCGTTGTCGTTATTCATCGAGCACTCTGACGCTTTGGTTACGCTAGTCTCGTATACAATAGCTGTCAACGAATTCGAGGCACCGAATCGTACACACTTAATGGCATAAACACGCTCACACGGCTCGTGTTGCGCTCCGAGCCCAGTTCCCGTTGTGACCGTGCCACGCACCACGTTGACGCGCTTCCTGCGCCGATCCGGGGCGGGTTCCTGCCAGGCGGGATGTTGGCGCAGCGCCGAAGCCGCCACCTGATGCGACAATCTGTCTCTCCAGTTGCATACAACTTCGCTACGCAGCAGTTGCATGCAACGAGCGCGCCAGAGTTGGCGGATAGCTGATCCGGATAAGACCGGGGATGGGGGTGGGGAAGGACATACAGCAAGCCAGAAGCGACTGCCGGGGAACGTGGGACACAGGCCTCACACTCGGGTGGCAGCGCACCGAAACGCTGCGCCAGGGATCCCGCGAGGCCCGCAGACGCAGACCTCACGTGAACGCCGCCTCAGGGCGATCGCTTGCCCGCGGGCGGTCCGGGCGGACGCCCCACGGGCAAGCAATGGATACGGTCAGTCGCCGACTTTCAGCTGGCCGCCCTTGCCGAGCCCCCCCTTGACCTCCTGCGCCTTGTAGTTGCGCAAGGCCGCAACCATCTGGTTGTAGGAGTCGGCAAAAGCGGCCGTCAGCACCTTGCCCTCCGGCGTGTCGGTGAATCCGCTGGCACCGCCTCCCATGCCGCCGCCGAATGCACCGCCAAAGAAGTTGAAATCGAAATTCTTCGCGTTGCCGACCGCGGACGAAATCTGAACGCCGGAACGATTGTCGATCAGCAGCAGCGTCGTCGCCGCCTCGTTGGACTTCAATCCGCCGGCCACACCGCCGGCGAGGCTGCCGAAGAGACCACCCACCGCGGCCCCCAGTCCGCCGGTGCCCTTTTTCGAGAACTGGATGCTGGGACTCATGGTGTAGTCGGCGGATACCATCTGCCCCTTCTTGAAGTTGCTGCCCTCGCGAAGCTCGCCGGATTGCTGGAGCTGGCGTTCCTTCATCATGTTGTTCATGGATTTACCGCGTTCCACGACCACGAAGCAGTTCGACTGCTGGATCAGCATGCGCAGCACCGGCGTCGTGCTACCGAGCTTGGGATAGCGGGAATAGTAGGTGTCCCACCAGGACGCAGACTGGTCCTCGTCGACCGCGACGGTTCCAAGTGATTGGTCACAGTGCGCGAGCTGGCTGTTCTCGCCCTCGGCACTGGCACCGCCGGCTCCGCCGGTCGCGGTCATGCCCGACGCGCCACCCATCGTGGGCATGGTCGCGTTGCAGCCGGCGAGCGACAGCGAAACAGCCGGTATTACCGCCGCCATAATCGCCAGACTGCGGCCCCTTTCCTTGAGATTCCATTCCATGATTTTCGACCCCTCGATACGTTCTTCATGTAGTGACGATTCCGAGGCGGGCCATGAACGACACTTGCCCCCCTCATTTCCCCGATTTTTTATAACGCACCAGCACCATCCGGGGGAAGCCAGCACAGCGCGCGAGAACACGCCGCTCGTCAGCGCTATTCCCCGAAGACACCCCGCTGGCGAAGCGCCCCTATGGCGTCGTCATCCAGATGGAGGACCCCGCGCAGCACCGCCTCGGTGTCCGCCCCGAGCCGCGGAGGGGGTCTGTGGTAGGTGGGGGGTGTCGAAGAAAGCCGGATCGGATTGGCCACCTGGGGGATGTCCAGGTCGCCGTCGCCGAGCGTGAACGCGAGCCCGCGGTGGCGCGCCTGGGGGTCGCCGAACACCTCCTCCATGTCGTTGATGGGGCCGCATGGCACGCCCACCCTCTCGAGCTCGGCGAGCCAGTCGGCGCGCCGCCGGCGGACGATTACCGACGCGATCTCCGGTATCAGCTCGTCGCGGTGCCGGACCCTCGCCTCGTTGGTGGAGAACCGCCGGTCACCGGCCCACTCCGCCCGACCGGCTATCCCGCAGAACCGGCGAAACTGGTCGTCGTTGCCCACGGCCAGCACGAGATGCCCGTCCGCGGCGGCGAACGCCTGATACGGCACGATGTTGGGGTGGGCATTGCCCATCCGCTCCGGAGGCCGGCCGGAGACGAGATAGTTGAGTGCCTGATTCGCCAGCGAGGCGACCGCCGAATCCATCAGCGCGAGATCCAGGTACTGCCCCTCGCCGGTGCGGTCGCGGTGGGTGAGTGCAGCCTGGATACCGATGGTGGCGTAGAGGCCGGTCAGGACGTCCGCAAGCGCGACGCCGACCTTCATCGGGCCGCCGCCGGGCCTCGCATCGGGCTCGCCCGTGACGCTCATCAGGCCGCCGAGCGCCTGAATCAGCAGGTCGTAGCCGGCGCGTGAGGCGTAGGGACCGGTCTGGCCGAAACCGGTTATGGAACAGTAGATGAGACCGGGGCACTCTCCCACGAGACTGTCGTAGTCAAGGCCATAGCGCGCCAGCGCCCCGGTGCGGAAATTCTCCACCAGCACGTCGGACTCCGCCGCCAGCCTGCGCACCAGGTCGCGCCCCTCGGGCCGGGCGATATCGATGGCCACCGAGCGCTTGCCGCGGTTGGCGGAGAGGAAGTACGCCGAGCGGCGGCCCTCGCCCTCGCCCAGGTACGGCGGTCCCCAGCTCCGGGTGTCGTCGCCCCGCCCCGGCCGCTCGATCTTGATCACCTCGGCACCGAGATCGGCGAGCATCTGGGTCGCCCAGGGGCCCGCCAGGACGCGCGAGAGATCCAGAACGCGAATATGCGACAGCGCGCCCATGACCGTGCGCTCAGAACGCCGCAAGGCCCGTCTGGGCCCGCCCGAGGATCAGCGCATGGATGTCGTGGGTGCCCTCGTAGGTGTTGACCGCCTCCAGGTTCATGACGTGCCGGATGACGTGATACTCGTCGGCGATGCCGTTACCGCCGTGCATATCCCGCGCGGTGCGCGCGATATCCAGCGCCTTGCCGCAGTTGTTGCGCTTGAGCAGCGACACCATCTCGGGTGTCCAGTCACCCGAGTCCATCAGCCGCCCGAGCCGCAGCACCGCGTGCAGCCCCAGCGTGATCTCGGTCTGCATGTCCGCCAGCTTCTTCTGTATGAGCTGGTTGGCGGCCAGCGGGCGGCCGAACTGGGAGCGCTCCAGGGTGTAGCGCCGCGCGGCGTGCCAGCAGAACTCCGCCGCGCCCATGGTGCCCCAGGCAATGCCGTAGCGGGCCCGATTCAGGCAGCTGAAGGGGCCCTTCAGCCCCTCGACGTCGAGGCGGTTGTCCTCCGGCACGAAGACCTCATCCATGACGATCCCGCCGGTCACCGACGCCCGCAGCGAGAACTTGCCGTCGATCTTCGGCGTGCCGAACCCTTCCATGCCCCGTTCCAGCACAAAGCCGGTAATGCGTCCGTCGAGCTTCGCCCAGACAACGGCCACATCCGCGATCGGCGAGTTGGTGATCCAGGTCTTGGCCCCCGACACTCGGTAGCCACCGTCGACGCGTTGCGCCCGGGCCTCCATCGCCGCGGGATCGGAGCCGTGATTCGGCTCGGTGAGCCCGAAGCAGCCCACCAGCTCGCCGGAGGCGAGACCGGGAAGCAGCCGCTCGCGCAGGGCCTCGGAGCCGTAGGCGTGAATGGGGAACATTACCAGCGAGGACTGCACGCTCATCGCCGAGCGGTAGCCGGAATCGACCCGCTCCACCTCCCGGGCGATCAGTCCGTAGCAGGTGTAGCTCACGCCGGCACCGCCGTAGGCCTCCGGGATGGTCGCTCCAAGTAGCCCCAGCGCTCCCATCTCCGTCATGATGTCGCGGTCGAAAACCCCGTGCCGGTTCGCCTCCAGCACCCGCGGCATGAGACTGCCCTGGGCGTAGTCCCGGGCCGCGTCCATGACCATTGTCTCGTCCTCGGAGAGCATAGAGGCGAACCGCAGCGGGTCGTCCCAGGCAAACCGGCTTTCCGACGCTGTCGTCATGTCCACCTCTCCGCAGTCGGGCGCACCCCGTCCCAGTGTAGAGCGACATGTCCGTCTGCGCCCTCCCCCGGGCAGTTGCCTCGCCCCGAAGCCGGTCTATGCTTGTCGGGACAGTATAAGCGGCAACACCCCACGGGTTGCCCACAAAACAACCGTCCAGGACACTTTGAGGAGGAGCGCAATGCGCAGCAGACTGGCAGTCGCCGCGGTGGCGGCGTTCGGACTGTTCGCGGCGACGGCCTACGCCGCCACGGACACGATCACGCTCGGTGCGGCGGTGTCGCTGACCGGGAAATACTCCATCAACGGCAAGTACACGCGCGACGGCTACAACCTCGCGGTCAAGCGCATCAACGACGCAGGCGGCCTCAAGGTCGGCGACAAGACCTACAAGCTCGAGGTGAAGTATTACGACGACGAGTCCACGCCCGCCCGCGCAGCACAGCTCGCCGAGCGCCTGGTCGACCAGGACGGCGTGAAGTTCGTGCTCGGCCCCTACAGCTCCGGGCTGACCAAGGCGATGGCCCCGGTGACCGAGCGCTACAAGGTCCCGATGGTGGAGGCGAACGGCGCCTCGCGCAGCCTGTTCACCAAGGGCTACAAGTACCTGTTCGCCGTGCTGTCGACGTCGGATCAGTACCTGAGCTCGGCGGTGGACCTCATGGACGAGCAAGTCGAGAAGAACGGCGGCGATCCCTCGTCGGTGAAGATTGCCGGCGCCTTCCAGAACGATCCGTTCTCCCAGGACGTGCGCCAGGGTGTGGTCAACGAGGGCAAGCAGTACGGCATGCGCATGGTCATCGACGACCAGCTGCCGCCGCAGCTCGACGACATGTCCGCGACGCTGACCAAGGTGAAAGCGCTGAAGCCGGACCTGCTCACCGTCTCCGGACACGCCAAGGGCGCGATCCTCGCAGTCAACCAGATCGCCGAGATGAAGGTGCACGCCGACATGATCGCCATGACCCACTGCGACTCCGCCGGCATCATCAAGAAGTACGGCAAGAACGCCGAGTACATCCTCTGCGCCTCGCAGTGGGACCGCAGCCTCGCGTACAAGGATGACCTCTTCGGCAGCGCCGAGGACTTCGCGGAGCTCGTGGAGAAGGAGTACGGCTACGCCCCGCCCTATCAGGTGGCGGAGTCCGCGGCAGCCGTCGAGGTCTACGCCGACGCCTTCGAGCGTGCCGGCAGCCTCGACCCCAGGAAGGTCCGCGACGCCCTGGCCGCCACCGACACGCAGACCTTCTACGGCAATATCGACTTCAACGACCAGGGCGAGAACATCGCCAAGCCGATGGTCCTCTATCAGGTCCAGGACGGCGAATACAAGGTGGTCGCACCCACCAAGTGGGCCGCCTCGAAGGTGCGCTACCCGATACCGCCGTGGAGCGAGCGCTGATCGGCGACCGGCCCACGGTGGCCGATCATCCGGCTGACGGCCGGGCGCGCCATCCTGTTCGCTGAGGACACGACACGGCGATGTGGAGCAACCTGCAGATCCTCCTTCAGGCGCCTGCCTTCGGTGTCGACCTGGCCGTCAACGGCGTGCTGGTCGGAGCGGTGTTCGCGCTGGTGGCCTTCGGCATGGCGCTGGTCTGGGGCGTCATGAACGTCATCAACGTGGCGCAGGGCGAGCTGGTCATGCTGGGCGGCTACGTCACCTGGCTGGTCTCGCGGCTCGGCGTGAACCCGTTCGCCGGCCTGCCGGTCTCCATGGCCGTCCTGTTCGTGGTCGGCTGGCTCATGTACCGGATCGTCGTGTTCCGGGTGGTGGACCGGGACATGTTCATATCGGTGCTGGCCACCTTCGGCCTCGGCATCCTCCTCGCGCAGCTCATCAACCAGGTGTTCGGCTCGGACCTGCGCACGGCCTCCCCGGATCTCGGCACGCTGCTGTTCATGAACGGCATCGTCTCCGTGGGCGTCGTCAAGCTGGCCGCGTTCGTGCTCGCCCTGCTGGTGGGCGTGCTGCTGTGGCTGTTCATCAAGTTCAGCCGGCTCGGCCAGGCCATCCGCGCCACGGCGCAGAATCCCCGGGCGGCGCGCATACTCGGAGTGGAGACGGACCACGTGTTCGCGTTCACCTTCGCGCTCAACGCGGCGCTCTGCGGCGCGGCCGGCTCGCTCGCGGTCATGGCCTACACCATCCACCCCTACATCGGCCTGCCGTACACGGTGCGCTCGTTCATGATCGTGGTGACCGCCGGAGTCGGCAACCTGCCCGGCGTCGTGGTCGCGGGCCTGGGACTGGGTGTCGCGGAGAACTTTGCCGGCTTCCTGCTCGGCGCGCAGTTCCAGGTGGCGTTCGTGTTCCTGCTGATGGTGCTGGTGCTCGTGGTGCGCAGCCGGCTGCTGCGGCACCAGCGCAAGTACCTGGAGTAGCGATGAACCGCAAGGAAACAACGCTCTGCGTCGCGCTACTCGCCGCCGGTCTGATCGCTCCCGTGGCGTTCTCTGCCTACACGAGCCAGATCGCGTTCCTGTGGGTAATGGTGATCTTCGCGCTCACCTGGGACATGCTCGGCGGACACGCCGGTTACAACTCCTTCGGCAACGTGCTGTTCTTCGGCGTCGGCGCCTATACCTGCGCGGTGATCCAGCGCGATGCGGGGCTGTCCTACTTCACCGCCCTGTTCCTCGGGCTCGGCGCCGCCGGGGTCATGGCAGCGGTGACGGCCGTGGTGTTCGGCCTGGCGATTCTCGACCTGCGCGGACACTATTTCGCCATCGCGACACTGGGCCTGGGGATCGCCGGCGGCGAGATCGCCGCGGGCTGGCGCTACGTGGGTGCGGGCTCGGGACTGGTTCCCCCCCTCTACCCCGGACAGCTCGGTGATCGTGGGCTGTTCTTCTCCTACCTCTTCCTCGCCCTGGCCGCGGCGGTGTTCGTGCTGTTCCGGCGGCTGTATCGCACGCAATTCGGCCTGGCCCTGCACGCCATCCGCGACAACGAGGACAAGGCCGAGGCCATGGGTCTGCACACCACGCGCTACAAGGTGACGGGCTGGAGCATATCGGCCTTCTTCCTCGGCATCACCGGCGGCGGGGTCGGCAACCTGATCGGCTTCATCGACCCTCACGACGTGGCCTTCGCCGGCTCCACCTACGGCGTATGGATGCTGCTGATGGCGATCCTGGGCGGCAAGGGCACGATCTGGGGCCCGGTGCTCGGGGCGTTCGTCTTCCACATCACCCAGGAGCTTTTCTGGACCTACCTGCTCGGCTGGCAGCGCGTCGCCATGGGCGTGCTGATCGTGCTGATCGTGATGTTTTTCCCACAGGGGATTCTCGGCTGGGCGCGGGAGCGCTGGCCGCAGCGCTTCGGCGCGACGGTGGAGGACCGGTCGTGAGCGCCCTGCTGGAGGTGGACGCCGTCAGCAAGCGATTCGGAGGCGTGGTCGCCAACAACGCGGTCAGCATCACCGTGGGGGCCGGCATGATCGTCGGGCTGATCGGCCCGAACGGCTCCGGCAAGACCACCCTGTTCAACTCGATCGCCGGCGCCCACCCAATCGACAATGGCTCGATCCGGTTCGAGGGCCACGAAATCAGCCGCCTGCGAACCGGTGCCATCGCGCGCCGCGGCCTGTTGCGGACGTTCCAGCAGACGCGGATCTACGGCGGCATGTCCTGCCTCGAGAACCTCTACATCAGCGTGCCGCAGAGCGGCATGGGCTGGCTGGAGTCCCTGCGCCGCCCACCCCCGGAGGCCCATGAAGACGCGGAGGAACTGCTCGGCTTCGTCGGCCTGCGGAGCAAGCGCCGGCTGCCGGCGGGCGAGCTGTCGTTCGGTCAGCAGAAGCTGCTGGAGCTGGCCATGGCCCTCATGAACCGGCCGCGGCTGCTGCTGCTCGACGAGCCGACGGCAGGCATCAACCCGACGCTCATCAACGGCCTCATCGATCGGCTGCGCCGCATCAACGCCGATCTGGGCGTCACGCTGCTCGTCATCGAGCACAACATGCGCGTCATCATGAACCTGGCGGAGCACATCTACTGCCTAGCCCACGGCGAGATCCTCGCCTCCGGCGAGCCGGACGCCGTCCGCGCGGACTCGCGGGTCCTCGACGCCTACCTGGGGGCTGGCTGATGACGGAGAGACGACGGCGAAGCCGGATATCGGGTCACGGTCTCGGCAACGTCGACACCGTGATGTCGGTGGACGACGTCGAGCGCGAGGCGGCGGAGCTGCGCGAGAGCGGACCCGAACCCGCCGAGCTCGACCGTCTCGCCGGCGACGACATCGTGCTCACCATGGACGACCTGAGCGCGGGCTACGGCCGCATGCAGATACTGCACCGCTTGCAGCTCCGGCTCGGCCGGGGCCAGTCGCTGTGCCTGATCGGACCGAACGGCGCCGGGAAATCCACGGTTCTGCATACCGCCTTCGGCTTCACGCGGGTGTTCGGTGGCACCGTCACCGCCGACGGACGAGACATCACGGCACTGCCCACGTCCGCCCGGCTGCGCGACGGCGGTCTGGCCTACGTGCTGCAGGACAACTCCGTCTTCCCCGACATGACGGTGGAGGAGAACCTGCTCATGGGAGGCTACCTGTCCGATGACCGCGCCCAGGTCAAGCAGGCCGTCGCACACGTGCTGGAGAAGTATCCGCGCCTGCGGGAACGGGCCCACAACCGTGCCGCCGTGCTCTCCGGCGGCGAGCGACGCCTGCTGGAGATCTCGCGCGCGCTAATCATGAATCCCGCCGTACTGCTGGTCGACGAGCCCTCCATCGGCCTCGAGCCGCGTTTCATCGACATGGTCTTCGAGATACTCGCCGACCTGCAGGAGACCGAGGGCAAGACCATCCTGATGGTCGAGCAGAACGCCAGGAAAGGGCTCGAGTTCGCCGACATCGGGTACGTGCTCGTCTCCGGCCAACTCGCCCGCGCGGGCCCCGGCTCCGCGCTTCTCGACGACGAAGAGGTGGGCCGGCTGTTCCTGGGCGGCTGACCGTGCCCGCGCGCACACCGGCCGGCGGCTCAACTCGATGCGCGCGGTTGCGCACGACTGACTGGCTACTATATGTGTGAGGGGGGCCGTCAGGCCGGACACCGGCGAGACGAATCTTCCAGGGGAATGGTCCTGCCCCGGTTGCCACACGGGCCACCGCGGCAGGACACGGGGCGGAAGGGATAGCCCGACCGATTCGAGCAGCGCGAGACGCAGCGCACAACGGCCCGCCCGCGCCACACTCGCGCAAGTGATGGAACCATGCCGTCGCTCACGCCCCGCGCTGCCCGCACGTCGAACGGCAGCGGCACGAAGCGACAACGTCCGCTGGAAGGTCAGAGCAACAACGCACAACGGGAGGATCGAAGCCATGCCGCGCGACATTTCCCGCAGGGACTTTCTCAAGGCCTCGGCGCTCGGCGCCGGCGCCCTGTCGCTTGGAGCGCCGTTCATGCGTGCACGAGCGGAGAAACCCACCATCAAATGCGGGGTAATCACCTCGCTGTCCGGCGAGAACCGCTTCGGCGGCAAT
>Ga0102944_1001437_pt1 | contig 15760 bp, 15 predicted proteins | sample SalPonD_shore_MG_FD_78172 | JGI IMG/M metagenome (GOLD analysis project Ga0102944, IMG submission 78172) | Salt pond soil microbial communities from South San Francisco under conditions of wetland restoration - Salt Pond MetaG... | ecosystem: Environmental > Aquatic > Marine > Intertidal zone >...
CTGGGCGCGGCGACTGCCCGGTTTCGCGCGACCTGCCGACGGGCCCGCTCGCCGGGGAGCTCGTCGACGCGCGGCTCGGCGACATCGCGGTCCATGAGGGGGATACGGGCAGCGGCGACGTAAATCCCCCTCCGGCCGTTCTGGCGCCGGCGCGGCTCCGCAGCCGACGTGGGTGGTCCCGACCCGGACCACGACGGCTCAGCCGACGAGGGCGATGCCGAGCAGGCTCGTGACGACGAGGGCGACGCTCCAGCCGGCCACCTTCGTGCGGAAGCCGCGGTGGTGGAGGCCGAGCGAGAGGCCGGCCTTGACCGAGATGCTCGCGACCGTCGCGAGCAGCACGGCGGTCGTCGCCACCGACGCGTCGATGGTGCCCGCGCGGTAGAGCACGACGGCCGAGGTGGTGGCCCCGCCGCTCGAGACCATCCCCGAGAGGAAGGCCGCGACGTAGAGCCCGCCGGCGCCGAACCGGGCCTGGGCCACCGCGCCCGCGACGACGATGAACAGGAAGACGGCGCCGAAGCCGAGCACGGAGCGCATCGTGAACGGGCTGCGGAGCTCGAGGTCGAACGACGCCGACCAGTCCGCGGTCGCGGCGGCGATGGCCAGCGCGACCACGACGACGGCGCCGAGGGGGACGACCGCCTCGAGCAGCGGCTGGTCGGGCAGCGTGAAGACCACCGCGATGGCGAGGTTCCGGAGCGCCATCGCGGCGTCGGCGAGCAGGATGGCGGCGACCCCGTAGGTCGCGAGCTCGGGCTGGCGCCGGACCCGCTCGAGGACGGTCCCGACGACCGCGGTCGAGTTGGCCAGCCCGCCGAAGAAGCCCGTGATGGCCAGCCCACGCCCGCCGTAGACGGTCACGAGGGCGTAGTTGACGAGCCCGATGCCGGCCACGGTGACGACCATCAGCCAGACGACCCGCGGCTCGATGGTGAGCGTCATCGAACCCACCCCCACCGTGGACTCGGCCGGGAGCAGCGGGAAGACGACGAAGGCCAGGATGGCGAACTCGCTCGCGGCCCGCAGCTCCTCGCGGGTGAGCCCCCAGGCTAAGGTGTGGAGCTCGCGCTTGAGCACCAGGAGGAGCGACGAGATGACGGCCACCGCGACCCCCTCGAGGATGAGCCCTCGGGCGATCATCGCCCCAACCCCGTAGGCGACGAGCATCGACACCGAGGTGGTCAGCGAGAGGCCGGCGTCCGCCTCGCGGAGCCCCTGGACGGCGATGAGCACGCCCTGGGTGATGACCAGCAGGCCGCCCAACGCGAGGAGGACCGGCTCGTCGAGGAGCGAGAAGACCGCGCCGAGCAGGCTGACGAGGGAGAACGTCCGGATGCCCGCCGGCTTCTCCGACCACTCGCGCTCGAGGCCGAGGAACAACCCCAGGGCGGCCGCCAGCACCAGGCGGACGACCGTGCTGTCGAGGGGGGCGGCCGCCAGGACCGAGACGATGCCGGGCACCCCTGTGGATTCGAACAAGGCGGGCTTAAGGGCTGCTCCCGGGCCGCGGAACCTTTTTCCCCCGTCCGGAGCCCGGGTAGGCCATGACGCGGTTCATCCCGGAGAACCGGGCGCGGGCCGCCTGGTGGGTCTTCGGCCTCGGCATGGCCGGCGTCATCGGCTTCGTCGTCTACTCGTTCGTCGGGACGTTCGTCTTCGGGCTGTTCATCTACTACGCGACCCGGCCCATCTACGACCGGCTGAAGCGACGGGTCGGCCCGCCCAGCGTCGCGGCCGGGCTCTCGCTGCTCACGCTCGCGCTGCCGGTCATCCTGCTGCTGGCCTACGCCGTGGCCATCGCCATCCAGGAGACCTCTCGGCTGGCCAACGTCTACGACCTCGCCGCCGTGCAGGGGCTGCTCCAGCCCTACTTCGACGTCTCGAACATCCCGCTCACGCCGGCCGAGATCCTCTCCGGGAACGGCATCGCGGCCCTCGGCGGCGCGTTCGGCTCCGCGACCACCTACCTCGGCGTCATCGGCATCGGGGCGCTCCACCTGTTCGTGATGATCGCCATCGCCTTCTACCTCCTGCGCGACGACTACCGGCTCGCGCGCTGGAGCAACCGCCGGTTCGGCGACGACCGCGGCGTGCTGGTCAGCTACGCCAGGGCCGTTGACGCGAACTTCCACCAGGTCTTCTTCGGGAACATCCTCAACGCGCTGCTCACGGGCCTCATCGGGGCCATCACCTACAGCTTCCTCGACCTCTTCCCGCCGGCGGCGATGCCCGGCGGCATCCCGTATCCGACCCTGCTCGGCCTCCTCGCGGGGGCGGCCAGCCTCATCCCCGTCGTCGGGATGAAGCTCGTCTACGTGCCGGTCGGCCTCTACCTGCTCGCCCGGGCCTGGCTCGCCGGCGGCGGGACCCTCCTCTGGTACCCGGTCGCCTTCTTCGTGCTCTCCTTCGTCGTGGTGGACTCCATCCCCGACCTGGTCCTCCGGCCGTACGTCTCGGGCCGGAGCCTCCACACCGGGATGCTCATGTTCGCGTACATCTTCGGGCCGCTGCTGTTCGGCTGGTACGGCATCTTCCTCGGCCCGATGCTCCTCGTGCTCGTCATCCAGTTCGTCAAGCTCGTGCTCCCGGAGCTGGTGGCCGGCGTGCCCATCCAACCCGTGGCGGTCGACCCGGTCCACCTCGAGGCGTCGGCCGAGGACCCACCCCCCGATCCGGCGGACGGCACCGACGGCGTCGACGGGTAGGGGCGGCGACGGCGTCGACGGGCAGGGGCGACGACGGACGTCGAGGGTCATCGGAGGCTGCGCCCGACGGTCTCCGGATGACGACGAGGCTCAGCGCCCGCTCGTGGGTTGTTGGGCGTCAGCGGCGCCAGGAACGGCCGTCGACGCCGGGCGCGGCTCGACGACGGTCGAAAGGTAGCGGCCCGCGGAAGGTCCGCGGGCCGCTGCCGCCCTGAATTGGTCCCCGCTGACGCTTCGGCCCTCCAAGACGAAGCGTCAGACGGCCCTATCCGGGGAACTGCCTTAAAGTTACCGCCAAATCCGGCGTCGACCGGGCCGTCCCGGCCCGAATATCGGGGGCGGTCGCCGATTTCGAGCCCCGGAGCGTCGGTGATCGCCGCCCCACGAGCCGTCGCTCACAGGTACTCCTCCTCGAGCACCCAGCCCAGCGCCCGCTTGTAGTGGCTGAACAGCTGTTTGACGCCCGCGTGGCGCATGTCGTCGTCGGCCAGCTCGTCGGCGAGGAACTCGTACTGCTCGCGCACCTCGGCTTCCGGACGCATACCGCCAGGCTCGACGGCCGGGGACGAACGGCTTTCGGTCGGGGCGGGTGGCACGACCGACGTACTCCCGGCTTACCGGGTCCTAGGCCCGCCGATACAAAGGGCCACTGCCGCCCTCTCGGTGGCGTGTCCCTCCGCACCCGCGTCGGCCTGAGCCTGCTCCTCCTGCTGCTCGTGACCGTCTTCGCCGCCACCCTGTTCATCACGGTCGACGCGGGCGCCGCCCCCGACTCACCCCCCGGGAGCACAACACGACCATCGCCGTCTCGGGGACGGGGGAGGTGACCGCGCCACCGGACCTCGCCGTCGTCGACGTCGCGGTCACGGCCACGGCCCCGACGGCCGACGTCGCCAGGGGTCGGGTGGCCGACAACGTCTCCCGGCTTCGGGCGGGCCTCGCCGACGCCAACGTGACCCGCGACCGGCTGCGAACCACCTCCTTCTCCCTCGTGGCGGTCCGCGAGAACGGGACCACCGTCTACCGGGCGACCCACGACCTCGAGCTCCGCGTCCCGGTCGACGACGCGGGCGCCGTCGTCGACGCCGCCGTCGGCAACGGGGCCGACCGCGTCGACGGCGTCCAGTTCACCCTCGCAGACGACACCCGCCGAACGCTCCGGCACCGGGCCATCGAGCGCGCGCTGGCGAACGCCCGGGCCGACGCCGACGTCGTCGCCAACGCCACCGGGGTGACCGTCACGGGCTTGTCGGCGGTGCACACGTCGGCCGTCGGGCCCGTCCCGTACGCGGTCACGGGGACGGCCGCCAGGGGCGCCGCGGCCACGAGCTTCGAGCCGGGACCGGTGACGGTCACCGCGACCGTGTCGGTCACCTACCGGGCGCGTTGAGGTCGGCCGGTCGTGACCCCGCGGGGAAGGCGGTTCGTAACAAGGCTCGGTGGGCCACCATCACGACGCATGATCCGAAGACGGGCCGTCCTCCGCGGCGCGGGCGCCGTCGGGCTGGTCGCGGTCGCCGGCTGCCTCGGGGCCGGCGGCGGGCAGATCACCACCACCGGCGGGCCGACGACGACCGCCGCATCGACGACCAGCGCCCCGGCGACCACGGGCGGCGCGACGACTGGCGCGGCAACACCCGGGCCGACGTCGGCCACGGGTCCCGCGCCGACGGGCACCGGGATGGCGGGCGGGTCGAGGACCGTCGACGTGGCGGCGGGGCCGGAGGGTCGGCTCCGGTTCGTGCCGGACCGCGTCGAGATCCGCGTCGGCGACGCCGTCCGGTGGACGTTCGAGAGCGCCGGCCACAACGTCACCACGAAGCCCGGCGCGTCCGAGAAGGTCGACATCCCGGCCGACGCCGAGCCCTTCGCCAGCTACGAGGACGACCAGCACTATGCCGTCGTCCAGCCGGGCGACTCGTTCGAGCACACCTTCACCGTGCCGGGCGAGTACGTCTACGTCTGCGCGCCCCACGCCGACCAGGGGATGGTCGGCACCGTCGTCGTGACGGGGTCGTAAGCCCGCGCCGCGTCGCCGGGGCGGCCGCCGTGCCTAAGCCAGGCGTACCCGACGTTGGCGTCGCATAACAATGCGACCGGGGGCGGTCTATGCCGGGGCATGCCCGACGACCACCCGAAACGCTGGCGATACCTGAAACGCCGACGGTTCCTCCGCGCCGCCGGCGCGCTCGGCGGCGCCGCCGTGTTCGCCGGCTGCGGGAGCCCCGGACCGGGACCGAGCACGACCGAGACGGGCTCGCCGGCCCCGACGACCACCCAGCCGAGCACCCCGACGGCGACGGGGACCGGCACGGCGTCCGGCACCGAGACGGGGACGGAGACCGCCACGGAGACGGCGACGCCGGCGGGACCGTCGCTGGAGGAACGCTACCCCGGGCTGACCATCCTCTCCCCCGAGCCCGAGAACGCCCAGGCGGCGTCCCGGTCGACCTACACGACGCTCATCACGCCGCTCGAGGAGATGTACATCCGGAACCACTACACCACGCCGACCATCGACGCGGCCGACTGGACGGTCTCGCTCACGGGGGCGGTGCAGCAGTCCGTGGACCTCTTCATCGAGGAACTGATGCACAGCTTCCCCACCGACACGGTGTTCCACGTGATGCAGTGCTCGGGCAACGGCCGGTCGTACTTCCAGCCGCAGGTGGGGGGCAACCAGTGGTCCTTCGGTGCCGTCGGGAACGCCGAGTGGACCGGCACGCCGCTCAGCGCCGTCCTCGAGGCCTACGGGGCCGACACGAGCGACGGCATGTGGCTGTCCGCGATGGGCGGCGACGCGCCCGAGGGCGAGGACGTCTTCACCCGGTCGCTGCCCATGCAGAAGGTCATGGACGACTGCCTGCTGGCCTACGAGATGAACGGCGAGCCGCTGGCGAGCGACCACGGCTTCCCGGTCCGGCTGGTCGTCCCCGGCTGGTACGGCAACAACAACGTGAAGTGGGTCACCCGGCGGCACGTCATGAGCAGGATGGTGTCCGGCGAGGAGGGAGACATGCCGGACCCGCAGTCGTACACGCCCTGGCAGCAGAACTCCTATCGCATCATCCCCCAGCAGGACTCGGAGGCCAAGCAGTACCCGTCCATCTCGACGTTCGACACCTGGGACCAGATGCAGATGCCGGACGTCATCCAGAACGCCTACATCTACTCCCAGTTGGTCAAGTCCCTCATCGGCTACCCGGGCGAGGACAGCACCGTCACCCTGCCGGCCGACGGCACCGTGGAGGTCGTCGGCGTCGCCTGGGCCGGCGACCAGGCGGTCCAGTCGGTGGAGGTCTCCGACGACGGGGGCAGCACGTGGGGCGACGCCGAGTTCTTCCAGCCCGACCTCGGTAACTTCTCGTGGCGGCTGTTCCGCTACGAGTGGTCGCCCGCGCCCGGCGACTACACCCTCGTCTCGCGGGCGACGGACGACCTCGGCCGGACGCAGCCCGCGACCATCTCCAGCCCCGACGAGGGCCTGCGCGGCATCCAGGACGACAAGTTCCCCTGGAACCAGGAGGGCTACATCAACAACGCCTACGGTCCCCACGGCGTGAACGTGACCGTCCAGGGCTGACCGGGTCGGACGGTCCGCTCCCGGCGCGCATCAGGTCGGGTTCGACTCGGCCTCGCGCACCTCGAGGAGGCGCAGCTCGAAGGCCACGCGGTCCCCCGCGTACTCGTGGTTGAAGTCCACGGTGACGGTCTCGTCGTCCACGGCCGTGATCCAGCCCATGACGCCGTTCGTCGATCCGACGAGATCCCCGGGTTCGGCCACGACCTCGCGGCCATCCTCGAGGGTGGCCCGGTCGACCTCGACCACCGCTTCCGCACGGCGCTCGCCGTAGGCATCCGCCGGCTCGGCCGTCACGGCCCGCTCGTCGCCCGGGGCCATCGACCGCACGGCCGCGTCGATGGCCGGCGGGACCTCGCCGGTGCCGACGACGAACTCGAGCGGGACGTAGTCGCGGTGGGGCTCGTAGCAGTCCTCGGCGAGGGCGACGTCCACGTCGGTCGTCTCGAACGCCGCGCCGGGCTCGTCCCCATCGACCGTCCGGGCGACCAGGTGGACGACGGCGACCTGTCCGGGCTCGACCATGGGCCCGTTGATGCCCCGTCTGCCTTTGCTATTCGCGCCCTTCCGGCCGCGGTCGGCGAGCCGGTCGGGGGCCCGTCTGGGGTGCGACGGGTCGGCCGACGGGCGGGCCGGTGGCCCCGACCACTCAGCCCTCGGCGGGTTCACCACTGGCTAACTAACCGGCTCGGGGCCATCACCCCGCGACAGGATGGCGTACCGCAAGAGCCGGCTCAAGCTCCGACACCAGGACCTCGTCGTCAACGCCGACGTCCGGACCGCGAAGCTCTCGCCCGAGCCGCTCGGGGAGCGCCCCGAGGTGGTCCGTCGGGACCGCGAGTCGGGGTCGCTCGTCGTCCGCCAGCTCTACGACAAGGCGACGGACGAGCCGCTGGCGCAGGGCTACGGCTTCCGGTGGGTGAACGAGGCCGGCGAGGAGGTCCCCGACGAGGACCTCCAGCTGCTCGCCGTCGAGGACGAGGAGGAACGGCCGTTCTCGAAGCACGAGCCCACGCTGGGCGCCGACCGGACCGTCACCGCCGACGCCTGGATCCCGGTGGCGACCATCGACGAGTACCTCGTCTCCGACATCTACGAGCTCTGGGCCGAGGAGCCCGTCGACGTCGCCCAGCTCTACGACCTGGCGGTCCACATCCGGGAGTTCGACGAGGCGCCCGTCATCCCGTTCGTGCTCCAGCCGGCGCTCTACCGGCGCTGGGGCATCATCACGCCCTTCTTCGACGACGACTCGTTCGCCCTCATCATCCGGGCGACGGACCGAAAGATCGCGTCCGAACACCCCATGCCCGTCCTGACCGACGAGGAGCTCGTGGCGGCCGAGGAGCGGGCCGAGGCCGAGGCGGCCCCGACGCTGGAGCAGGAGTCGCCCTTCGAGTAGATGGGTCCCGAGCCCGCCGTCCGCGCCTGATGGGACCCCCGCTCTCGGACCGCGACCGCGAGCGCTTCGCAGCGCTGCGCGAGCGCCTCGAGGGGGTGACCCCGGCCGAGCTCCCTCGAGGAAGCCGCGAGGCGTCGCCCGGTCCGCTCGACCCGATGCTCGCGACGACCTTCGAGGGCGACCTGGACGCGGTGGACGCGTCCCGGTTCGTCGCCGAGCGGAAGCTCGACGGCACCCGGCTCCTGCTCGAATCGTTCGACGGCTCGGTGACGTGCTACACCCGGCGCCACGTCGAGCGCTCCGGGACGCTCCCGAAGCTCGTCGAGGCGGCCGCCGGGCTCCTGCCGGACGGCTCCATCCTCGACGGCGAGTACACGTTCCTGACCCCCGATGGGACGAGCCACTTCGCCCCCATCCACGCCGGCCCGGAGACCCTGGCCGAGCGGGACCTCGAGGGGACCTACGTGGCCTTCGACGTGCTTGCCGCGGACGGCGAGTGGTGCCTGCGCGAGCCGCTCGAGCGCCGCCGCGAGCGCCTCGAGGCGCTCGTCCCGACCGAGCTGTCGGCCGAGCGCCCGGCCGCCGCCATCGCGGTCGACGCGGTCCGCGAGGCCGGCTTCCGGGCCTACTTCGACGCGCTCGTCGCGGCCGGCGAGGAGGGCGTCATGCTCAAGCGCCGCGGCAGCCCCTACCACCTCGGCACCCGGTCGGCGGGCTGGCAGAAGGTCAAGGCGACGACCGAGGCCGACGTCGTCGTGGTCGGCGTCACCCCGGGACGCGGCCGCCGCGCGGCCACGTTCGGCGCGCTCGTCGTCACGGACGGCGAGCGGTACCTCGGGCGCGTCGGCTCCGGATTCGGCGACGACGAGCTGTCGGCCATCGCGGCGGACCTGACCCCGAGGTCGGCGCGGCCGGTCCCCGCCGCCGAGGTCGGCCGCCCGTACACCCCGGTCGAGCCGTTCGTCGTCGAGGTGACCTACCAGTCGGTGACCCCGTCCGGGCACCTCCGGGCCCCCGTCTTCCGCCGGCGCCGGCCGGACAAGCCGGTGGCCGACGTGACGCCGATCGAGCCGGCCGCCTGAGGGGGCCGATGGCGCCGACCACCGACGCGGCCGTCAGCCCCCGACCAACGCGGTTTTGGCGGCGTGCGCCGAAGCCCGGGCGATGCGACTCCGGGGCCGGCGCACCTGCGTCGAGTGCGGCGAGGACTGGTCCTACTTCGAGACCGGCGACGTCGCGTGCCCGGGCTGCGGGAGCCTCCACAGCGTGGCCCGGGACGAGGCCCCCGCCCGACACACCGTGGGCCACGACGAGCTGGACCTCACGGCGGCCCGGGCGGCGGCCGCGGACGAGCCGCTGGCGACGGTCGCGGCGCTGGCGGCCGACGCGGCGCGCTCGTTCCTCGCCGGTCGCGGGTTCGTCGACGCGGGCGCGCTCCAGCCGCTGGACGACGTGACCGTCGCCGCGGCCGAGCTCCGGACCGTGGCCGACCGCGTTCGGCGGTCGCTCGCGCCCGACGACGACGCCGAGTGGTACCTGCTGGAGCTGCTCCGCGGCGCCCCGGACGGCGAGCGCCCCGACGTCCCGGCCGGCTGGCGGGCAGCTCGGGGGTTGGCCGTCGCGACCGTCGTCGACCGCTACCGGCTCGCCGTCGCCCGGATCCTCGACGACGGCCCCGACGACTCCGACGCCCGCCGGGCGCTGGGGACCCTCCGCGACCACCTGCGCCGCCTGGAGGCCCTCGACGGCGACGTCCCGGTCGAGGCGAGCGACCGGCTGCTGGCGGCGGCCCGCGACCTCGGCGACTACTGCCGGGGCGACGAGGGCGCGCTGGCCCGGGCCGAGGACCGGCTCTCGCGGGTCTGACCCCGTCGGGCGCCAGGCGCACCTGGCTGCCGCTCGGCGCGGCGGTTTCTCGCCGGACCCGCGCCGCCGCGGCGGGGTCAGTCCCCGTCGTTGAGCGTGATGATGCGGACGTCCGTGATGCGCCCGTCGTCGAGCAGGGCGTCGATGGCGCCCTGGGGGACCGGGTCGTCGACGTTGTAGACCGTCAGCGCCTCGCCGCCGAGCTTCTCGCGGGCGTTGTACATGCCCGCGATGTTGACGTCGAACTCGCCCATGACCGAGCCGATGAGGCCGATGACGCCCGGCACGTCGGCGTTGCGGGTGACGACCATCCGGCCGTAGGGCACCGCGTCGACGCGGAAGCCGTCGACGCGGACGATGCGGGCGTCGCCGTCCGCGAACAGCGTGCCGCTCACGGACTGCTCGTCGCCGTTCCCGGCGACGGTGACCGTCACGAGGCTCTGGAACTCATCGCTCCGGCTGGACTTGACCTCGGTGACCTCCACCCCGCGCTCGTCGGCGACGCGGGGGGCGTTGACCGCGTTGACGGACCACTCGAGGGGCGTGAAGATGCCCTTGAGCGCCCAGGCGGTGACGTACTCGACGTCCTCCTCCGCGACCTCGCCCTGGTAGCGCACCTCGACGCGCTCCATCCGACCGTCGAGGAGCTGGGCGGCGACCTTGCCCGCGGTCTCCGAGAGCTTGACGTAGGGCGCGACGCGCTGGAACGCGCTCTCGTCGATGGACGGGACGTTGAGCGCGTTCGCCACCGGCCGGTCCTCGAAGGCCGCCAGGACCTGCTCGGCCGCGTCGATGGCCACGGCCTCCTGGGCGGCCTGCGTCGAGGCGCCGAGGTGGGGCGTCACGACCACGGCGTCCGTCGACAGCAGGGGGTTGTCGGGGTCGACGGGCTCCGACGCGAAGACGTCGATGGCGGCCCCGGCCAGGGTGCCGTCGGCGACGGCCGCGGCCAGCGCCGGCTCGTCGACGATGCCGCCCCGGGCGCAGTTGACGACGTAGCCGCCCGCCATCCTCGACAGCTCGTCAGCGCCGATCATCCCGGCGGTCTCGTCCGTGAGCGGCGTGTGGATGGTGAGCACGTGAGCGCGCTCGAGCACCTCGTCGAGGTCGGCCAGCTCGGCGCCGACCTGCTTCGCCCGCTCGCCGCTGATGTAGGGGTCGAAGGCGACGACGTCCATGCCGAGCGCGTCGAGCTTCTTGGCGACCTCCTGGCCGACCCGCCCGAGGCCCACGACGCCGAGGGTCTTGCCCGCGAGCTCCATCCCGAGGTAGTCGCTCTTGGCCCACTCGCCGGCGCGCAGCCGGGCGTGGGCTTGCGGGATGGAGCGCACCGTGGCGAACGTCATGGCGACCGTGTGCTCGGCGGCCGCCCGGACGTTGCCCTCGGGGGCGTTCGCGACGATGACGCCGCGCTCGGTCGCGGCGTCGAGGTCGATGTTGTCGACGCCGATGCCCGCGCGGCCGACCACGACGAGGTCGGGGGCGGCGTCGAGGAGCTCGGCGGTCACCTGGGTCGCCGAGCGGACGATGAGGCCGTGGGCGTCGGCGATGGCCGCCTCGAGAGCGTCCCCCTCGAGGTCGTACGCCGTCACGACCTCGTGGCCGGCCTCGCGGAGCCGGACGACGCCGGCCTCGGCGATGGGGTCCGAAACGAGTACCTTCACGACGCCGAGTCGCCGGTCCCCGGAGATAAGACTTGCTTCGTCGTCATGATTCGCCGACGCGGCCGCTGCCACCGGCTGCCCGGCTCCCGTCGCCACCGCCGAGCTCGGCATCGGGACCACCCAGGGCGGTCGCCGTCGGTCGCGGGGAATGGACGCGCCTATAACCCGGGCTCGTCTCCCGACGGCCGTGGCGCTGGTCGCCTTCGACTTCGACGGGACGCTCTCCGACAACGAGATGACGGTCCTCCTGGGCCGGCAGGTCGACGCCGAGGCCGAGATGGCCGCGGTGACCGCCCGGGCCATGAACGGTGAGCTGCCCTACGCCGAGAGCCTCCGCGAGCGCGTGGCGCTCCTCGAGGGGCTCGACCTCGCCGCGGTCGCCCGGGCGTTCGACGAGGTCCGGCTCCGCCCCGGCGCGGCCGACGTCCTCCGCGCGCTCGCCGCGGCCGGGGTGCCGACCGCCATCCTGACCGGGGGCTTCGAGCGCGGCGTCGAGGCGGCGCTGGCGCGCGAATCGGTCGCCGTCGACCGCCTCGTCGCCAACCGGCTGCTCGATGCCGACGGCGCCCTGACGGGGGCGGTCGAGGGCCCCCTCGTCGAGGGGACGAAGGACGACGCCCTGGCCGCCGTCGCGGCCGACTTCGACGTGCCGCTGGCGGACACCGTCGCGGTCGGCGACGGCGCGAACGACCGACCGATGCTGGCCGCGGCCGGGCTCGCCATCGGCTACGAGCCGAAGCCGGCCGTGACCGACGTGGTCGACGAGACGGTCGACTCGATGGCGGCCCTCGAGGCCCTGCTCCGGCGGTGTGGCGTGTTGCCCGCGTAGGTCGCTGTCGCCGTCGGTCCCCATCCGACGCCGTCTGAATGGCTGTCAGAGCCTGACCGAGACGACGTCGCCGTCGGCGACGACCTCGAACGTCCCGAGGCCGAACCGGGGCACCGGGCACGCGCCGGTCTCGACGTCGAAGGGCAGCCCGTGCCAGGGGCAGGCGACGGTCTTCTCGTCCCCGTCCGCCGTCAGCCGGCAGCGTGCGTCGGCCGTCGTCGCTGCCGGCGGGTCGGCCGTCATCGAGTCGGTCGTCGAATCGGCCCCCCTCGCCTCCCCCGGCCCGTCGAGGGCGAACCGGGCCCCCTTGTGGGGACATCGGTTGCTGAGCGCGTGGAACGCCTCGCCGTCGCGGACGACGAGGAGGTCCAGCCCGGCCACGGTCACGGCGACGCCCACGCCGTCCGGGAAGTCGCCGGGGGCGCCGATGGGGTGGTCGGTCGTCGGTGTCGGTTCGGCCATCGTTCAGAGGGGGTAGCACTCGCGGGCGTTCTCGCGGAGGATGCGCGCCCGGAGATCGTCGTCGACCGCCGGGCCGAAGACCCAGTTCACCGGGTCGAGGGTGTGGTGCGGCCAGTCGCTGGAGTACATGAACGTCGACTCGGCCCGACAGAGCTCGAACGTGGCCCGCTCCCCGCCCGGCGGCAGGGCGATGGGCTGGGTCGAGAAGAAGAAGTTGTCGTAGAGGTAGTCGCCGGGGTCGCGCTCGAGGTACGCCTGCCCGCGGTCGAACAGCCGCTCGGCGAGCTGGACGTCGCCCGGCTGGGTGTAGTAGATCTCGTTGAGCCGGTTGGCGAGGAACGGCAGCCACGAGACGCCGGCCTCCTGGACCACGACGCGGAGGTCGGGGAAGGCGTCGAAGGCGCCCGTCGCGACCAGGTTGGCGCAGTCGGCCATGGCGTAGAACGCGTTGAGCAGGCCGAGGGTCTCCATCCGCGTCCGCATCGACTCGCCCACGAGGTCGACGGGCGCCATCGTGCTGCCGCCCACGTGGATGGCCAGCGGGAGGTCGCGCTCGACGAGCGCCTCGAACACCGGGTCGTACTGGGGCTCGCCGAGCGAGGGCGAGAAGGGGCCGTACCAGGCGTAGCCGCCGACGACGTCCCGCTCGTCGCCGAGCCGGTCGAGCTCCGCGACGCAGGCCTCGGCGTTCCAGATGGGCAGGGCGAGGTGGGTCTTGACCTTGGCCGCGTCGTCGACGATGCGGTCGAGGAGGTAGTCGTTGACCGCCCGGCAGATGGCCTCCTTCACGCGGGGGTACTTCACGGCCGGGAGGGCGTTGGTCCCCGGGGCGACGATGGGCTGGTCGATGGCGAAGCGCTCCATCACCGCGGCGACCTCCTCGGTCGTGGTGGCGACGCCGTGGGTGTGGTAGCCCTCGGGGCTCATCTTGGCGAACCGCGTGTTCGTGCGCTTCGGGTTCGGGAGGCGGTGGTGGACGGCGAACTTCCGGAGCAGCCGCTCGTCGTCGACGTAGGGGAGCAGCCCCGCGAGGTCGCTCGAGGGCCCGGCGTGGAAATCCGTGTCGACGATGAACTCCTCGCGGGCCCGCGGGTCCACCTCGACGGCGGTCGCGTCGGCGTCGGCCATACCCGCCCCATCGACACCCGCGGTAAAAGCGCGTCGGCTCCGTCGGGTCGAGCGCGACGGTCAGTCCGAGAGCTCGGCCTCGGCGGCCGCGACGCCGTCGTCGACCGGGGCGTCCACGCCGGCGTCGCCGAGGGCGTCGCCCACCGTGCGGACGCCCCGGAGCACGTCCTCGGCCGACAGCTCGCCCATGTTCGCCACCCGGAAGATGCGCCCGCCCAGGTGGGCCTGGCCGCCGGCGATGGAGACGTTGCGCTCGGCCACGGCGTCGAAGAAGGCGCCGGCGTCGTCGACGAGGGGCTCGGGGAGCGCGACGGCCGTGACGGTGTTCGAGTAGGCGGACCCCGGCCCGAGCGTCGGGAAGGGGTCGAGCCCGAAGGCCGTGACGCCCGCGCGGACGGCGGCCGCGTAGCGGCGGTGCCGGGCGATGCGGTCGGCCATCCCCTCCTCGCGGATGGCGTCCACGGCGGCGGCCATGGCCCGGAACAGCGGGACGGCGCTCGTGAACGGCGTCTGGCCGTCGGCGGCCTTCCGGACGTGCCAGTCGAGGTCGTGGTAGTACGGGCCGCGGTCGCCGTCGATGGCGTCGAGGGCGTGGTCGGCGAGGTACATCGCGGAGAGGCCCGGCGGGGCGGCCAGCGCCTTCTGGGCGTCCGTGACGGCCACGTCGACGCCCCAGTCGTCGACGAGGAACTCGTCGCCGCCGAGGCTGGTGACGCCGTCGACGACGAACCGGGCGTCGTGGGCGGCCGCGAGCTCGCCGACCGCCTCGACGGGGTTCAGGAGGCCGGTCGACGTCTCGTTGTGGACCATCGTGACGAGGGCCGTCTCGTCGGTGATGGCCGCCGCGACCGCGTCGAGGTCGAACGGCTCGCCCCAGTCGACCGCGACGGGCGTGCAGTCGGCGTATCGGCCGGCGATGTCGGCGAACCGCTCGCCGAACTTGCCGTTGACGAGCGAGACGACCTCGTCGCCGGGGTCGACGAGGTTGGAGACGGCCGCCTCCATCGCCATCGTGGCCGTCCCGTTGAGGACGAGCGTCGTGCCGCCGGCGCTCGTCCGCGACCCGTCGAGGGCCGAGTGCTCGAAGACGTACTCGAGGCCGGCCTGGGCGCGCGCGTAGGTCTCCCCGAAGGCGGCCGACCGGTGGGAGACCATCGGCTCGGCCATGGCCTCCAGCACGGCCCGGGAGACCCGCACGGGGCCCGGGTTCAACAGGAGGAACTCCTCGTCCATGGTGCCCGTTCGACCCCCCGGTGATAAGCGGCGCGGGTTCGGCTGGGGGGCGGTTGCGCCCCCCGCGGCCCCCGATTACTCGTACAGCGGGTTGGCCGCGCACAGCTCGTCCACGGTCTCGCTCGCCGCGGTCAGGACCGCGTCGTCGTCCGGCGCGTCGACGACGTCCGCGATGACGTCCCCGACGCGGGCGCAGTCGTCCGCGTCGAAGCCCCGGGTCGTCAGCGCCGGCGTGCCCGCGCGGATGCCGCTCGTGACGAACGGCGAGCGGGTCTCGCCCGGGACCGTGTTGGCGTTGAGGACGATGCCGACGGCCTCGAGGGCCCGCTCGATCGCCTTGCCCGTCGTGTCGGGGTGTGACGGCCGGAGGTCGACCAGGACCAGGTGGGTGTCGGTGCCGCCGGAGACCAGGTGGAGGCCGCGGTCGGCCAGCGCCTCGCCGAGGGCCTTGGCGTTCTCGACGACCTGCTCGGCGTACTCCCGGAACGCGGGCTGGAGCGCCTCGCCGAAGCCGACGGCCTTGCCGGCGATGTTGTGCACCAGCGGCCCGCCCTGCATGCCCGGGATGACCGCGGTGTCGATGGCGTCGGCGTGCTCCGCGCTCGAGAGCACGATGCCGCCCCGGCCCGAGCGGATGGTCTTGTGGGTCGAGCCGGTGACGAAGTCAGCGACGCCGACGGGCGAGGCGTGGACGCCGGCGGCCACGAGGCCGGTGATGTGGGCCATGTCGGCGAGGTGGTAGGCCCCGACCGCGTCGGCGGCGGCCTGCACGCGCTCCCACTCCACCTCTCGGGGGTAGGCCGAGTAGCCGGAGACGATGAGGTCCGGCTGGAACGACTCGGCCTTCTCGGCGAGCTCGTCGTAGTCGACGTAGCCCGTCTCGGGGTCGAC
>Ga0102944_1001438_pt1 | contig 15755 bp, 15 predicted proteins | sample SalPonD_shore_MG_FD_78172 | JGI IMG/M metagenome (GOLD analysis project Ga0102944, IMG submission 78172) | Salt pond soil microbial communities from South San Francisco under conditions of wetland restoration - Salt Pond MetaG... | ecosystem: Environmental > Aquatic > Marine > Intertidal zone >...
GGAACGGCTCTCACTCTATCTGGTGGCGCACAACTTCTTCAAACCCTGGCGGCTAAACGGCGGGAGTACGGGACAGAGAACACATGCGGAGGTTGCAGGGGTGCAACTAGGCGGCATACCGCGCTGGTTTTTCACTCGTCGGGTGATGTTCTCTCACCAGATGATCACCGAGCCATTCTTGAGGATATGGCTCCGGATGTACGAGACCCCGCTCGCCCGTCATGGGCCGTATCTGCCGCGCTATCTGCTGGGGTGAGCGGTGGTGCCGGGAGAAAACACCCAATCTTCGGGCCACTACCTGCTACTTGAATATGGCGGCAATTTCCTTGCGGTATCGCTCGGAAATGACTGCACGCCGCATTTTTAGAGAATGAGTCAGCTCTTCTCCCTCTTCAAAGGCGCGGGGAAGAAGGATAAAACGATATATGTGCTCAAATGGCTTAAAACCGTTCTTTGAGTTTACTACGCCGTTTATCTCTTTGCGGATTTGTTCCTGGAACTCAGGATGCTCTAGAAGCTCATCTAACTCGACGTATCCGAGGTTGTTTTCGACCGCAAACTGCTCCATGCGCTCCGTGTTAGGCACCACCAGCGCCCCAAGATACTTCTTGTCCTGGCCAACCACCATCGCCTGATCAATGAAATCGGACTGAACCAGCCGCTCTTCTATGGGAGTAGGCTCCACGTTTTCTCCACCGAGCAGCACAATGGTGTCCTTTGCGCGTCCAATAATGCGGCACTCACCACCATGCGTGAATATGACAAGGTCTCCGGTGTTCATCCATCCATCAGCGAGGACCTTTTCTGTTTCAGCCGGTTTCTTGTAGTAGCCGCGCATGATCTGATCACTCTTAACGTAGAGAACTCCTTTATGTCCCGGGCCGACCTCTGAACCATCTTCTGATAAAACGCGGCACTCAATGTCCGGGAGGAGGGGTCCCACCGTCCCCGGGACGGGCGTCTCAAAGGGACGCACCGCCAGCACCGGGCCTGTTTCAGTAAGTCCATATCCTTCCAGTAGTTTTATACCGGCTGCACGGAAAAACGCATCGACGTACGGCGGGAGAGCGCCGCCGCCGGAGACGCCGGCCACAAAACGGCCTCCCAGGCGTTCCCTGAGTGCGCTGAATACTAGAATGTCGCCAAGGAGCTTGAACGGCGTGAGCAAGATAAGGGGAATGATGCTGGCTGCGGCGTCCACATAACGGTTTCGCGGTCTGAACTGAGGCAGAAGCCCGCGAAACATAGTTTGGAACATCGCGTGGCTTTCTCCAACGCCCACAAAGAAATGAAAGAGAAGCTGCTTAACAGCACTCTCCTTTTTTGCATTTCGGTAGACAGCACTTCGTACACCTTCCCAGATACGAGGTACGGAGGTCATCCACGTAGGCCGAATTTTCTGCATGTCCTCCAGCATGATCTTTCCGATAGGTTTTGAGTACGCAATCCCGGCTGCATAGTTCAAGAGCACGTATTCAACGGCACGCTCAAATGAGTGCCATATAGGAAGTACACTGAGGAAGATGTCTTGTGTTGTAAGCGGCAGGATGTGCTGAACACGGTCCATCTGGAAAATGAAGCTCTTGTGCGGGAGCATGGCGCCCTTGGGCTCACCGGTAGTTCCGGAAGTGTAGAGGATGGTGGCAAGATCTTCGCCGCTGCCTTTGTGCAATTCAGCATCAAAGCGTGCAGGTTCCTGCTCAAAGAGTACAGTTCCTCTTCCCACCACTTCCCGGTACGATCTTACCGCCACTCCGGCATCGTCCGCGCGTTTGCGGGTTTTTTGGTCATCATCAAAGAGTATGATCTTCTTGAGATTTGGAAGTGCGCTGATATGATCCAGTATCTTGGACGCCTGTGCGCCGTTTTCCGCAACGGTCACGCTACAATCCGCATGGCCCAGGATGTAGGCGATTTCCTGATCCGTTGAATCAGCACCGCGGGGGACATCCGTGGCACCAACGGAAAGGAGGGCCAGATCCGTGTAGAGCCATTCCGGCCGGTTGTCGCTGATAAGCCCAACGTGACTTTCTCGGCTCACTCCTTCATCGAGCAATCCCAGCGCCAGACGTCCAATAAGATCCCACATCTGGCGATAAGTCGTTGGTTGAAAAACGCCGCTGCTGTCTTTTACGTATGCCACCACCGATTCCGGGTACGTGTCTACCCGTTCTTTGATGCGTCTGGGAACGGTTCCGTAGGTATCTGCCATGCTTCTCCCCCCCGTCGAAACAGCGGTACCGTGCACCTGTTTGCTCCGGTACGATGCCCACCTCCCGGAGGAAAGTCCGTGCACAGCCGCGAGAGTCTTCTTACTCTTTTATTTCGGTGCCTCACCGACCAGACAGAGCCACTGCGCTTCCGCGGCAACTTCATCACCGACGTATGCTTTTCCGCTTTGCTTTATCATCCGGGTACTGACCCGTTCATTTTCTATCTCCATTCGCACTTCCTCGTCCGGACGTACCTGCCGGCGGAACTTTGCCTTTTCAATGGTGGCAAGAAAAAAGAGCGCATCACCAATTTTGTCCATTGCCTTAATGCCGGCGCCGCCGCATTGTGCCATGGTTTCAACCAGAATGACGCCCGGCACAACCGGATAGTCCGGGAAGTGCCCTTTGAAGAAGTACTCATTTGAAGTGTAGGTGCGGTATCCGACAATTTTTTCATCTGTCACCGTTTCAAGACGGTCAACATACAGGAACGGGTCTCTATGTGGGAGTAACTGTTTAATGTCTTTCATGTTGCCTTCCTTCGGAAATAGATCGGTAATATTACTACAGTATACAAGTTTACTATGATGCGCTTTATCGGTCAATGACCGATTACCGGCGACGAACTTATGAGGAGCACCGTTACATTGTAAAGCGCATGTCCAATGGCAATGGCATGAATGTTGCGCTGACGGAGAAAGAGAATTGAAAAATAGACACCCAGGACAAACGCCAGCACGAATGCCGCGGTGCCCTGATAGAGGTGACCGGCGGCAAAGAGGGCGGAGACGGCTATCGCAGCCGGGACGCTCCCTGCTCCCAACTCCTGCAGACGGACCAGGAGATATCCGCGAAAGAACGCTTCTTCCCGGTACGCCGTGGCAAGTGAGGCAATAATCACTGCAGGCAGAAGCTCCAGTCGTGAAAATTGCCAGTGAAATGGTCCGGCAATTCCGCTTATAACACGCTCGGGCAGAAGTTCCGCCACGGCTCCCAGCGGAAGAAGTATTGCGTAGATACCAAGATAGATCGTAAATCCGTGCAGAACATCCATAAAACGAAAGGGTCGGAACCCGAACGTTGTCAATTCGTCACCACGGAGTCTGAGCACGTAAAGAAGCAGAAGTAGTTGCGGGACCGCCAGTACTACTATCTGAAGGTTGTAGAGCAGGTTGTTAAACGCGGTCGCCTCCGTCCCTCCGCTTTGAAACAGGAAGCCCGGCAGGAAAAAGACGGAGAAGAGGAGTAGCATCTCTTTACAGGTTTCACGACTGTTCACTATACTTCTTTTCATACCACGCATTTGCGTGAATTGTTTAGTGAGAGAAAACAAAAAGTGCGTTTGCCTGTTGAATCCTTCAATGAATCGCTGCAACGTACCGACAATTAGTTCAGGAGTACTCTCAGAAGCAGGAGGCAACCCCACGGCATGTGGATTTTTTTGGTCGTTGCAGCATTACTGATTACGCTCCTCCTTATCTACATTCAAAGAAACGGGGGATTTGGATTTCCGTGGGTGCAATTTTACGTTCGCGGAAAAGAGAGCGGGTTCAAGTTCCGTGAATTGAACCTGCTGCGCCGAGTAGCCGTGGAAAACCGTCTGCGCAATCCCACCTCGCTTTTCTGGTCTGAGCGCACGCTGGATCGCTGTATACGGGGGACCATCATTAATTTCCGTGCCCACGACCGGGAAACGGATGAAAGCTCCGTCCAATTCCTGAACAAGCTTTTTGACTTCAGGAAGCGCGTTGAGTTCAGCCTGCCAAAGTATCGCCTGGGAATTCAATCCACCCGCAGCATTTCCGCACAGCAACCAATCAAGATCACGTTTCCAGGAGCCGGTGTCTACACTTCCAAAGTAGTGGAAAACATGCGGAAGTACCTTGCCATCGCATACCCAAAGGGGCGCCAGTTGCCCGCTGGCTTCTCGTGGGAAGGCCAACGCATCAACGTCTATTTCTGGCGATTGGAGGATGCGGGTTACTATTTTGAATCGAAGGTTCTTGGGGACTACATGAATCAAAAGTTTCCAATTCTTCATATCACGCACTCTGATCAGCTCGTCCGTACGCAGAAGCGCAACTCCATTCGTGCCAAGCTTGACAACTCCGGCATGCTGTTTCCGCTGAAGTCCATAAAGGAAGCAGACGAAAACATAGAGACCACCGGAGGATATCGTTGCAAGATGGTCGACATTTCGGAAGACGGCGCGGCAGCGATAGTCGGTGGCAGGGCGAAACCTGGAATTCCGGTGAAAGTGCAAACCCGCCTGGGAGATAATCAGGTTGTGATGTGCGGAACTATCCGCGGTGTCACCTACAAGCAGAACAAGAACGTATCAATACTGCACATCCAGGCAGTGCCGCCCAGCCCAAACATGAAGAACACTATCCTTACCTTCGTGTACGGGATTTTTGAAGAACCTGAACGGCGGCCAACCGGTTTCTCCAGCGTTGGAGCGGCCCGGAGCGGCGGCTGACACCGCAAAACCGCCAGATCTCCAGAAAAGAGCTTTTGACAATTCTCGTTGAATTCTTGCGGCAAAACCGATAGTATCTCTATGTCGATGGAGGGCTGCAGATATGAAAAGTCGCCTAATAGCATGTAGTGTATTTATTCTGGTTACGTTTGGGGTAGTCGCGCAACAGTCGGATTCTCAACTTCAAACCTATCTCGCACAGTTTGAAAAGGCCACACCGCCGGTGAAGCTGCAAATTCTCCGCAGTGCCGGGGATCAGCCCGCGGAGCAAATGGGGCCGCTTTACCGCAAAGGACTTGAGTATGTAGTTAGCAACGCGCCTTCACTTGCAACGGACAACGTACTTCAGAATATGCTGACCGTATCACTGGAAGGCGCGGTAAACGGTAACTACAAGCCCGCTGTAGGCCCGCTCTGGAGTCTTTTTGACGTCTATGATGAGACTACAATGAGAATCAGAATTCTGCGCGCGCTTGGCCAGATGGGGACGGGTGATCAAGGCACCGTCACGCTCCTGAACCGGTGGGTGATGGCTCAAAATAACCTTTTCCGTGCCGGCACAACACCGGATCTCCAGGTTATGTCCCAGGCGGTAAAAACGCTGGGAATTCTTAACGATCCTTCATCGTTTAATGTCCTTATGGACGTGATCATTACGCAATACTCAACAGCCATCTCAGACGCGGCGCGTACTGCGCTCTATGGATTACCGGGAGATGTGGTGGAAATGGCCGTCAATGCAATTCACGGGCGGGACGTGCCAGGGAAGCTACAGGCTCTCGATTTTTTGCTGGGTGAAGAGAAAATCTCAGCGGACCAGAATGCCAGAATCGCGGCGGCGGCACTCCAGGACGCAGTTACTGCAGATGCATCAAGCATTGAAAACCAGGACGCGCGCAGACAACTGCGAATACGCGCAGCCGCAGTAGTGCGGGAGGCCGGATATTCACAGGCCACACCGGCAATGATTCAGGCATTTAACCAGACCTACCGTGATTATGACACCGGAAGAGTTAAGCGGGAGTGGTTCCTGGACATGATCGCCGGCCTTGGTGCTATGGAGACAGACGCGGCATCGGATAGGCTGGTCACCTTTCTGGATATGATGAACAACTATACTGAGCATGGAAAGCCGGTAGATGAGCGTGTCGCGCTTGCGGTGGTAACCAACCTTGGGATTCTTGGGCGGGCGTCCGCGTACAATAGTCTTTTCTACGCGACCCTTCTTGACTATTCGGCACGGGTAAAGACCGCTGCAAAAGAGGCCTTGGACAAGTTGCAGCAATAAGTGAAAATGAGATCTCGCGATATGCGGGAGGATGAGAGCGGGGCTACAACAGAGTTTGATGTCCTCCTGCCGTTTATTTCCGCGCTTTTTGCAGCCGCGGGTTTTTACGCCGTCAGTCATGCAGGGCGGAGTGCTATTCTTGCCTCGGCTATTTTGTGCGCCACGCTTTATGCCGTGGCGCTTTCACTTTCTTCACTCTCTCATTCCACGGCCAGGAGCCTGGCACGAGCTGTGCTATGTACGGCTGTTTTCTTATTTCTGGGAAGTCTCGTCGCGCACCACCACGCTTTCGGCACAGCTTTGCCGCCTGACATGAACAACGGCGCGAGGATAAACGGCGTTGTGCTACGGGATGCGCAGCCAGGGCAGAGCGGCAGAGTTGTCATCATGCTTAAGCCGTTGCACACGGTACAAAACGGTGTAAGAACAGAAAGGAGTGGCGTTCCCACAGAGATACTCCTTGCCTCCGGAAAGCGTTTTTACTGGGGCCAACGGTGCACCGTCATGATTGGGAGCGTGGCGCCGCCGGGCAGGAACGGAGTCCCTCGTTACTACGCGGAAAGCCTTACGCCAGATGGGTGGAGGAACGGCTTCTTTCGGTGGCGGCACGGCGTGGTGCAGCGTATTTCCGGCGCATCAAAACGGCTGCCGGCCGGCCCTGCAGCACTTGTTCCGGCACTACTGTTGGGAGACCGTTCGGTGGTACCGCTGCGGGTGGAAGAGGCGTTTAGAAAATCCGGAACCATTCACGCCCTGGCGCTTTCCGGCATGCATCTGGCCGTGCTGTGCGGACTCTTTTCTGTGGGAACCAGAAGGTTTTTTGGAAGAAACACGGCTCTTGCGATCACGGTGCTGGTTGCGTGGGCATATCTCTTTCTTGCCGGCCCCAGACCCGCCCTGTTTCGTGCCTCGCTCATGGTGACAGGAGGTGCGTGCTTTGCGGTTCTGGATAGAAAGGTTGGAGTCCTTTCACTCCTTTCACTCACGTTTCTTCTTTCGCTTCTGCTTGGCCCACGGAGTGCTCAGACGCTTTCCTTTCAGCTATCGTTTGCGGCACTGGTAGGCATTCTTACCGTGGGCCGTGAGCTTGCGTATCGCTGGCCGTTTGCACGTGGCAGAGCAGTCTGGACGGCGCTTTCCGTATCCTTCGGCGCACAACTGGCCACGGCGCCTCTTGTGGCCAATGCTTTTGGCGTGCTATTTCCGGCGGGGATTGTGGCAACGCTCTTTGTGGCGCCGCTTGTGACGGTTCTGCTTTCACTCTCCCTCATATGGGGTGGGCTGGTGATGGCCGCCGGCGCCAGCACCGCACTTGCAGGCGGTGCTGCGGAGCACGGCATAGGGGTGCTGATGAACATCTTGTATCTGTTCCTGGAGAAAGCAACCACCGCCTTTTCCCGTCTTCCGGAAATTCGCCTGGAAAATGGAAAAGGTGTCATTCTTCTCACCGCCATTTCCGCTGTTGCAGGCGGTGCAGTCTATCTACCGCGTGTTCTTGCTCTTTTTCAGTCGGGACGCGCAGAACAAAATATTCTCCATTCACACGGAAGTGCGGCATGAATTACGACTCTCCGCGGGAGCTTTCCAGGATCCTGCAGGAACACAGTATTGGTCTCAAGAAGCGGTGGGGCCAGAATTTTCTCATTGACCGCAACGTGAGAGCAGCTATTGCAAATCTGGTGACCGCGCCGTCAGGCAGCATTGTATGGGAAGTAGGCCCGGGACTTGGCGCCATGACGGTGAAACTTCTGGCGCGCGGGTACGCGGTAACGGCCTTCGAGCTTGATCGCGGTTTTATCCGCATTCTAAAAGAAGAGTTTGGCGACAGGCTTGAGATTGTGGCGGGAGATGTAACGCGTACATGGCGCGCTCACGCGGAACGTGCCGGAACTCCTGAAGCGGTCCTGGGAAATCTTCCCTACAGTGCTGCTTCGGCAATTCTGGCTGCGTTTTTGGAGGCGCACGTTGTGCCGGCTCAAACTGTGGTGATGGTGCAGCGGGAAGTGGCAGAAAGAATGGTCGCTGCGCCGGGATCGAAGGACTACTCCTCATTTTCCGTGCTGGTGCAATCCCATGCCATAGTACGAAAACAATTGAACGTGGCGCCGTCTGCCTTCTATCCTCGACCTGAAGTGAGCTCAACCATAGTGGAACTCACCCCGCGCAGCGTGCCACTTTCCGTGACGGACTGGAATCTCTTCCATGAATTGACCCGAACCCTTTTTGTGTCGAGGCGGAAAACTATATGGAATAACTTGCGCGGCAGCGTGATAGAAAGCAGGATCGGAAAGGAGAATCTGCTGTCAGCCGTGGACGGCCTCTCATTTCCGGTGAGTGTCCGGGGAGAAACGCTTTCTCCCGAGGAGGTGGCAGAACTGGCAAACCGGCTTGCGCCGTTTGACGCAAGCCGGCAATGACCGTGAGTTGCTTCAGGCTCTCAGGATATGACGCCGGTCTCTTTTAGAATTTGGTCCACCTGTTTTCTGGTCGCATCGTTCATTGGGCAAAGCGGGAGGCGATACATTTCGTTGCCAACCTTGCCCGCACGGTACATGGCGTACTTGATGGGAATGGGATTTGTATCGAGGAAGAGCGCTTTGAAGAAGGGAAGGAGGGCATAATGCTCAGTCAGCGTGGCTTTCACATTCCCGTCCAGCGCATTCTGGATCATCTTTGTCATGCGTCCTGGAAGAAGATTGCTTGCAACAGAGACAACGCCGCGTCCGCCCATCAAAGTGAGCGGCACTGCCAGGTTGTCATCGCCTGAGAGAACAATAAAGTCTTCCGGCTTTCTTTCAATAAGATCCATCATCTGAGGCAGGCTGCCGCTTGCCTCTTTCACGCCCATGATACCGGGGTGCTTTGCGAGGCGGAGCATGGTATCATTTTCAATATTCTTTCCCGTGCGTCCCGGAATATTGTACACCAGCACTGGAAGGCCGCCCTCTTCAGCTACCGTGGTGAAGTGGCGGTACATACCTTCCTGGCTTGGCTTGTTGTAGTACGGCGCGACCTGCAGTGTTGCATCAGCCCCCAGGTCTTTTGCCCGGCGGGTCATATCAATTGCTTCGGCGGTGCTGTTGGAGCCGGTTCCGGCAATGACCGGTACGCGGCCGGCAGCCTGTTTGGCAACCACTTCAATGACGTGAACGTTTTCCTCATGCGTTACTGTGGGACTTTCACCGGTGGTTCCCATGGGCACCAATCCCGATATTCCTTCTTCAATCTGAAAATCAACTATGGCCCGGAGCTCCCCTTCATCTACGCTTTGATCAGCTCCAAACGGTGTAATGAGCGCCGTGTAGACTCCCTTCAGTGTCATTTATACCTCCCCTCTTTTGAGAACATCGTCTATGAAATCATCTACCGTGTAAAATCCGGTTTTGCCCTGCAGCCATTCTGCCGCAAGTACCGCTCCGGTTGCAAAGCCGCTTCGGTTGCGTGCGCTGTGAGAAATTTCAATGGTGTCTGCCGGGCTGTCCATGGTCACGCGATGAATTCCCGGGATGGAACCGCCGCGCGTGGAACTCACGTGCAACTCTTCCGGCTTGATTTCCCGCTGCAGCGCATCGGTTACCACCGTCGTCTTGCGTTTCAAATTTTCAAGGATCTTTTCTGCAATGCTGCGGGCGGTACCGGACGGGCTGTCCTTCTTGAATTTGTGGTGGTACTCGTGGACCATGATGTCGTAGTCGCCAAACGGTTGAATCATCGCTGACGCCTGCGCCACAATGGTCATGAAAAGATTTGCACCAATTGAGAAGTTGGAGCCGCGCAGGTAAGCGGATTCATGTTGGCTGACCAGACGGCGCACCTCATCCACGTGGTCAGTCCAGCCCGTGGTACCCACTACGGCCGGTGTGCCGCTTGCGGCGTACATGCGGGCGTTGTCCACAACGCCTTCGGCCAGGGAAAACTCTATAACCGCATCAACCCCTGAGAGGAGGTCTTCAGTGATCTCAGACTGGTCTCCAAGCCCCGGCGCCGGATCAACGCGCGCTGCAATTTCATGCCCGCGCTGGTGGAGAATTTTCTCCACTTCCTTGCCCATGCGCCCGTATCCGCAGATCAAAACCTTCATATTATGCTCCCTGACAGAGGGTTGCCGCCGCGGTATTCACAATATCGTCAACGGAACAACCTCGTGAGAGATCGCTTACCGGTTTGGCAAATCCCTGGAGGAACGGGCCATATGCCTCCGCGCCGGCAAGCCGCTGCACCAGCTTATAGCCGATATTCCCTGCCGAGAGGTCCGGGAAGACAAGCACATTGGCCTTTCCTGCAACCGGAGAATCCGGCGCTTTTTTCTTTCCCACGCTTTCAATGAGCGCCGCATCTGCCTGCAGCTCACCATCCACGGCCAGCTCAGGATTCTTCTTCTTAAGAATCTGCAACGCGGAAACTACTTTGTCCACGGCGGGATGGCTTGCAGATCCCTTGGTGGAGAAGGAGAGGAGCGCAACTACCGGTTCGGCCTCCAGGAAGTTCCGGCACGATTCCGCGGCTGCCGCGGCAATTTCAGCCAGCTGTTCCGCGTCCGGATCAGGAATGGTGGCACAGTCGGAAAATATCATGTGACCGTCCACGCCCCACCTGGAGTCCTTCATTTGCATGACAAAACAGGACGATGCGTACTTAATACCCGGCCGTGTCTTTATGATGGTAAACGATGCAACCAGAACGGCGCTTGTGGCGTTTTCCGCGCCGGCAACCATGGCGTCAGCGTCTCCCTTGCGTACCATCATTGCACCAAATTTAAGCGGGTCAACAATTTCAGACCGGGCAGCCTCGAAATCGATCCCTTTATGTTTACGCAACTCAAAATATTCGGCGGCGTAGTCCTCAAGCCGCTGGGAACCAGACGGCTCCACGACCGTTATGCCGGCCAGGTCCACGCCCTCATGTGCGGCAGCCTCGCGCACGTCCTTCTCTCTGCCAAGCAGAGTGACGGAACCGGCCAGCCCGCGGTCAGTAATCAGCCGCGCCGCCTGGAGCGTGCGGGGCTCCGTGCCCTCCGGCAGGACCAGGTTGCGTTTCAGCTCCTGTGCCTTTGCTGTCATTCGTTCAATAAAAGTCATCTGTTATTTCTCCTCGACTCTGGGGAGGTCTCTTTTTCAAAAGATAACAGCTTTCCGCGAAAGTTGAAATAGGAGCCTGGAGTGAGCCAGAAGGCGCGGACCGCGTTTGTTGTTGAATTCCGGAAAAACCTGCTATGATGCGCCCATGAAGATTGGGGTGTATGGACTGGGCAGGTTCGGTTCATTTTGGGCTCGTCTGCTCGCCGGGCTTGGAGGGGAAGTAGTGGGCTACAACCGCACGCCCGGGCGGCCTGTTCCGGAGGGCGTTACAGAGGTAGAGCTCACGTCACTTCTTGAAAGTGATGCAATCTTCCTCTGCGTTGCCATATCTGCGGTGGAGGGCGTCGTAGCTGAGATTGCGGACGGTCTTTCCAGGGGAACGGTCGTTCTTGACACATGCTCGGTCAAAGTGCATCCGGTTACCGTCATGGACCGGCTCCTGCCCCCCGGGGTTGAAGTGGTTGGCACCCATCCCATGTTCGGGCCTGACTCCGCGCAGGCAGGCGTTGCGGGGCTGCCAATGATCATCACGCCCGTGCGGTCATCCGGGGAGACCGTTCTGAGCTGGAAGCGGCGCTTTGGGGCACTGGGACTGAGAGTCGTCCAAATGAGCCCGGAACAGCATGACCGCGAGGCCGCCTATACACAGGGGATAACCCACTTTATTGGCAGAGTGTTAAAGAAGCTCGATGTGGCTCCTTCAGAAATTGGCACGCTGGGATACCGCAAGATACTTGAGGTGGTAGAGCAAACGTGTAATGACCCGTACCAGCTTTTTCTCGATCTTCAACGCTTTAATCCGTACACGGCGGGCATGAGGGAAGAGCTGCGCACCGCATTTGAAGCGGTACTTGCGAGCCTTGAAAAGTAAATCCGGCTGCCTCACAATCTGCCACTGTCGCGCCGCAACACAGCGACTCGAGTCAAGCTTGACACCGGGCCGGGAGGTGAATACCATACTGCAAACGAGGATTTATGGCAGAGCTGCGAATCAAGAATATCGATGAATCAGAAATAGACACCGTTCTTGCTGAGGACGTGGAGTTTGAAGGCGAGCTGGAGTTTAACCAGCCGCTTCTGGTCAAGGGCAGGTTCAAGGGGGAGATACGGTCTGCCGGTGCGCTCTTCATTAATGAAACCGCGGATGTAGAGGCAAAGGTTGAGGCATCCACAATTTCGGTGAAAGGGCGTCTCAAAGGGGATGCTATTGCGCGCAAACGCCTTGAACTTTTTTCCTCATCGCGACTGGAGGGAAGCGTACATACGCCGGACCTGATTGTGCAAAGCGGCTGCCTCTTTAACGGAACCTGCAGGATGGAAGAAGCGCATTCAGGCGGGACCGCCCGTCCTCACAAACAGGAGGCAACGGGTGAATAGCAGGCCGAACGGATTTGCGATTTTTCTGCTGTTGATCCTGGCAGCCGGTCCCGTCCTTGTCTCTGCCCAGGATCGAGTGGATGCGCTTGAGCTCTACCGGCAGGGAAGGTATCAGGACGCGGTGGATGCGACCATGAAAGAGATTGAGTCGATGCCGCGAAACATGAACTCCTTCACGGTGTTGGGATGGAGTCTCCTTGCGCTTGACCGGTATCAGGAAGCGCTGGAATACGGGATGCGCGCGCTTCAAATTTCCCGCTATGACAGCAGGGTCATTCAAATAGTCGGAGAAGCTCACTTCCGGCTTGGCCACAACCTTGAAGCCCTCAAGTACCTGCAGGAATACATCGCCATAAATCCAAATGGTGAGCTGGCAGACCAGGTCTATGATTTTATGGGGGAGACCTTCATTCGACTTGGTGAATTCCATCGTGCGGACATCGCGTTTTCCACGGCGGTCTATATGGATCCGGAAAACGCACGCTGGTGGAGCCGCCTCGGATTTGCCCGCGAACAGGTTGGGGACAACGAGTACGCCCTTGAAGCGTACAACAAAGCGTTGGAGCTTGATCCTCAACTGACTGAAGCACTCCGCGGCCGGGCACGCATAAGAGAGCGCACGGCAGGGTAGTCGCCTCTGGTGCGGCACTTTCCTTGGCAAAATTCATACCACATTACATAAAAAGGCTGGTTTTTTTCGCACGGCGCGATATACTAATCTCTGTAGCATGTCCAATTCCTCTTGGAAACGGATATGATGTAAAAAGAGGCGTCCAGCCGCGGTGGTAACCGCATTGCAATACAGCGCAAGTCCGTTACGAGGTAAGACAGCGTGCACAGTACCCGATATCTGATTCTTCCCTTTATCTTTTTTTCACTTACCGCTTTTCTCTTTGCAGATCCCACCGCGGAGACACCTCTCGTGCCGTACACGCCGTCGATCATGGCGCAGGGAGGCGCCTCTGCGGCCACCGCCTCCGGTTTCCAGGCGCTTTACACAAATCCGGCAGCGTATGCGGGAGACTCGTCACTTACGCTTCTGTCCACCAGCATGTGGATTCACTCCACGCCGTCCGCGCTTTTACCCGTGGGCCGGTTACTTGCCGGCGGCGGTACGCCGGATCAGGAAACGCGGGACCTTCTGGAAAAGGACTTTGAACAAAACGGCGGCGGATTTGGCGGCATGATTGGCATGGGCTACGTGGGAAACAGGGTTGGTATTGGCGTGACTGCCGTCCTGGATTCTTATTTCTTTGGCAACGATTTTCCTCTTGGACTTCAAGGCATGGTCACCTCGGAGATCAGCTTTACCGGCGGACTGGCGTTTCCCGTTCAGGTAGGCAAAGGTACGCTCTATCTCGGCGGTGATGTAAGGCCGTTTGTCCGTGTTTCCGCGCTTACGGATGCGGCCGAGACGGCTGGATTCATTTCCCACTATCTTGGGGTGGACACGGGCGGCACCGGAAGTGACTATATGTCAACCACCATGGCCCTGGACGGTTATGGGCTGGGAGTGAATTTGGGATCGATGTGGAAGGGCGATCACCTCACGCTGGCGGCTGTTGCCAGGGACGCGGGTAACACCGTCCTTTCCTATTCCAGGCACTCTCTTCAGGAGGTGTGGGACAGCATGAAGGCGGGCGGCCTTCCCAGACCGGCAAGCTCCGGTGAACCGGGCTACGTTCCAGAAGGAAGCTACTTCCTGCCTACCGACTTGCGGTTTGGCATTGCCTACCGTCCCACCCAACCAGGAAGCGATGCGCGGCTCAAACCGGTATATCAGCTGGAAATGCAGGATGTGCTTGGAACGGTTAACCCATGGCAGGAAATTGGGCCTGGTATTGTCTCCCGGCTCCACCTTGGGGCGGAAATTGGCGTTGGCCGCGCGCTGGCGTTGCGCGCCGGTGTGAACCAGGGCTATCCCACCGCCGGCTTTGGCCTTTCGCTGCCTGGTGTTGAACTAAACGCTGCCATGTTTGGACGTGAAACCGGCTCCGGTTTGTGGGACCGTCCCGCCTACGGCGCCTCGGTTGACCTGGCCATTCGTTTCTAATCTCCGCCTGTCTCCCCCTTCGACGTCCTTGTGCGGTGCCGCGTGATATAATTGGCTCGGAAAGCACGGACGGTGATGCCTTGTGCTTGAGAAATGAATCAATTTTGACGATAGGGTAAGAGTATGGGAACATCTTTTTCCACGAGAGCAGCCGCACTGCTCTTTTCAGTTCTTCTTTTTACCGGCTGTGAACAGGTATTTACGGCAAATGTCTTCTCCTCATTTACGCGGGACCCTTCAAAGCTGCCGTTTGACCAGCAGGTCGCCTATGCCGAGAGCGCGCTTTCTTCCGGTGACGCCGCAACTATGGCAGACGCCTATGACGCGCTTGCAGCCTCTCTGGCAAAGAATAACAACACGGATGCGGATCTTAACCTGCTGGCCTCCAACCTGGCGGTGGGCGCCTCTGGCCTGACAGATCAGCTGCCGGACCTGGTGCAGGCGGCCATGGATGGGAACTTTGCTACGCAGGCAGACCTTGCCACTGCCGTGGACGCCGTGATTCCAACCATAGACTATAGCTACATTAGCGCAGCGCAGTCGCAACTGGCGGACGCAAAAACCAACGGCGGAACCATAACCGAGGACCAGTACCTCATGGTTGCCGTGGGGATGGTGCTGCAGACCGCGGATACCGCCGGGACGAGCATTAACGACATCACGAGCATCAATGACGACGCGGTGAAAACCTTTGTTAACGACGCCGTCGCAGATCTTACCGCCCGCGGAGAAACCTCGGACCTTTTGACTGATTTGCAGGGCATGCTGCCGTAGGAAGACCAGACTAGAACAGAGAGGGTAGGAGTGGGAGTACCAAGAAAACGCGTTGTTTTGCTATGGCTTGTGTGCGTGATCTATGCGCCCATGCAGCTCCAGGCGGCCACCATTCTCCTCGATGACAATGACGCGCGGCTTTCTTCTCCCCGCACCGCGGCAATTGGCGGCACCCACGCCGCACTTGCAGATGACTATACCACCCTCTTTTCAAATCCTGCCGGGTTTAACGCCGTCTCTCCCCGTTTCCGCTTCACCGAACTCACCTTTGGGCTGAGCGGACCCATCTTCACGCTTTCAAGCATCATCTTTGAAGGCATGAAGACGGACGTGACCAGCGTGATTTCCCGCCCGGACGTCTCAGAGCTTCTCAAAAGCATCTACGCAGGGCTTAATATCATTGGCCCGCTCTCCTTTGGCTACGTGGGTGACGGGCTTGGATTTGGCGTTTCAAGCGATCTTGGCATGACCGCTGTGGGCGCCGGCGCGTCCA
>Ga0102944_1001439_pt1 | contig 15755 bp, 13 predicted proteins | sample SalPonD_shore_MG_FD_78172 | JGI IMG/M metagenome (GOLD analysis project Ga0102944, IMG submission 78172) | Salt pond soil microbial communities from South San Francisco under conditions of wetland restoration - Salt Pond MetaG... | ecosystem: Environmental > Aquatic > Marine > Intertidal zone >...
CGCTTCTTCCGGCTCCCGGGCGGTCTCTTCCGCTTCGTCCTGTTCTTCCTCCTCGTCGCCCTCGTACTCTTCGTCTTCGTCCTCGTCGTCTGCCGCTTCCTCTTCCATCCGTTGCCGTTTTTCCGAGAGGTCGGGTTCCGAATTCAGCCGAATAATCATGGAGCTTAACACCGCATCGTTCAGACGCTGCGCATCCTCCAGCTCCCGAATGAGCGATCCATCCGCTCCGAACTGAATCACCACGTAGGTGCCGTATTTCTGCTTCTCGATCCGGTAGGCTAACCGGCGTTTGCCCCAATCATCCACGTTATACACCCGGCCACCGTTTTCACTGATGAATGTTGTGTATTCATCCTTGATGGCCCCCAGGGAATCGCCTTCGATTCCCGGCTCCACAATGAACAGATTCTCGTAATATCTCACGCTCGTACTCCTCGTTTTCTCCTTAGGCGATCAATGGTGCTATCACCAATGATACAACCGACATCAGCTTGATTAAAATGTTCAACGAGGGGCCTGCGGTATCCTTGAAGGGATCGCCGACGGTGTCGCCGACCACGGCAGCCTTGTGTGCGTCGCTGCCTTTGCCCCCCAATTCACCCGACTCGATATACTTCTTTGCGTTATCCCAGGCTCCCCCGGAGTTGGCCATGAAAATCGCCATGAGGACACCGGTGACGGTGACGCCGGCCAGGATGCCCCCCAGCATGTATTTATCGTAAAAGCCAAAGAACACCGGCACGGCCACTGCCAGCACTCCCGGAACGATCATTCGTTTGATAGCGGCTGCCGTGGCGATGTCCACGCACCGGGCAAAATCCGCCGTGGCTTTCCCTTCCATCAATCCGGTGATTTCCCGGAATTGACGCCGGACTTCGTTGATCATGTCGAAGGCGGCGTCGCCCACCGCCCGCATGGAAAAACTGGAGAACACAAACGGTAACATGCCTCCGATCAGCAGGCCGGCCATGACCTCCGGATTGTTGATATTCAGGGCCTCGATATTCGCCACGGTCCGGAAGGCGGAAAACAGGGCCAGGGCGGTCAGGGCCGCCGATCCGATGGCGAATCCTTTCCCGATGGCCGCAGTCGTGTTGCCTACCGCGTCCAACCGGTCCGTACGCTGCCGGACCTCGGGGCCCAGCTCGGCCATTTCGGCGATGCCGCCGGCGTTATCGGCGATGGGGCCGTACGCATCCACTGCCAGCTGAATGCCCAGTGTGGACAACATACCCAATGCGGCAATAGCGATCCCATACAAGCCCGCTCCCATATAAGCGAGAATGATGGCCACGGCCAGAGCGATAATCGGCAAAGCGGTACTGGCCATGCCGACTGAAAGGCCATTAATGATATTGGTCGCGGCACCGGTCTGCGAAGCATCTGCAATTCCCTGGGCGGGCTTGCGCGCTTCGGAAGTATAATATTCCGTAAACAGTCCAATTAAAATTCCGGCAACCAATCCGGAGATAGTTGCGCCGAACACCCCATTGGCGGTATAGATCGCTCCTCCTAATTCGAACGTGGCCGGTGCAATGCCCCGGATCAGGAAATAGGTGACGACGGCCATGATCAGGCCGGCACCGAACGTCCCGATATTCAGGGCCGCCTGGGGGTTGCCGCCTTCATTGGTCCGCACGAATAAGGTCCCCAGGATGGAAACGATGATGCCAGCCGCGGCAATGGAGAGCGGCAGCAGTACCATGCTCAGAGATTGCTGGCTCACGGTGGCGCCGATGACCATGGCGCCGATGATGGATCCCACGAACGATTCGTAGAGATCAGCGCCCATGCCGGCCACATCCCCGACGTTATCGCCGACGTTGTCCGCAATCACGGCCGGATTCCGGGGATCATCCTCGGGAATCCCGGCTTCCACTTTGCCGACCAGGTCGGCGCCCACGTCGGCGGCCTTGGTGTAAATGCCTCCGCCGACCCGGGCAAATAAGGCGATGGAACTGGCCCCCATGCTGAACCCGGTCAGAATCGGCAGGACCGTTTCCTGCAACACCCCGGCGGACAGCCCGAAGGCGTCGCCATAAATAATGAACAAAATACTCAGTCCCAGCACGCCGAGCCCGGCCACACTCATGCCCATGACCGATCCGCCGGAAAAGGCGATGTTCAGCGCGGGCACCAGGCCGGTGCGGGCAGCCTGGGTGGTTCGGGCGTTGGCCGCCGTCGCCACGCGCATCCCGATATAGCCGGCCAGGGCCGAGCAGGACGCCCCCACCACAAAGGACACGGCGATTAGTTTATTCCATCCCGGGTACCCGAGGATCATTAACACCGCGACGCCGATGACAAAGAACGCCAGCACCCGGTACTCCCGCCCCAGGAAGGCCATGGCACCCTCCCGGATGTGTCCGCTAATGGTGATCATCTCCTCCGTACCCGGATCCATCCGGTTGACGAATTGGGCTCTGAAAAAAGCATAGAACAGCGCCACCACTCCGGCTACCGGTATCAAATAGACTAGTCCAGACATACCAGATCTTTCTCCTTCGCGTTATTGAGTTGCATCTATCTGGTTATACGTATTCATCGCCGTCTCGATGTCTCTGTGCATAAAGGTCAGGATGCCTTCAGAGGCACGCTCGACCAGTGTTTTCACCACGGGCCGTTCTGCTTTGGCGAAGGGTCGGAGGACGAACTCCTCTGCCGGCCCGGTCTTCAGTTCGCTGCCGATTCCCATGCGCAGCCGGGGCACCTGGTCCGTGCCGGCCGCCCGAAGCATCGACTGCATCCCCCGGTGGGTCCCGGCACTCCCGCCGGGCCGGAACCGCATGCGCCCCAGCGGCAAATCCAGATCATCGTAGATGATCAGGGTGTCCCGCCAATCCGGGTGATGCTTCTGCCGCAGTTGCGCCAGTGCCTGGCCGCTGTTATTCATATAGGTGAGTGGTTTCACCAGGGCATACTTTCCGGCGGCCCCGCGGGCGATGAGATAATCGCCGGCTCCGGCCTCCCAGGAGAGTCTTTTTTGTTCTGCCATGTAGTCCACCACCATGAATCCGATATTGTGCCGGGTTGAGCGATACCGGCGCCCGGGATTGCCTAAACCCACGATAACATGCATGTTCGCGCATCAGCCACCGGGTTACTCGGTCTCTTCCTCTTCGCCTGCTTCGGCAGCCCCTGCTTCGGCGCCTTCGCCTTCCTCGAGCGCTTCGCCCTCGGCCAGTTCGCCTTCTTCCAGCTCTTCGCCCAGGACGGCCACTTCCGGTTCTTCCACCACCACCTTGGTGGGATGGACCACCGTGGCCACGGCGCGTTCCGGGTTTTCCTGAATTTCAATGTCCTCGAAGTGCAGATCGCCGATCTGGATGGAATCGCCGATCCCCAACTCGGTCACGTCCACTTCCAGAGCGTCCGGGATCTTGCTGGGAATGGTGGTAATCGCCGCATCCCACATCACCTGCTCCAGGATGCCCCCTTCATCGGTGACCCCGATGGGTTCGCCCATCAGACGGATAGCCACCCGGGTGTCCACGGCCTGGCCTTCCACGATCCCCAAAAAGTCCACGTGGAGAATTTCCTCCGTCACCGGATGGTGTTGAATTTCCCGGTAGATGGCCGGCTGTTTTTTCCGGCCGATCTTCAGGTTCACCACCTTGGCGCCGGAATGGAAGGCCGCCACCAGGTCGCTCCGATCAATGGCGATCGGCAGAGCGTCCACTTCTTTGGAATACAATACCCCGGGAATCAGGTCATCCCGCCGCAGAGCCTTGGTTGACTTTTTCCCCGTCGCATCGCGTTTTTTTACTTTTAAGTCAAAGGTAGCCATAACTCTCCTTTTACACCCCTTTATACATTAAATAGTGAACTGATAGACTCTTCGTCGTGAATCCGCTTAATGGCTTCCCCGAAAACATCCCCCACGCTGATCACTTCCAGTTTGTCAAATTGTTTGTCCTTGATGATATTCAGGGTGTTGGTCACGATCAACCGCTGGATGGGGGATTCCATAATCCGTTCCATTGCCGGACCCGACAACACGGCATGGGCTGCCACGGCATGAATGGATTCCGCGCCTTTCTCCGCCGCGATCCGGGCGGCCGCGGTCATGGTGCCCGCGGTATCCACCAGGTCGTCGATCAGGAGGACGTTCTTCTTATTCAGTTCCCCGATCACGTGCATCACTTCGGACCGGTTCGGTGCGGGCCGCCGCTTGTCGATGATGGCCAGCGAGGCATTGAGCAGCTGGGCATAGGACCGGGCCATGGCGATACTCCCCACGTCCGGAGCCAGCACCACCGCATCGTCATAATTCTTGCCCTTCAAATGCGGCAGCAAGGCGATCTTGGAGTACAGGTGGTCCAGCGGGATATCGAAAAACCCCTGGATCTGGGTGGAGTGCAAATCCATGGTGAGGACCCGGTCGGCTCCCGCTTCGGTGAGCAGGGTCGAGATCAGCCGGGCCGAAATCGGCACCCGCGGCTGGTCTTTCCGGTCCTGGCGGGCATAGCCGTAATAGGGGATAACGGCGGTAATCCGGTGCGCCGAGGCCCGCCGGGCGGCGTCAATCATCAGGAGTAACTCCAGGATATTTTCCGCCGGGGTATCGGTGGACTGCACCAGGAACACGTCGGTGCCCCGGATGTTCTCCTCGAATTTGACCCACAGTTCCCCGTCACTGAAATTTTTAATGACCAGCCGGCCCAGCGGCAAATCCAGATACTCCGTGATCTCCCGAGCCAGTTGCGGGTTTGAGCGTCCGGCGAAAATCTTCGCCGGATGGGAATCCATTGACATGTGGTACCGTACTCCTTTGTAGCGCTTCAATCAGCAATCGCTCGGGGGTAGGGATTCGAACCCCAATTCTCGGCGCCAAAGGCCGATGTCTTGCCATTAGACGACCCCCGAGTGTAAATCTCTTTATAGTGCGGATATTCGGATTACGATGAAATAGGAGAGAGAGACAGCAGATGGTCCATGCGGCTCCGGTGCCGGATCACCGGCCGGGTGAGAACACATCGATAGAAGCGCGCGAATTCGTCCGCCGCCGCTTCCGCTGCAGCTGCATCCGGAAAAATTCCGAAGATCGCCGATCCGCTTCCGGATAAACTCGCAAAATCAGCCTGGTGGTGATGCATCTGTTGAAGAATTTCACCGATCTCCGAATATCGTTTGATCACCGGCGCTTCGAATTCATTTCGCCACCGCCGGTAATCTTCCCAGTTTTCAAAAAAGCCTTTTAATTTATTTTCGGATTGCCGGTTTGTCAAGCCGTAATTCAACTGGCGATATGCCCATGCCGTGGAGACGTGGATATCCGGAATGACCAGCACCACCGGATGGCCCGGCGCCTGCCGCACCGGATCGATGCGCTCTCCGATCCCCCGGCCCCTGGCCAGCCCGCCGTACAGAAAGAAGGGGACGTCCGCCCCCAGGGCTGCGGCCATCTCCAGCAGATCCTGCGGGATCACCGGCAGCCGGAACAGCCGGGCGAGCCCCAGCAGGGTCACCGCGGCGTTGCTGCTCCCGCCGCCTAATCCGGCGCCCACCGGGATATGTTTTTCCAACGAGAGATGCACGCCGCCCATCTCCGGGAACCGGTCTCGCAGCAGTTGAAAGGCCTGCACGCACAGATTGGCGCCGTCCAGCGGCAGCCGGGGATCGGTGCAGGTGAGGGTGAGCCCGGCGGCTTCCCCCGAACGGCGAAACGTGAGAATGTCCCCGAAGGCGACTTCCTGAAATATGGTATCGATGAGATGGTACCCGTCGGCCCGCTTCCCGACAATGCGCAACCCCAGGTTGATCTTGGCATGCGAGACCAGGGACAGCTCAATCATGCGGACAGGCGTTCCCGGAGCCGCTCCAGACAGGTCTCTTTGCCCAGGATTTCCACCACCGCCGGTAATTCCGGACCGTGCTGTTCCCCGGTCAGGGCGATCCGCACCGGCATCCAGAGATTCTTCCCCTTGACCCCGGTTTCTTTCTGCACTTCTTTCATCAGAGCCAGAAACCGCTTCTTGGTGATGCTCTCACCGGCGGTGATCCGCCGGCTCAGTGCCTCGAACACCTGCCGGGACGACTCCTGCTCTACCATGTCCTGCAGCCCGGGATCCGCAGCGATCCGGTCAGCCACGGACCGGGCCTTGAAGACTTCCACTGCCGAAGGAATATCCTCCAGGGTCCGCATATTATCCCGAATGGTCTCCAGGATCAGCTGCACCCGGTCCCGATCCCCGGTCTCGAATCCGGCCTGCTCCAGATAGGGCCGGCCCAGCTCCACCAGCTGTTCCATGGGATAATTCCGCAGGTACACGCCGTTCATCCACTGGAGCTTCTCCACGTTGAACACGGCGCCGGACTTGCTGATGCGCTGGAGATCGAACTCCTCTGTCAATTCGTCCAATGAAAAAATTTCCCGGTCGTCCCCCGGGCTCCAGCCCAGCAATGCCACGAAGTTCACCAGGGCCTCCGGCAGGTAGCCCTTCTCCCGGTAATCCTTCACCATCACGTCCCCCTGCCGCTTGGACAGCTTGGACCGGTCCTCGTTCAGGAGCAGCGGCAGGTGGGCGAATTCCGGGGCCTTCCAATCCAGGTATTCGTACAACAGGAGATGCTTCGGAGTGCTCGGCAGCCACTCCTCGCCCCGGATTACGTGGGAGATCTCCATGAGGTGATCGTCCACCACGCTGGCCAGGTGATAGGTGGGAAAGCCATCCGATTTCATGATGATCTGGTCGTCCAGATTCTCGTACGGGATGGACACCTCGCCCCGGATGGTATCCCGGAAGGTATGTTCCCCGTCCGCGGTGTCCGGGATTTTCATCCGGACCACGTGGGGCATCCCCGCCTCCAGCCGGCTTTGCCGCTCCTTGGCCGTGAGCCGGCGGCAATGCTGATCATACTTGGACCGGCCATGCCGTTCCAGCTGCTGCTTCCGGACCTTCTCCAGGCGCTCCTCCGAGCAAAAACAATAATACGCATGGTCGGCGTCGATGAGCTGCCGGGCGTATTGCCGGTACAACTCCAGGCGTTCCGATTGCACGTAAGGACCGTGGTCCCCCATGGCCTCCCCGGTCCGGGTGACTCCCTCATCATAGCGAATCCCCGCCCAGCGGAGATCATCGATGATATGCCCGATAGCCCCCTCCACTTCCCGGGATTTATCGGTGTCCTCGATCCGGAGGATCATGGATCCACCGTGCCGTCTGGCAAAGAGAAAATTATACAGAGCGGTTCGGAGTCCCCCCACGTGCAGAAATCCGGTGGGACTGGGTGCAAAGCGCACCCGAACCTCGGTGTTCGTCGCGTCACTCATAAATGAATACACATCTTCCTGTTACGAATTCTTATCATGATTATTATTGTGATTCCGGGCATTCCGGACCGGCAGATAGAGATGAAAATATCCCCAGATCGCCAGAATGATTCCCAGCAGAAAAAAGACCAGCAGATTGTATTGCCGCACCCATTCCATCACCTTTTTCCAGTTCTCCCCGACCCGGCTGCCCGCGTAAATTAAAACACCATTCCACAGAACACAACTCACAAACCCCAGGCCGGTCACCACCCGCCAGTCGTACTCCGCGATACCGGCCACCAGGGAAATAATCGCCCGGATGCCGGAGAAAAAGCGGTTCAGGGCGATAATGAGGATCCCGCGCCGCTGGAACAGGCCCTCCACTTCATTGATGGAGCGGCGGCTGAAATATTTGAAATCCTTGCGATAGAAGTAGCTGCGCCCGAAACGCAAGCCCACCAGGTACAGGATCAGGAATCCCGCCAGGCTCCCGGCGGTGGTCACCAGGTAAGTGTCCCAGTAATTCAGGGTCCCGATGCCCACCATGTATGCGCCGATCAGGGTGATGGAGTCGCCCGGAAACGGGGGAAACAGATTTTCCGTGAGGGTGGTGAAAAACAGGAGCGTGTACGCAAGCAGCGGAGGGAGTTCCGAGAGGAAATGCTGGATGTGGGCCATCGGCTACCGTTCGATCAGGACCGTCGCCAGGGCAGCGATGCCGTCGCCGGCTCCAATAAATCCCAGATGATCCGTGGTGGTCGCCTTCACGGAAATGCGTTTGTCGTCGCAGTCCAGGGTTTCCGCCAGCCGGCGCTTCATGGCAGGGAGGTAGTCCGATAACCGGGGCGCTTCCAGGATGATTGTCGCATCGATGTTCACCAGACGGTATCCTTCCCGGTCCAGCAGTTCCAGGACTTTTTCCAGCATGGCCTGGCTGGAAATCCCTTCCAGGTCCGGGCGGGAGGACGGAAACCAGGTCCCGATATCTCCCAGGTCGGCGGCGCCCAGCAACGCATCGATGATGGCGTGGCTCAGGACGTCCCCGTCGGAATGTCCCTGTATTCCCTTCTCCGACGGCACCGTCACCCCACCTAGAATCAGGGGACGATCCGGAACCAGCGGATGCACGTCCACCCCGTTGCCGACCCGCAGCGCACCGCTCACCGGGACTCCTTTCCGGCCCGAAAGGCCAGCAGGGCCCGGGCCAGTTCCAGATCCTCCTGGTCCGTGACTTTAAAGTTATACTTGCTGCCCCGGACCAGTGCCACCCGCTCGCCCAACTGCTCCACCAGCATGGCTTCGTCTGTCCCGGTAAATCCCACCGTCTCGGCATACCGGAATGCCCGGCACAATAAGGAATAGCGAAAGGTTTGGGGGGTCTGGGCGTACCAGAGCACGGACCGATCGACGGTGGCCTCGATCCAGGTCTCGTGGCTCATCTTGATGGTGTCCACCGCCGGCAGGCCCACCACGCACCCGCCGTAGGTTTCGGCCGCCTGCACGGACCGGGTGATGATCGCCGGGGTCACCAGCATCCGGGCGGCGTCGTGCACCGCCACAATATCTACGCCTGCGCCTTCCAGCGCCTGCAATCCCCGCCACACCGACTCCTGCCGGGTTGCGCCCCCGGGGATGATCTGCTCCACCGCCGTGATCCCGTAGGGTTCGACGATCTCCTGCCGGACCATGTCCACGGCATCTTCTCTGGTGGGAATCACAATCAGGTCGATCAGGGAGCAGGCTTGAAAAGCCAGTAAGGTATGGGCCAGCAACGGTTTGCCGGCGATCCGGGTGAATTGCTTGGGCTCATCGAGCACGGACTGCAGCCGGGTACCGGTCCCGGCCGCGGGGATGATGGCGGCTACCGGCATACCGGCATTCCCGGGTCATCCGGTGCGCGTTTCGGGGACGGCGGACCAAGACAGATTCTCTGGGAGACGTAAATTGCGAATTGCACTCAGTGGCCTTCCCGGTCAGAGTATCAGCATCGCATCACCGTAGCTGAAAAACCGGTACTCTTCTTCCAGCGCCGTTTGATACGCCCGCAGGATATGATCGGTATCGTAGAAGGCGCTGACCAGCATTAACAGGGTGGATTGCGGTTGGTGGAAGTTAGTGATGATGGCGTCTACAATTTGAAAGTCAAAGGGCGGATGGATAAAGAGATCGGTCCATCCCTCGTGGGGCACGATTTTTTTCCCGGCGATATGCGCCGTCTCCAGCACCCGCACGGTGGAGGTCCCCACCGCGATAATCCGGTTCCCCTTGTTGCGGGCGGTGTTAATCCGGTGCGCCGCCTCTTCGCTCACCACGTAATTCTCCGAATGCATCCGGTGGCGGTTTAAGTCGCCCACCGTAACCGGCCGGAAGGTCCCTAATCCGATATGCAGGGTCACCCGGGCGATCTCCACCCCGGCATTCCGGACGTCCTCCAGCAGAGATTCGGTAAAGTGCAGGCCGGCCGTGGGGGCGGCCACGGCGCCCGGTTTGTCGGCAAACACCGTCTGATAGGTTTGTTTATCCTTGGGCTCCGGATCCCGCTTGATGTACGGAGGCAGGGGGGATTGTCCCAGATTCTCCAGGATGTCGTAGAAATCGTCCCGATCGTATAAAAACCGGACCACCCGCCCCCCGGAAATGGTGTTGTCGATGACGTCGCACTGCAGGCGATCCGTGATGGTGAGCTTGTTGCCGATCCGGACTTTCCGGGCCGGGCTGACCAGTACTTCCCAGATGTTTTTCTCCAGTTCCCGCAGCAGGAAGACCTCCACCCGGGCGTCGGTTTGATCCTTCACTGCGATGAGCCGGGCGGGAAACACCCTGGTGTCGTTCAGCACCAGCACGTCGCCTTCCTCGAGATAGTCCACCACCTCCCGGAAGATCCGGTGCTCGAGGGCATCGGTGTCCCGGTGCAGGACCATCAGCCGGGAGGAATCCCGCGGTTCCACCGGATATTGCGCAATGCGCTCCTCCGGCAGTTCGTACTGAAAATCTTCTAAGCCCGGTCGTTCACTCGCTAATAACGGGTCGAGGCCCTGTGGTGTGGTCATGGGAATATACTTCCTTGTGAAGAACTCTGGTTAGGAGTTCGGTTAAAATGTTCATACGCCAGCAGGGTGGCCTTGCGGCCCCGGGGCGTGCGCTGGAGAAAGCCCTCTTTGATCAGGTACGGCTCGTAGACCTCCTCGATGGTGTCGCTCTCCTCGCCGACCGCCACCGACAGACTGTTGATCCCCACCGGGCCGCCGTCGAATTTGCCGATCAAGACCTCCAGAATCCGCTTGTCCATCTCATCCAGACCGGATCGATCCACCTCCAGTTTCTCCAGGGCAGTCTCCGCCACCTCCCGGGTGATGACGTTATCCGATTCCACCTGGGCGAAATCCCGGATCCGGCGCAGCAGACGGTTACTAATCCGGGGTGTGCCCCGGGACCGCCGCGCGATTTCCCGGGCGCCGTCTTTGGTAATTTCCACTCCCAGAATCCCGGCCGATCGCTGCACAATCACATAGAGGTCCTCCGGCGGATAATAATCCAGCCGGGACACCACCCCGAATCGATCCCGCATGGGCGAGGTCAGTAAGCCGGCCCGGGTGGTGGCGCCGATCAGGGTGAAGGGTTCCAGGTTCAACTGCACACTGCGGGCGTTGGGCCCTTTATCGATCATAATATCAATGGTGTAATCCTCCATGGCCGAATAGAGATACTCCTCCACCACATTATTCAACCGATGGATTTCGTCAATGAACAAAACATCCCGGACAGCCAGGTTCGTCAACAGCCCCGCCAGGTCGCCGGGCCGCTCCAGCACCGGGCCGGACGACACCTTGATGTTGACCCCCAGCTGGTTGGCCACGATGTGCGCCAGAGTGGTTTTGCCCAGTCCGGGGGGCCCGAATAACAGGAGATGATCCAGGGCGTCCCCCCGTTCTTTGGCGGCCTGGATAAAGACCTTCAGGTTGGAAACAACCTTGTGCTGGCCGGTGAAGTCCTCGAAGATCGCCGGGCGCAGGCTGGAATCGAACTCCCGCTCGTCATCAAGTATCTGGGGATATGTTGGTTCGGAACGCATATGAAAATTACGGCATTTCTCTTAAGGTTTGCAATTCATTTCGCTGGCGGCGCAGTGCGGCATCACTGCAGAGGGACGAGATCGGGCATGCGGTGGATTAGAGTAGCGCCGGATTCAGGAAGTTCCCGTCGTACAAATCACCGATTACCGTATATATATCAATTCCAGTCATGTTGTCAATCGTCCGTTACAAATGTATACGTTGTTTTGGAGTTCTGTAATTGAGGTTTCCAACCGATAAAAAAACCAGATAAATTTCTTAATACATTTTAAAAACGATTCCCTGCGAAAACAAGTCATTTCATTTCCCATTCCCCCCAACGATAACCTTACGGCGTAATCGCCCCGTTCTGCAGTATCCGGCTCAGGAACTGCCCGGTGTACGATTCGGAATGCCGGGTGATCTCTTCCGGGGTCCCGGTGCACACCACCTGCCCGCCCCGCTCGCCGCCGTCCAATCCCAAATCGATGATGTGATCCGCGGTTTTAATCACGTCCAGGTTGTGCTCGATGACGATAACGGTATTGCCCTTATCCACCAGCCGGTTCAGTACTTCCAGCAGCAACTCGATGTCGGCGAAATGGAGCCCGGTGGTGGGCTCGTCCAGGATGTAGAGCGTGTTGCCGGTGCCGATTTTGCTCAGCTCGGTGGCCAGCTTCACCCGCTGGGCTTCTCCGCCGGACAGCGTGGTGGACTGCTGCCCCAGGGTGATATACCCCAGCCCCACATCCTTCAGCGTTTTGAGCTTCCGGCGGATCTTGGGCACCCGCTTGAAAAACTCCAGCGCCTCGGTCACCGTCATCTGCAGGACCTGGCTGATGTCCTTCCCCTTGTACTTGATTTCCAGCGTCTCCCGGTTATACCGCTTGCCGTTGCAGACCTCGCAGGTCACGTACACGTCCGGCAGAAAGTGCATTTCGATCTTCTTGATCCCGTCACCGGTGCAGGCCTGGCAGCGGCCGCCCTTCACGTTAAAGCTGAACCGGCCCGGCTGGTAGCCCCGGATCTTGGATTCCGGCAGCTCGCTGAACAGTTCCCGGATGGGGGTGAACGCCCCGCTGTAGGTCGCCGGATTGGACCGGGGCGTCCGGCCGATGGGCGATTGATCGATATCGATGACCTTGTCGACGTTGTTCAGTCCCCGAATCGCGTCGTAGGGCAGGGGCTGGGCCTTGGTCCGATCATAAAAATGCTTGGCCAGGGCCGGATACAGGGTTTCGTTGATCAGGCTACTCTTTCCCGACCCGGACACACCGGTAATACAGATAAATGTCCCCAGGGGAAAGGTCACGTCGAGTTGTTTCAGGTTATTGCCGCGGGCCCCTTTCAGGATGATCTCCTTCCCGTTGCCCGGCCGGCGCTTTTCCGGCATCGGGATTTTTCGCTTGCCGCTCAAAAACTGGCCGGTGATGGAATAGGCGGTGTGCTTGATTTCCTCGGGGGTGCCCAGGGTCACCACTTTGCCGCCGTGCTCGCCCGCCCCCGGCCCCAGGTCCACCACCACGTCCGCCGACTCGATGGTCTCCGGATCGTGCTCCACCACGATCACCGTGTTGCCGATGTCCCGGAGATGAGTCAGGGTCTCGATAAGCCGCCGGTTGTCCCGCTGGTGCAGGCCGATGGTGGGTTCGTCCAGGATATACAGTACCCCCACCAGCTGGGACCCGATTTGCGTGGCCAGCCGGATGCGCTGGGCCTCCCCGCCGGACAGGGTCCGGGCCCCCCGGTCCAGGGTCAGGTAATCCAGTCCCACGTTCATCAGGAAACTCAGCCGCTGTCGGATCTCCTTCACCACCTGGGCGGCGATCTCCTTCTCCGTCCCGGTCAGGTGCAGGCCGCCGTTGTCGGGGTCGAAAAACCGGTGGATGTCGTGAATGGACAGGGCCGTCAGGTCCGGGAGATTGGTCCCGTTAATCCGGACCGCCCGGGCCTCCTTGCGGATCCGGCCGCCCTCACAAGAGGGACAGGGCAGCGTCCGCATGTAGGTTTCAATCCAGTTGCGCACGCCGCCGGACGAGGTCTCCTTGTACCGGCGCTGCAGGTTCGGAATCACGCCTTCGAATTCCCGGTGCCATTCCCCCTCCGCTTTCTCCGAGCGGTATTTCACGGTGATCATTTCGCCCTTGGTCCCGTACAATATTGCGTCCCGGGCCTCTTCCGGCATCCGGCGCCAGGGCGTGGTGAACCGGAAATTATATTCCTTGGACATCCCCTTCAATACCCGGGAATACCAGTTCCCCCGGGGCTGCACGCCGATGGGTTTCACCGCGCCCTGGTTCAGGCTCACCGAATGATCCGGCACCACCAGGTCGGGGTCGATCTCCATCTGGGTGCCCAGCCCGTCGCACACCTCGCAGGCCCCGTAGGGACTGTTGAACGAAAACATCCTTGGAGAGAGTTCTTCGTAACTGATCCCGCAATTGGGACAGGCGAAATGCTCGCTGAAGACGTGCTCCCCGCTGCCCACCTGGTCGATAATCACCAGCCCGGACCCGATGTTCAGCGCGGTTTCCAGAGAATCGGTCAGCCGGTCCTGCACGGTCTCCTTCACCACCAGCCGGTCCACCACCACTTCGATCTCGTGCTTCTTGTTCTTCTCCAGGGTGATATTCTCGTCGATTTCCCGCAGCGCTCCGTCCACCCGGACCCGGAGAAAGCCTTCCCGCTTGATCTCCCGGAAGACCTCCTTGTATTCGCCCTTCCGGCCCCGCACCACCGGCGCCAGCACCTGGATCCGCGCCCCCTCGGGAAAGGACAGGATGCTGTCCACGATCTGCTGGACGCTCTGCTTCTGGATGGGCCGGCCGCAGTTGTAGCAGTGCGGCTTGCCGATTCGGGCATACAGCAGCCGGAGGTAATCGTAAATCTCGGTGACCGTGCCCACCGTGGACCGCGGGTTCTTGGAGGCGGATTTCTGCTCGATGGAAATCGCCGGCGAGAGTCCCTCGATATAATCCACGTCCGGTTTCTCCATCATGCCCAGAAACTGGCGGGCGTAGGCGGACAGTGATTCCACGTACCGGCGCTGTCCCTCGGCGTAAATGGTATCGAAGGCCAGGGAAGACTTCCCCGAGCCCGATAACCCGGTGATCACGATGAATTTATTGCGGGGGAGCTCCAGGGTGATGTTCTTCAGGTTATGCTCCCGGGCCCCCTGTATTTTTAACTTGTCATGCCTGGCCATCCACAACCTCGCGTGTTCTATAAATCTTTTAATTTAAGCGACTTTACCCGGGATGAAAAGCACCATTTACTCTTTCTATCCTTCTCCGGCGGCAGGCGCCCGGTCACCGGTGATAGACGGTGCGCGCTCCGAATCCGCGCCCTCCGGTGGGAAAACTCCCCGGAATTTCGTATCCTTGGAACGAAAGACAACGACAGAAGACGGGAGTACCCATCGAATGAAATCCTCACGACGCTTTCTGTTCCTCGGCGCCCTCCTGGGCGGCCTTGCCGTGATGTTCGGCGCGTTCGGTGCGCACAGCCTGCGGGGACACCTGTCGGAGTCCATGCTGGAGGTGTTTTCCACCGCCACCCGGTATCAAATGTATCATGCACTGGCCTTACTCCTCATCGCCCGGATTGGTTCCACCGGCGCCGGCCGGCTGCCGGCCGCCGGCGGGTGGTGCTTCCTGGCCGGGATCGTGTTGTTCTCCGGCAGCCTCTACCTGCTGGCCCTCACCGGCGTCCGCTGGTTCGGATTCATCACCCCCTTCGGCGGCCTCAGCTTCATCGCCGGCTGGGGCCTGCTGGCGCTGCACGCCCTGCGGTCGGGCAAAGCATAACACCTTTCCCAGCGAAGCCGGCAGCCACGGCCCGACGGGTAAGAAACACCGCCGGGCACTCCCGGTGGGACTCCGGAAATTTAGGGGATCATTTATGGGGACGTTTAGGGAGACAGTCGCTCAATGCAGCCACAAAAAATAGTCCGCTGATTTCACCGATTCACACAGATTGACACAAGCCCGCCGGGAATTCTCCCGTCCTCCCGCTGCCAGCGCTAGTGGCGGGGTGGCGGGGGCGCCGTTTGTAGTGAACCCTTTAGGGTTCATGGGGGAGGGGGGAGATGCATCCGACGCCCTTTCACCGACTGCTCGGCGGATTACATCAACACTCGTATTTTCCCATCTTTTCCCTGTTCTTTTGTCGGGGCGCTTGTGCGGAACACCTGTCCCAACAGGGATCCCGTTGGGGGACGCTAAAAGGACCAAAAGCCCCCGGCGCGAAGTTCCTTTTGTTGAGTACCTCTCCGCTTTTCTTTACGGCCTCGCGCAGGCGGCCGTTTCTTCACCGGGCGAACGGAGGATAGCCAGCACCGGCTGTCTGACCGAAGCCGGTTCCGGGTACCGGAGCCGGGTGAGGGAGTTCCCCCGAAAGAAAACTGGCCCCCAAATCAGAGATTTGGGCCACTTTTCATCGGGGCAGGC
>Ga0102944_1001440_pt1 | contig 15750 bp, 18 predicted proteins | sample SalPonD_shore_MG_FD_78172 | JGI IMG/M metagenome (GOLD analysis project Ga0102944, IMG submission 78172) | Salt pond soil microbial communities from South San Francisco under conditions of wetland restoration - Salt Pond MetaG... | ecosystem: Environmental > Aquatic > Marine > Intertidal zone >...
CACCCGGACATCGCCGGGCAACTGGGCAGGAACAAGGCTGCCGCGCTGGAGGGATCCCGTCCGGACGTTATTGCCACCGGCAACCTCGGCTGCCTGATCCAGATCGGCGCCTATACCGGCATTCCCGTGGTGCATACCGTGCAGTTGCTGGACTGGGCCGGCGGCGGACCCGATCCGCTGCCACGCTGAAGCGCACCGCATCCCTTCCGCGCCTGCGTCACAGGCATTACAATTCTCCTCAAGAATCGGACCGTGAGACATATAAGGTAATAACAGCGATGCAGCTGATAGATTTTTCCAAGATCAAGGTTTCCTGCGAGAACTGCAGTCTCCATGAACTGTGCCTGCCCCGGGGATTGACGGCAGAGGAACTGGAAAAACTGGATCGCGTGGTCAAACGTACACGGCCACTGCAAAAAGGCGACATGCTGTTCCGTTCCGGGGAAGAATTCCATTCCCTGTATGCCGTACGATCCGGCTGCCTGAAACTGTATGCCACCTCGGATCTGGGTGAGGAACAGATCATCGGTTTTTACCTGCCCGGCGAGATCGTGGGCCTGGACGGCATGGACAACGGCCGCCACAGCTGCACCGCCGTGGCCCTGGAAACCAGTTCCCTGTGCGCCTTCCCCTACACCCACCTGACCGACATCTGCAAGCGGGTCCCGGCGCTGAATGAACAGATGTTCCGGATCATGGGCCGCGAACTGAGCCAGGACAACCAGCTGCTGCTGACCATCACCAAGAAGAACGCCGATGAACGCATCGCCACCTTCCTGCTGTCCCTGTCCATGCGTTTCAAACGGCTCGGTTACTCATCGTCGGAATACAAGCTGTCCATGTCACGATCGGACATCGGCAACTACCTCGGCCTGACTATAGAGACCGTCAGCCGCGGTATGTCCCGCTTTCAGAAACAGAAATTGATCGCCATAGAAGGAAAATTCATCAGAATACTGGACATGGGCGCATTGCGTGAACTGTGCGGCGCCGCTGCGGCTGGCGCGAAAACGGAAGACAACGCCGCTTCCCGGTGAAAAAAAGACCGCCCCGCATAGTCGCGGGGGGTTGCGATAGGCGGAGACTCAGGCTTATGCGGGGCGGTTAGGCAATCTTTACTGTAGCGACGACCTTCGGTTTCCCTGCTTTCCGGTTGGACTGTTGCCAGCAAAAATAAACTGCCCCGGTAGAGTAACAATTGACCTGGATCAATTTTTGAGCCTCCCGCTGAGCGCCTTGCGCACCCCCTATGCCCGCTGAACTTTCCCTCCTGGTCGCTTTCCTCATCGGCCTTTTCAGCACCCTGCACTGCTGGGGCATGTGTGGCGGTATCATCGGCGCCCTGAGCATGGCCATACCGGAACCGGTCCGCCGCCGCGGGCCGCGTGAACTGCTGATCCTGACCTGTTACAACGTCGGCCGCATCGGCAGTTACACCGTGGCCGGCATACTCACCGCCTCCATCGGTTTCGCCTTCAGTGCGGCCGCCGGCGGCGGCCACGGGCTGTTGAAGGTGCTGTCCGGCCTGATGCTGATCCTCATCGGCCTGCGCATCGCCGGCTGGGCGTCGGGGCCGACGCTGCTGGAACGGGCGGGCTTGCGATTGTGGCAGTGGCTGCAGCCGCTGGCGCGGCCGTTCCTGCCGGTGGACCGCCCGTACAAGGCCCTGGTGGTCGGTGCCGTCTGGGGCTGGCTGCCCTGCGGTTTGGTGTATTCCGTGCTGCTGTGGAGCGCCACCAGCGCCGATCCCGTGCGCGGCGGCCTCTATATGCTGGCTTTCGGTCTCGGCACCCTGCCGGGCATGGTGAGTGCCGGCTGGCTGGCCGGTCGCCTGCCGGCAGCGCTGCGACGGCCGCTGTGGCGCCGCATGGCGGGGACGTGCCTGCTATTGCTGGGTCTGGCGGTACTGACCTCACCCTACTGGTTATCGTCCTCCGGCGGCGCGGCGGTGGTATCGTCGTCGTCCATGAGTATCTGGTAGCGCGGCGCTTCCAGATCCTCGTACTGGCCCGACTTGATGGCCCAGAAAAACACGATTCCGATGATCACGACCAGCACCAGGGAAATGCCGATGAGCAAAAAAATGATATTCACGCCGGCCTGCTACCGCGCCAACCTGGCCGAGTTCAGCACCACCAGCAGCGAACTCAGCGACATGCCCAGCGCCGCCATCCAGGGCAGCACCAGGCCTGCCGCCGCAGCGGGCAGCGCCAGCAGATTATAGATACCGGCCCAGACCAGGTTTTCCCGGATCACCGTGCGCGTGCGGCGGCTTTGCTCCAGCAGGGCGGCGAGGCTGTGCAGGCTGTTGCCCAACAGGATGATGTCGGCACTGGCGCGGCTCAGATCCGTGCCGCTGCCCATGGCGATGGAGACGTCGGCGGCAGCCAGTACCGGCGCGTCGTTAACACCGTCGCCGACCATTACCACCCGGGCGCCCTGCTCCTGCAGCGCCCGGATGCGGCGCAGCTTGTCCTGCGGCGTCTGCCGGGCCCAGCCGGCGTCCATGCCCAGTTCCCGTGTCAGGTGCGTGACCAGGCCACTGCTGTCGCCGCTCAGGATCAGGGTCTGGCGGCCGGCCCCGTGCAGACGTTGCATGAGATCCGCGGCGCCGGGCCGGATCTCGTCGCCGAAGCGGAACACCGCCAGCACCCCGCTGTCGTCGGCCAGCACCGCCAGGGTCTTGCTCCCCGCCGCCTGCAGCAGCTCCGGCACCGGCGCTACGCCTGCGGCGCGGCGGATAAACGCTTCGCTGCCGAGAAAATAGCGGTGCCCGTCGACCATACCGCTGATCCCCTCCCCCGGGTGATTGTGGATCGCCGCCGCCTGCGCCCGGTCGGGGCCCGCCGCGGCCAGCAGCGCCCGCGCCAGAGGATGTTCCGAGCGGCTCTCCAGGGCGGCGGCCACGGCCAGGCAATGCGCCCGCCCGGCCGCACCGGTGACGGTCACGCCGGCCAGCTGCAGGGTGCCCCGGGTCAGGGTGCCGGTCTTGTCAAACACAAAATGCGTGGCGCCGGCCAGGCGTTCCAGGGTATCGGGTCTGACCACGGCCACGCCGTGCCGCATCAGCGCCGCCAGGGACGAGGCGAACGCGGCGGGCATGGCCAGGGACAGGGCGCAGGGACAGGTGACGATAAGCAATGCCGCCGTGACCGGGATCCAGCGTCCGGGTGCCACGGTGTGCCAGTACCAGGCCGTGGCGGCGGCGGCCAGCAACACGACCAGCACGAACCGGCCGGCAATGCGGTTGGCCAGCACCACGAAGGCCGGCCGTTCCGCCCGGCCCTGCTCCAGCAGGGCGTGGATGCGTGCCAGCAGCGTGGCCTGACGCACGTGCTCGACCTGCATCTGCAGGGGGGAGTCGATATTGCGGCTGCCGCCGATGACGCGCTCGCCCCGGGACTTTTTCACCGGCAGGCTCTCACCGGTGAGAATGGATTCGTCCACGCTGCTGACGCCGTCGCTGATGCACCCGTCGGCGGGGACGGTTTCACCCGGGCGCACCAGTACCGTGTCACCCTGCTGCAGGCGTGCCACCGGCACGCTTTCCTCCCGCCATTCCCGGCCGCCGCCGACGAGTCGCGTGGCGACGGCGGGCAAGATGCGGGTTAAGGAAGCGACCCGCTCGCTGGATTTTTTACCCGCCATGAATTCCAGGTAGCGTCCCAGCGACAACAGGAAGATGAACATGACCACGGAGTCGAAATAGATCTCGCCGGTGCCGGTCACGGTCGCCCGGCAACTGGCAAGGAAGGCAATACCCATACCCAGGGCAACCGGCACATCCATACCCGGGCGCAGCAGCCGCAGATCGCGCCAGGCGCGCCGGAAAAACGGGGCGCCGGAATAGGCCAGCACAGGGAGGGTCAGGAACAGGCTGATCCAACGGAAGAATTCACGATAGTGCGCCTCGGCGGTGGCCCAGCCGCTGCCGTACAGGGCGAAGGCGAACATCATCACCTGCATACCCAGCAGGCCGGCCAGGGCCAGGCGGCGCAGATGCCCCCGGCGTTCCCGCTCCAGTCGCCGCGCGTCCTGGTCCGGATGATACGGCCAGGCCCGGTAGCCGAGCGTGGCCACGGATCCCAGGATGCGGCTCAGGGGTATGCGATCCGGAAGCCAGCGGACGTGGGCATGGTGGGAGGTATAGTTGACCGTCGCCTCCGTCACGCCGTCCAGTTTGCCCAGTTGCGCCTCGACCAGCCAGCAGCAGGCCGGGCAAACCAGGTTCTCGAGGATGAATTCGGCCTGGCAGCTGCCGTCCGGCAGGCGTTCCACGAACTCCTCCTGTATGGACGGATCGTCGTAGAGCGCCGGGTCGGGCCCCGTGTCCGTTGCGTCCGGCTTCGGTGTGACGCCGTCGCGATAGCGATAGAAATTCTCCAGACCGTAGCCGCGGATGGCTTCCGCCACGGCCTGGCAGCCGCGGCAGCAGACACGCCGCGACCTGCCGGCGATATCCACACTCAGCGTGCCGTCCGGCGGCACAGGTTCCCCGCAGTGAAAGCAGGCCTCTGCGTCGGCCACGTCAAGCATTGTCCTGATTATCCCCGCGCTTTACAGGATGCACAGTGTGTCACTGCAGGCCGGTGGGGATCATTGATCTGGATCATATCGGCCCCTATACCCCCGTGCTATTTATTTGGAAACAGTGGAGGGGGGAAACATGGCGGGATTACTCAACCAGCTGCGCCTTGACCACATCAATTACGCACGGCTGCTTAACCTGCTGGAGATCGACATTCTCGCCATCGAGGCGGGCGAGAAGGCGGACTATCTCAGAATGCAGGACATCATGAAATACATGATCAACTATCCCGATGCCTTCCATCATCCCTGCGAGGAAGTCCTGTTCGACAAACTGCGGGGACTGGATCGCGACGAAGCAGCCATCCTGAAGCGCCTGCGCGACGAACACGAACGCCTGGGCGAACTGGGACAGACCCTGGTGGACCTGCTGAGCAAGGCCTCGGGCGGCGAGATGGTCTCGCGGTCGGACATCGTGGCCGCCGCGGCCGCATACCGGGAGCTGATGCGCACCCACCTGGCCACCGAAGAGCGGGTGATATTTCCCCTCATCGAGGCCAGTCTCACGCCGGCAGACTGGGACGAAGCGGTGGCACAGACGGGGGCGATGCACGATCCGGTTTTCGGCGGCGCCGTTGCCGATGAATACCGCCGCCTGTTCAAAAGCATCACCCGCTACGAGCAGGCTGCGGCGGGGGCGGAATAGCCCGCCTGCTGCAGGAAACAAAGGTCAAGTTTGATCAATATCAAATCTCCGGATTCGCGGGTATGGGAAACTGCGCCAACCTTGAAAACGTGCCTGTGAGACATGAACTCCATCGCTTTCCTGTTCCTGATCCTGGTCGGCGCCGTGCTGGTGTGGACGGCAGTGCGCCTGGGTCTGTCCATTTATCTCGACTACCGCGCCGCAGCCGAGGTTCGCGAGCAGTTGTTGCAACGCCTGCGGCTGCTGCCCATGCGCCCGCTGCTGGCCGCCGCCGGGCTGGATCTGCAGGAGGTGCTGTACTGCCACCCCCTGCACCAGGTCGAAAAACTGATCCGGGCCTGCGAATCCTGCCCGGACAAGGAGCGCTGCCAGGCGTCTCTGAGTCGCGGTGGCGGCAGGTCCGACTGTCCGGCCCGAAAGGCCTTCCTGAACGAAAACTGAACCGGGGGTAACAGCCTTGCAGACCGACCAGGCAGCCGGCACGGCCGAAGCCGGCACGTATAACTATAAGGTAGTCAGGCAGTTCGCCATCATGACCATTGTATGGGGCATCGTGGGTATGGCGGTGGGTGTGTTTATCGCCGCCCAGCTGGCCTGGCCGGCGCTGAATTTCGATATTCCCTGGCTGACCTTCAGCCGCCTGCGCCCCCTGCACACCAATGCCGTGATCTTCGCTTTCGGCGGCTGCGCCCTGTTCGCCACGTCCTATTACGTGGTCCAGCGCACCTGCCATGTACGCCTGATCAGTGATCGCCTCGCCGCCTTCACGTTCTGGGGCTGGCAGGCCGTTATCGTCGCGGCGGTGATCACCCTGCCCCTGGGCATTACCAGTTCCAAGGAATATGCGGAGCTGGAATGGCCCATCGATATTCTCATTACCATTGTCTGGCTGGTTTACGCCTACGTGTTTTTCGGCACTATCACCCGGCGCCGCATCCGGCATATCTACGTGGCCAACTGGTTCTACGGCTCCTATATCATCACCATCGCCGTGCTGCATGTGATCAATAACCTGGAAATCCCGGTGAACTGGACCAAGTCCTACACCATCTACGCCGGCGTCCAGGATGCCATGGTGCAGTGGTGGTATGGACACAACGCTGTGGGTTTCTTCCTCACCGCCGGCTTCCTCGGCATGATGTATTATTTCGTGCCCAAACAGGCCAACCGGCCCGTCTATTCCTACCGTTTGTCCATCGTGCACTTCTGGGCGCTGATCTTCACCTATATCTGGGCCGGCCCCCATCATCTTTATTATACGGCACTGCCGAACTGGACCCAGTCCCTGGGGATGGTCATGTCGCTGATCCTGCTGGCGCCCTCCTGGGGCGGCATGATCAACGGCATCATGACCCTGTCCGGGGCCTGGTACAAACTGCGCACCGACCCGGTCCTGCGCTTCCTGATCGTGGCGATCTCCTTCTACGGCATGTCCACCTTCGAAGGTCCGATGATGTCCATCCGCACCGTCAATGCCCTGTCCCACTACACCGACTGGGTCATAGGTCACGTGCATTCCGGCGCCCTGGGCTGGGTCGCCATGATCACCATCGGCAGCATGTATTACCTTATCCCCCGGCTTTACGGGCGCACGCTTTACAGCGTCAGGCTGGTAGAGGTGCATTTCTGGACTTCCACCATCGGCGTCGTCCTGTATATCGTCGCCATGTGGGTGGCCGGCGTCATGCAGGGGCTGATGTGGCGCGCCGTGAACGACGACGGCACCCTCACCTACAGTTTCGTCGAGTCCGTACAGGCCACGCACCCCTTCTATATCGTGCGGCTGCTGGGCGGCGGCCTGTTTTTCGCCGGCATGCTGATTATGGCTTACAACCTGATCCGCAGCGTTCGGGGGGCACGGCCCGTAAGCGCGGCCATCCCCGAACCGGTCATGGCGCACTGAGGGGAGAACGACAACATGGCGGGACTGCACGAAAAAATCGAGAAGAACATCGGCGTCATGATGCTGCTGATTCTGGCCGCAATCAGCGTCGGCGGCCTGGTACAGATCGTTCCCCTGTTCTTCATGCATTCCACCACCACACCGGTGGAGGGACTGAAACCCTACACGCCCCTGCAGCTGATGGGCCGGGACATCTATGTGCGCGAGGGCTGCTACGTCTGTCATTCACAGATGATCCGGCCGTTCCGGGCCGAGACGGAGCGTTACGGCCATTACTCGCTGGCGGGGGAATTCGTCTATGACCACCCGTTCCAGTGGGGCTCGAAGCGTACCGGGCCGGATCTGGCCCGCGTCGGCGGCCGCTACAGCGATGAATGGCACCGCGCCCATCTCATCAATCCCCGTGATGTGGTGCCCGAATCCATCATGCCGGGCTTCCCCTGGCTGGCCAAGAACAAGCTGGTCAATACGGACATCAAAAAACGCATGCGCGTGCTGCGCAGCCTGGGAGTCCCGTACACGGACGATCAGATCGCCCACGCCGAGGAGCAACTCAAGGGCAAGACGGAAATGGACGCCATTATTGCCTACCTGCAGAACCTCGGCACCGACGTGAAGACGCGGCGATGAGTCTGGTACTTACCATCTGGACGGTGCTGGTGGCGGTGATTTTCATCGGCATCGTTCTCTGGGTATGGAACGACCGCAACAAGGAAAAATATGAACGGGCCGCGCATATACCCCTGGAGGAATCGGAGAATGAAAACGGCAATCACGACAATGACGGGGACGTGAACGATGGCTGACTTCACCAGCGGTTTCTGGGCCTGGTTCATAGGCATCATCACCGTCGTCAGTATCGCGGCCCTGCTGTACTTCGCCCTCAACATGGCCGGGCGCAGGCGTGCTCCCGGCGAGAAGGCCGAGTCCGTGGGTTATGTCTGGGACGAGGATCTGCACGAGCTCAACAACCCCCTGCCCCGCTGGTGGCTGAACCTGTTCCTGATCTCCCTGGTCTTCGGCGCGATCTACCTGTTCCTGTATCCCGGCCTCGGCAGCTACAAGGGCTACCTGGGCTGGACCCAGGTCAAGCAGTACCGGCAGGAGATCAAACAGGCCCGGAAGAAATACGGCCCGCTGTACGAGAAATACAGCCACCAGGATATCGCGTCGCTGGCCAGCAATCCGGAAGCCCGGCAGATGGGCGCGCGCCTGTTTGCCACTTACTGTACGGCCTGCCATGGCTCCGACGCCCGCGGCGCCCGCGGTTTTCCCAACCTGCGCGACAGTGAATGGCTGTACGGCGGTGATCCCAAGAGCATCGAAACCACCATCCTGGACGGGCGCCAGGGCGCCATGCCCGCCTGGGGGGCCGTGCTCAGCAAGGAGGACATCTTCAATACCGAGGAATACGTCCGCACCCTGAGCGGCAGGAGCGCCGAGCCGCAGGTCGCCGCCAAGGGCAAAAAGATCTTCGAAACGTACTGTGCCGCCTGCCATGGCGCCGACGGCAAGGGCAACCAGCAGATCGGCGCGCCCAACCTGACCAATGACATCTGGCTGTACGGCGGTTCCCAGAAAACCATCATCGAAACCATCACCCACGGCCGCAAAGGCAGGATGCCGCCGCATCGTGAATTCCTGGGCAAGGCCAAGGTGCACCTGCTGGCCGCTTATGTCTACGGCCTGTCCGCCGACAACTGATCGGGAGACCATCATGCAGATCTGGGATACTACCGGTACCATTCCCCGCCCGCAGCGCGTCGCGGCGATTTTATGGCTGTCCTTCCTGATGGCCGGCATCGCCACCGGGATCTTTTTTTCCCTCATCGATCCCATGGAACTGAAATACTGCGTGGACTTCCCCGAGGTAAACCGCACCGCCGCCTATTCCGTCGGCTTCCTGCTGTTCTGGCTGCTGACGGGCACCTCCAGCATGCTGGCGGTCTTCTTTACGCATCCCTGCGCCGACGGGCCGGAAGCGCCGCACGATTCACCGGACCGGAACTAGCCTGTCTATTGCACGAGGGCGCAGATGTCTAAGGTCGAACAATACGGACGGGAGGCTGCGCCTGCCCGGGACCGGGAGGTGGAAGAGGAACTCTACGCCCGGCGCCAGAAGATTTACCCGCGCGAAGTCCACGGCCTGTTCGCCGGCCTGCGCGTTACTGCCGTCGCTCTGCTGCTGGGCATTTTCTACGGCCTGCCCTGGATCACCTGGAGCGGGCGCCAGGCCGTGCTGCTGGATCTCCCGGCGCGCAAGTTCTACATCTTCGGCCTGACCCTGTGGCCGCAGGACTTCCTGCTGCTGGCCTTTTTGCTGATCATCGCCGCCCTCAGTCTGTTTTTCTTCACCGCGCTTGCGGGCCGGCTGTGGTGCGGCTACGCCTGCCCACAGACGGTGTGGACCGAGATCTTCCTGTGGATGGAGAGGCTCATCGAAGGGGACCGGCAGAAACAGATCAAGCTGGACAAGGCGCCGCGGTCCTTCCGCAAGTTTCGCATCAAGGCGACCAAGCACACAGTCTGGCTCATCTTTTCCGCCTTCACCGGTTTCACCTTCGTGTCCTATTTCACGCCGGCCCGGGAACTGGCCGTGCGGCTGGCTGAATTCAATCTCGGGCCGTGGGAAACCTTCTGGATGATCTTTTACGGGTTTGCCACCTACGGCAATGCCGGCTGGATGCGGGAACAGGTGTGCCTGTACATGTGTCCCTATGCCCGTTTCCAGAGCGCCATGTTCGACGACGACACCCTTATCGTCTCCTACGACGAGAAACGCGGCGAACCGCGCGGACCGCGCCGCCCCAGCATCGATCACCGCGCCCGGGGCCTGGGCGACTGCATCAACTGCACCCTGTGCGTCCAGGTCTGCCCCACCGGCATCGATATCCGCGACGGCCTGCAGTACCAGTGCATCAGTTGCTCCGCCTGCATCGACGCCTGCAACGATGTCATGGACAAAATGGGCTATCCGCGAGGGCTGATACGGTATACGACCCAGAACGCCCTGCAGGGCAAGTCCACCCGGGTCATCCGGCCACGCATTATTATCTACGGACTGATACTGCTGCTGTTCGCGGGCATGTTCTCCTGGCTGCTCGCCACCCGGGTCCCCCTGCAGCTGGACGTGATCCGGGACCGCAACCAGCTGTACCGGGAAACCGGAGACATGATCGAAAACGTCTATACCCTGAAGATACTGAATATGGATAACCATCCCCATGAATACCGGCTGTTCGTCAACGGCGAAGGCATTGAACACATGCGGTTGATTACGGATCGCAACCCGATACGGGTCAGCGCCGGCGCGGTCCTCGACGTTCCCGTGCGGGTGCGTGCCGGAGAGGAATATCTGAAACACCGGAGCAGCCGTATCCGTTTCAGGGTTTCCGATGTTACCAACCCGGATCTGCAGGCCACGGAAAAGGCACGCTTCCTGGGGCCGCTGCCATGAGCCGGCCGCCGGCGACAGGCCCGCGCAAGTGGTATCTGGAAGGCTACCTCTGGCTGGTGATCGCCCTGCCCTTCTCCGCCGTCGTCGGCGGCATGATCACCCTGTGGTACGCCATTGAATCCAACGACGGCCTGGTCGTGGACGACTATTATATCCGCGGCCTGCATATCAACCGGGTACTGGACCGGGACCGGGCGGCAAAGCGCGACGGCCTGCACGCCAGACTGGAGTTCGACAAGCATGCGGCCCGGGCCGCGATCGTTCTCACCGGCAATTCAGGCTTTACGCCGCCGGACAGCATTACGGTCAGTTTCCTCAACGCCACCCGCGAGGGTTACGATCACGTAGAGGAATTCAGACGCGGTCCTGACGGCATCTACCGGGGCGCGCCGCCGGACCTGATCCGCGGGCACTGGTATATCCAGATCGAGAAACAGGACTGGCGCCTGCTGCAGACCCTGACTGTGCACTGATCGGTACAGCGGGACAATCAGGCGATATCGTGATAGGCGGTGATGGTATCCCTGCCGTCCATCTTGCTCTGATACAGCGCCTTGTCCGCAAACTCCATGATCTCGTTCAGGTCTTTGGAATCGTCGGGATAGCTGGAAATGCCGATGCTGACCGTGGTAGTAATGGTGAGGTCGTCCGCCCGGTGTATCGTATTGCCGATCGCCGTCCTGAGCCTGAGGCCCGCTTCCCGCGCCCGTTCCGAATCCGTTTCCGTCAGCATGATCAGGAATTCGTCGCCGCCCACGCGCGCGGCAATATCGGATTCCCTGAGGCTGTCACTGACAGAGTCGGACACCATTTTCAGCAGGCTGTCGCCGGCGGAGTGGCCGTGGCGGTCATTGATCGCTTTCAGATTATCGATGTCGATCATCATGATCGAATAGGGCCTCCCGTAGCGGGAGGCTTTTTTCGCTTCCCTGGAGACCAGGCGCGTAAAGGCCCTGCGGTTGTTGAGACCGGTGAGTTCATCCGTTTCCGACAGCAAGCGGAGTACTTCCATTCCGTCGTGCACGTCGGCCGCCAGCATGGTGGTGAGATAGGTGATGAGCAGGAAAGGGGCAAACAGGGTCATCAAATGACTGAAGTCCACGATAGTGAAGCTGGTCCTGGAGTACTCGGGTATCCCCATGTACAGGTACACGACCGCAATCAGCAAAAATTCCAGCAGCGTCGTCACCTTGCCCAGGGTGAGAGCGCTGGTGATGAGCACCATCAAATAGAGGTTCAGCAGCGGACTGTTTACGCCTCCCGTGTGATAAGAGACATAGCTAATGAATACAATCATCACCCAGGATTCTATTGCCAGCTTCCAGCGTGATTCCCGGGTGAAGAAATTGGCGTAGCGGAAGGCGATGACAAACAGTGCAAAAGCGGACATGGCGATGACAACACCCAGCCCGGCATCGATATGCGCACCGGGGGAAACGTAATAAAGCAACACCAGGATCAGCAGTAGCCATTCCAGCTCCGCCAGGGTTCGTGAAAAACCCTTTAACTGAACCTGTTTTGCCGATAGCGGGTTGGCTTCACTCATGAGTATCGCGTATCCGGATTATTATTTGTTATTCAGGACCCTGTCAGGATACCGGCATACAGCCTGGGTTGCAGCAGTTTGACGATAATCAGGCGAATACCCGGGGTCACGCCGCCGATGATCAGCAGGCGTTCCCAGACACACCTCGCGGCCGACAGGCGCAGGCTTATAAATCCCGCCAGGAATCCGCTCAGCCACGACACGCCTTTGCATTCCCGACAATACCGGCTAACAAACTGGTGCCCGGGGCCGGACTCGAACCGGCACAGGGTTGCCCCCGAGGGATTTTAAGTCCCTTGTGTCTACCAATTTCACCACCCGGGCTGGAGCGGCATTAAATCATACCTGACCTGGAGAACGGTATCGAAGCATCACGTCCGGTCCTGCTGAAATTTTAAAAACCACCGCAAAATCATACTATTAAAAAATTTACAGTCATTGATTCACCGGTGCGGGTACAGCATTACCGCAACCGGAGGTTTCCCGCCCCGGTTTGAAGAATCCTGCCGGGCGGCGTATGTTCCGCGGCCTGAATTGAGGGAATTAACGTGAGCAGATCACTGGCAAACGCACTGTACCGGCTCGACCGGTTTCTCCTGTCCGTTCTGAGCCCCCGGCAACGCTCCAGGGTATTGTCAAGAATCAGTGAAAGCATCCGGCGCGACTCTCTGCGCAGTATTGACACGCCCAGGGGAACACTGGTGTTCCGGACGCTTGCCAGCGCCTATGTTGCCAGCGGTGTCGAAAGATTCCATGACGACGAACCCGAAACACTGCGCTGGATCGAGAGTTTCGGTGAAAATGAATTATTCTGGGATATCGGCGCCAACATCGGCCTGTATTCCCTGTACGCCGGACTGGGAAACGGAACCAGAGTAGTCGCCTTCGAGCCTAACGCTCTCAACTATGCCCTGCTGGTGGAACATCTGCAGATTAACCGGCTTGACGAAACCGTTACCGCTCTCTGTGCCGCGTTCTCCGACATCACGTCAGTGGAGTCACTTTTCCTCCCTCATGACGTCCCGGGATCGGGGAGCAGCCTGGGCTCGTCTGAGTCCCAGTTCGGCGCATACCGGCCGCTCCTGCGGCAGGGAATGCTCTCCTACGCCATGGATGAATTCAGGGAAAAATTCGACCTGGACCAGCCGGACCACGTCAAGATCGACGTCGATGGCATGGAACCGCAAATCATCCGGGGAGGAATGAAAACACTGGCCGGCACGAAGAGCCTGCTGGTGGAGGTCGAGGGAAACAATGTCGGCATTTTTGACAGTGTGATCGCCGGCATGCTGGCCGGCATCGGCATGATCGAAGATCCCGACGCCGCAGGCAACGGTTCGGGCCGCAACCGGCTCTATGTCCGCGCGGACCGGGAATAAATCAAATCTTCACACCGACGCCCCGTGCATGGACACGGCTGTATTGCCGGGATGAGAATCAAAATGGAGGCTGGGGTCGGAATCGAACCGGCGTACACGGCTTTGCAGGCCGCTGCATAACCACTCTGCCACCCAGCCATGAACTGAATGCTGAATTATGGCCGCACCTCTCCCAAGGCCGGCGGCAATCCCCGGCGGCGACAGGTTCCTGTCTGTACCACAGGTCGCAGAGCCGGGCCCGGGAAAGGGGGCATTCTATACACTGGCAGTCCGGCTGGGAAGGCCGAACGCTTTACAGGTGAATGTTCCTACGACGCGGGGGTAAACATCTTGCACCAGCCATGGGGGCTGATCGTGCCCTGGACAAGCTGACAGCTGTGCGGTTTCTGGAAAAAACGGCAATGGTCGCAGCGCTGGTTCTGGTGGGGGCTGGTCTGGTAGTTCACCGCGCCCTTGGGCATCTTGTTGCTCTTGGCCAGGGCCTCGGTGGAAAACAGCAGCGGCGAGAGGGACAGCAGCAGTGCCCCGCGCAGGAATCTGCGCCGCGAGGCGGATGATGCAGCATCATGCATTTTCTAGCTCCTTTATCTTCGGAAATTTTTTTCAGGCATCAGTTCTCTGGACAGGCAGCTGCGCACAAATGTTCCGGCGCCGGCGACGGGATTGCGTTACGAGCAGCGTGACCGGGCCGTTATCACGCGGCCCGGTCGACGGAGAGCTTAAAAGGAATTGGAGCGGGAAACCGGTCTCGAACCGGCGACCTCAACCTTGGCAAGGTTGCGCTCTACCAACTGAGCTATTCCCGCATCAGGTGCAAACGCCGCCAGGCGGCGTTCCGGAAAGGAGCAATATTGTAACGGCGCCCGGATAACTGTCAATCACTGTGGCCGTCTTCACTGCCCGTCTCACGCAGCCGCGGCCAGGCGCTTACCAGGTACTGGAACATGGACCACAGGGTCAGCCCCGCGGCAAGATACAGCAGCACCAGTCCGGCGACGTAGAGGGGCACGGATGTGCCCTGATCCCGGTAGATCAGCAGCAACAGCGCCGCCATCTGGGCGATGGTCTTCACCTTGCCGTAGATGGAAACCGATACGCGGCTGCGGGCACCCAGCTCCGCCATCCATTCGCGCAGGGCCGAAACCGCGATCTCCCTGCCGATGATGACCGCCGCCGGCAGCGCCAGCCACGGCGTCGGATCCTGCTGCACCAGCAGCACCAGGGCGACCGCCACCATGAGCTTGTCCGCCACCGGATCCAGGAATGCCCCCAGCCGCGACATCTGGCCCAGCTTCCTGGCCAGGTAGCCGTCCAGCAAATCGGTCAGGGCGGCGATGGCGAACACCACGCAGGCCGCGACATTGCTCCAGGGCACCGGCAGGTAAAACACCAGGACGAAGATGGGTATCAGCGCAATACGCAGCAGGGTCAGGGTATTGGGAACGTTCAGCATCAGCGGTTATGAAACGTGTCGTAGATTTTTTGTGCCAGATTCTTGTTGATGCCGGCCACCTTGGCAAGGTCTTCCACGCCGGCGCGCTCTATGCCCTGCAGCCCCCCGAAATGCCGGATCAGCTGCTGCCGGCGCTTGCTGCCTATGCCCTCTATGCCTTCCAGCGGCGAGCTGCCGCGCTTTTTCTGCCGCCGCTGGCGATGGCCGGTGATGGCGAAACGGTGGGCCTCGTCGCGGATCTCCTGGAGCAGATGCAGCACCGGCGAGGCGGGCGGCAGCCGCCGCTCGCGTCGCTCATCGGCCAGGATCAGCGTCTCCAGGCCCGGCCGGCGTGACGGTCCCTTGGCAATACCGAGCAACGGAATATCCGCCAGCTGCAATTCGCCCAGGACCTGCCGTGCCGCGCCCACCTGTCCCCTGCCCCCGTCGATGAGGATCAGATCCGGCAGCCTGCCCTCCTCCTTCTTGATACGCGTATAGCGACGCTGGATGACCTGGCGCATGGCAGCATAATCGTCGGCGGCCGCAATGTCATGGATATTGAAGCGCCGGTAATCGGATTTCACCGCCCCTTCCGTGCCGAACACTACGCACGAGGCCACGGTCGCCTCGCCGCCGGTATGGCTGATGTCGAAACATTCTATGCGTTCCAGGGGATCATCGGCATCGATCAGCGCCTGCAGCTGCTCGAACCGATCCGTGTATTTCTGCCGGTGCGACAGGTATTGCTCCAGGGCCATGTCGGCGTTTTCACGGGCCATGGCGATCCAGCGGGCGCC
>Ga0102944_1001441_pt1 | contig 15726 bp, 9 predicted proteins | sample SalPonD_shore_MG_FD_78172 | JGI IMG/M metagenome (GOLD analysis project Ga0102944, IMG submission 78172) | Salt pond soil microbial communities from South San Francisco under conditions of wetland restoration - Salt Pond MetaG... | ecosystem: Environmental > Aquatic > Marine > Intertidal zone >...
AACGCTCCATCGCCTGGGGCATCGCCCAGGCCATGCACGACCAGGGGGCGGAACTCGCGTTCACCTACCAGACCGAGAAGCTGGAGTCGCGTGTGCGCGAGCTCGCGGGCCAAGTGGGCTCGGACTTCCTCATGCCTCTCGACGTGACCGACGACGCGCAGATCCGGGGGGTCGCGGACGGGCTGAAGGAACGTTGGGGATCGGTCGACATCGTCGTCCACGCGGTCGCCCATGCGCCGCGAGACCACCTTGAGGGCGACTATCTCGAACACCTCACGCGCGAAGGCTTCGGTCAGGCCCACGATGTGAGCTCCTACAGCTTTGCCGCACTCGGCAAGGCGCTCCGCCCGCTCATGCACGGACGTGACGCCAGCATGCTGACGCTGAGTTACCTCGGCGCCGAGCGCGCACTGCCCAACTACAACGTCATGGGCGTCGCCAAGGCGAGCCTGGAGGCGAACGTCCGCTACATGGCCTATGCCCTGGGGGCGGAAGGGATTCGCGTCAATGCAGTCTCGGCGGGACCCATCCGCACCCTGGCGGCATCGGGTATCGGCAACTTCCGCAAGCTGCTGGAGCAGGTCGAACAGGCCGCCCCGCTGCGGCGCAACGTGACCATCGAGGACGTCGGCAACACGGCCGCCTTCCTCTGTTCCGACCTGGCCTCCGGCATTACCGGCGAGATCGTCTACGTCGACGGTGGATTCAACATCACCAGCGGCATGGCCGCGCTCTGAGCGACCGCGCGGCGCAACACCGTCGCCGGCCACGCAGCAGGCACAAGCGGGTCGGCGGCGTGGCCGTATCGCGCGGCGCGCCGCCCGTCACGCAGCACCTCCCGGTCAGCGCCGGGCACCCGCGTGATGCTTTCGGCGCGCAGACAACCCCATCCGCGGGCCTGAACGTCCGAACACGCCCACGGCTTTCGGGCGCCGCCTCCCTGGGCGCGTCAGCCGCCTCCGGTCCCCGATGCGGAATCCGTGCGCTCGATCTCGGCGACATCGCGCAGCGCAGCAATCCAGGCCTGGAGCTCGTTCCCGGAGATGCCGTTGCGCCGCTGCTGGCGCATTGCGGACACGGCCTCCTCATCCGGGTCGGGCAGCCGCGTAGTCCGAACCAGGACCACCGCCATGCCGCCATCGGCCAGCGTGGCCGTAGAGTACGTCGACCCCTCGTCCTGCCCCGGAATCGGCAACTCGAAAGCCACCCGGCGGACGACGGGATCGACCTTCTCGTCGGATTCGTTCCCGGCATCGCGCCCGATCCATCCGAGGTCGCGGAACTGCGTGCCCTCCCCGGCCAGGTCGCCGGGTGCCGCGCCCTCGTCGAGCCGCGACGTCATGTTCTTCGACCATTCCTTCAGACGTTCCGAGACCCGCTGGCTCTCGAGCCGTTCGCGCACGGCGTCGCGCACTTCGTCCAGCGGCCGCACCGACGGCGGCTGTTCGTCGACCACGCGCAGGATGACGACGTGCCGATCGTCCAGCTCGACGACATCGCTGTTGCGGCGTTCCTGCAGCACCTCGGAGCTGAACGCCGCCTTGCGCACCGCGGCGTTGTCCGCAATGCCCGTGCCCTTGTTGCGCGAGAACCAGTCAGTGCGCTCGATCTCCAGCCCACTGGCCTTCGCGGCCGGCTGGAGGCTGCCGGGATTCTCATAGGCGGTATTGCTCAGCACTTCGACCCGGTCATAGAAGAGCCTCTCGGCCCGTTGGGTCGCCAGCTTGCGCCGCAACTCGTCACGTACCTCGTCGAACGGCTTCGGCTTCGGCGCACGGATGTCCTCCAGCTTGATCAGGTGATAGCCGTAGCTGGTCCGCACCGGATCGCTGACCGCGCCCACCTTGTCGAGACCGAACAGTGCCTTCTCGAAGGGTTCGACCATGTCGCCCCGGCCGACGTATCCCAGCTCGCCGCCCTGCTCGGCCGAGCCGCTGTCGTCCGAGTACTCGCGCGCCAGCGCCCCGAAATCGCCGCCGTCCTTCAGACGCTGCCTGATGCGCTGCGCCTTCGCGAGCGCCGCCTGCTCGGCATCACCCTGGGCATCGTCCGGGATCCGGATCAGGATGTGCGCCGCCTTGCGCTCCTCCTGTTGCCGGTACTGGTCGCGATTGGCGCGATACTCGGCACGCAGCTCATCCTCGCTCACATCGACCTGCTTGCGCAGCGCGTCGATGTCGAGATCCAGATACGCCACCCGTACACGTCTGGGAGTCTGGAACGCATCCTTGTGCTTGTCGTAGTACGCCTGCACCGCATCGTCATCGACAGAGACTGAGCTGGCCACCGCCGCGCGCCCCCGCTCCAGGACGGCAACCCGGCGCTCCTCGCCCTGGAGACGGGCCGCCTCGCGGGCCTCGCCCGGCAGGACGAACGCCGTGTCGGCGATTCCACTGCGTAACTGTTCCAGGCGCACGCCTTCCCGGACCTGCGCCTCGTACTGCTGCGGCGATAGCCCTGCCTGGCTGAGCGTCTTTCGATACAGCTCCGGGTCGAACGCACCGTCGCTCTGGAAGTACTGCTGCCGGCGAATCTGCGCCGCCACGCGCTGATCCCGGATACGCATCCCGGCATCGTCCGCAGCCTGGCGCAGCACTTCGCGCGTGATCAGGTTGTCCAGCACGCGCTGACGCAGCATCTGGTCCGAGAACGCGTCCGGAAGATCCCCGCCGAAACGCTGCGCAAGCGCGCGACGCTGCTGGGAGACGCCGCGCTCGACCTCGAAGTTCTTGATGGGCTTCCCGTTGACCCGTGCGGCCACCCCGGGATCGCCGCCGCCCATGTACGCCTGAATCCCCCACAGGGCAAAAGGAATCGAAATCGCAATGACGATGGCGTATCCGAGCCAGCGGGACGTACGAATCCGGTCACTGAAGGATTGCAGCATGATCGGGATGACAGGAAAGGTTCAGGAGGTGTCGGATCCACCCGGGTGAGCGTGGTATCCCCGTCAAAGAATCGGGGCGCCGCCATGGGCGCCCCGGATCCTTCATCAACAATGGCGGAGCGGACGGGACTCGAACCCGCGACCTCCGGCGTGACAGGCCGGCATTCTAACCTGCTGAACTACCGCTCCGGATCCTGGTGGGTGCTGAGGGATTTGAACCCCCGACATTCGCCTTGTAAGGGCGACGCTCTCCCAACTGAGCTAAGCACCCGGCGCAAGGGCGCGCTAGTTTACGGTATCCTTGAGCGCTTTGCCAGCCTTGAAGCTCGGCACCCGCGACGCCTTGATGTTGATCGTTTCGCCGGTGCGCGGATTGCGCCCCTGGCGAGCCTCACGCTGACGCGTCAGGAACGTACCAAATCCAACCAGAGAGACCTGGTCGCCCTTCTTGAGGGCATCACCGATGACATCGACCATGGCATCGACCGCCTTGGTCGCCGTCGACTTCGGAATATCCGCGCTCTGCGCGACAGCTTCAACGAATTCAGACTTGTTCATCAAGTAGTCCCTCAGCAATTGTTTTTGTGGCGGGAAGGCGACGCACCCGGTTGCCATTTCCGGGGGCGTTCGAACCTATCGAGGGCCACATCGCGCCACTCATGGGGCGCGAACCAAAAAAGTTTCGAGCCTTGGGGCAATCCAGCGGATTCCTACCCCACCCGGCACGCGTGGGAATACTGCTCCTGAAACGCCACCGGTTTATAGCAAGCGGTCTTCCAGAGTGTCAAACCAGCGGGGCCGGCGATTCGACACGCCGGCCCCGCACGGCCGAAAGGAAGTATACGTCAGTGCAACCCCTCCGCGAAACCACTTCCGGCCATTTCGGCATCTTCAATGGTGCCGCACGGGGCCCGACTTCTCGGGCTCTTCCGGCTCATCGCGCTGCCCTACCGCGGGCAGCTTTTCGGCCTCCTGCTCGGCCTCGCTGAGCTGCTCCTCCGTAAGGGGCACAGGCACTCGCTGCAGCGCGATTTCGAGCACCTCGTCGATCCACCGCACGGGGCGGATGTCGAGAGCTTCGCGAATGTTCTCCGGAATATCCGCCAGATCCTTGCGGTTTTCTTCCGGAATCAAAACGGTGCGCAGTCCGCCGCGATGGGCCGCCAGCAGTTTCTCCTTGAGTCCGCCGATCGGAAGCACTTCGCCGCGCAACGTGATCTCGCCGGTCATGCCCACGTCCGCCCGGACGGGTATGCCCGTCAGCGTCGATACGAGCGCGGTGCACATCGCCACACCGGCACTGGGTCCGTCCTTCGGCGTTGCCCCTTCCGGGACATGGATGTGGATGTCCCGCTTCTCGTGGAAGCCGGGCTTGAGGCCCAGCCGGGGAGCTCGACTGCGAACCACGGTTAGCGCCGCCTGCACCGATTCCTGCATGACTTCGCCGAGATGGCCCGTGTGGGTCAGCTTGCCCTTGCCGAACGGCATAACGGCTGCCTCGATGTTCAACAGCTCGCCGCCGGTCTCGGTCCAGGCAAGGCCGGTGACCTGCCCGATCTGGTCCTCTTCCTCGGCACGGCCGTAGCGGAAACGGCGCACGCCGAGGTAGCTCTCGAGGTCATCCGGCGCCAGCTCGACCGAACCGCTGGTCTCGCCCGTCTGCACCTGCTTGACGACCTGCCGGCAGATCTTCGCGATCTCGCGTTCCAGGTTGCGCACGCCCGATTCACGTGTGTACGTCCGCACCACTTCGCGTACGACGTCGTCGTTCAACATCAGTTCGCCTTCGCGCAGGCCGTTATTCTTCATCTGCTTGGGCACGAGATAACGCTGCGCGATCGCAACCTTTTCGTCTTCCGTGTATCCCGGTATGCGGATGACCTCGAGACGGTCGAGCAACGCCGCCGGGATGTTCAGCGTATTCGAAGTCGCGACGAACATGACCTGAGACAGATCGTAGTCGACCTCCAGGTAGTGATCCTGGAACGTGTGGTTCTGCTCCGGATCAAGCACCTCCAGCAGCGCCGAGGCCGGATCCCCGCGGAAGTCCATCGACATCTTGTCGATCTCGTCGAGCAGGAACAAGGGGTTCTTCTTCTTCACGCGGATCAGCGTCTGCATGATCTTGCCCGGCATGGACCCGATGTAGGTCCGCCGGTGACCGCGGATTTCCGCCTCGTCACGCACGCCGCCGAGTGACATGCGGCCGAACTTGCGATTCGTTGCACGGGCGATCGACTGGCCGATCGACGTCTTGCCGACGCCGGGCGGGCCCACGAGGCACAGGATGGGCCCCTTCAGCTTCTTCACGCGCTCCTGGACGGCCAGGTACTCGAGGATGCGCTCCTTGACCTTTTCAAGGCCGTAATGATCCTCGTCGAGGATCTCGGCCGCACGCTTGAGATCGTGCTTTACCTGAGAGCGCTTCGACCACGGCACGCTGACCATCGTCTCGATGTAGTTGCGCACGACGGAGGCCTCGGCGGACATCGGCGACATCATGCGCAGCTTGCCGAGCTCCGACTCGGCCTTCTCGCGCGCTTCCTTCGGCATGCGTGCCTTCTTGATCCTATCGGCCAGCTCCTCGACCTCGTTGCCGCCCTCCTCGAGTTCGCCCATCTCCTTCTGGATGGCCTTCATCTGCTCGTTGAGGTAGTACTCGCGCTGGCTCTTCTCCATCTGCTGCTTGACGCGACCACGGAGACGCTTCTCGATCTGCAGCAGATCGATCTCGCCCTCGATCTGCGCCATGAGGCGCTCGAGACGCTCGCGCACGTCCGCAAGCTCGAGCAGTTTCTGCTTTTCTTCCAGGCGCAGGGACATGTGCGCGGCGATCGTGTCGGCCAGCCGCGAGGCGCTGTCGATGCCCGACAGGGAGTTGAGAATCTCCTGTGGCACTTTCTTGTTCAGCTTGACGTACTGCTCGAAGACGCTCGTTACCGAACGCGCCAGGACTTCGCCTTCGCGTTCGTCGTCGATCCCCGTTTCCTCGATGGGGACGACCTGCCCCACGAAATAGTCATCGTCCGCAGCCGCGAGATCGCTCACGCGGGCCCGTTGTGCACCCTCGACGAGCACCTTGATCGTGCCGTCCGGCAGCTTGAGCAGCTGGAGGATCGTCGCCAGGGTGCCCACTTCGTGCACATCGTCCGCGCCCGGATCGTCGACGTCGGCACTCTTCTGCGCAACGAGCAGGATCTGCTTGCTTCCCGACATCGCCGCGTCAAGTGCGCGAATGGACTTGTCGCGCCCGACGAACAGGGGGATGACCATGTGCGGATACACGACGACGTCGCGCAGGGGCAGAACGGGCAGCTCCTGTCCGTCCGCAGGGAATTCTTGCTGGGTCAATTCGTCTCGTTCCACCGGGAACTCCTGATCTTCGTTGGGCCGAGTGCGACATGCACCCTTCGTGGGAAAAAGATGGGGCCCTGCGACACCCTTTCAAGCCCGCGCAAGGCGCACCGCGCACGGCACGGCGTGGGACGCCACGTCGGGACTCGACAGGGAACGGGAAAGGGCCGATGCTGCATCCCGGCCGGCATGCAGCATGGATTGCAGGTCGCCATGTGCCGCCGACGCATTTGCATCGAACGGCACACCGGAGGCAGCCGCTGCCGCGGCGGCGACTGGTCGGGCGCTACTCGTCGGAGGCCGCCCGCTTGTACTGGTCGTGCTCGATCGCCGCACGCTCGGGTTCCGACTCCTGTCCCTCCAGCAGGAGGTACGGGGTGGCCTCTCCGCGTACGACGGCATCGTCGATGATCACCCGTAGCACCTGCTCCATGGAGGGCAGCTCGTACATCGTATCGAGCAGGACGCTCTCGATGATCGTGCGCAGCCCGCGAGCACCGGTCTTCCGGATCATCGCCTTGCGCGCCACCTCGTAGAGCGCGGACTCCCGCATTTCCAGTTCGCAGCCCTCCATCTCGAAGAGCTTGGCGTACTGTTTCACGATCGCGTTGCGCGGTTCCGTGAGAATGCGAACCAGGGCGTCGGCATCGAGCTCCTCGAGCGTCGCCACGACCGGGAGGCGTCCGACGAATTCCGGGATCAGCCCGTAGGCAATGAGATCCTCGGGCTCGACATCCTTGAGAACCTCGCCCACGTTGCGCTGCTCGTCGCGCGTCTTGACTTCGGCCGAGAAGCCTACACCGCCGGACTCGGACCGATCACGGATGATCTTGTCGAGCCCCGCGAAGGCGCCGCCGACAATGAACAGCATGTTCGAGGTGTCGACCTGCAGGAACTCCTGCTGCGGATGCTTGCGGCCACCCTGGGGCGGCACCGAGGCAATGGTCCCCTCCATCAGCTTCAGCAGGGCCTGCTGCACGCCCTCGCCGGACACGTCACGGGTGATGGACGGGTTGTCGGACTTGCGCGAGATCTTGTCGATCTCGTCGATGTAGACGATGCCGTTCTGCGCCTTCTCGACGTCGTAGTCGCACTTCTGCAGCAGCTTCTGGATGATGTTCTCGACGTCCTCGCCGACGTAGCCCGCTTCCGTCAGCGTCGTCGCATCGGCGATCGTGAACGGGACATTCAGCAGTCGCGCGAGCGTCTCGGCGAGCAGCGTCTTGCCGGAACCGGTCGGCCCGATCAGCAGGATGTTGCTCTTCGCCAGCTCCATGTCGTCCTTGGCCTGGCGGAATTCGAGCCGCTTGTAATGATTGTAGACGGCGACCGAGAGCACCTTCTTGGCGCGACCCTGGCCGATGACGTACTCGTCCAGCGTGCCGTTGATTTCGCTCGGCCGGGGCAGGCGCGTCGTCGACGACCGCGTGGCGTCCTGCATCTCCTCGCGGATGATGTCGTTGCAGAGATCGACGCACTCGTCGCAGATGAACACGGACGGCCCCGCAATCAGCTTGCGGACCTCATGCTGGCTCTTGCCGCAGAAGGAGCAGTACAGGAGCTTGCCCGAGTCCTGCTTGTCGTCGTGCTGGTCACTCATGGGAGATATCAGGCCCCGCGGAAACGCGTGCTGTCACAGCTTCACAATGCCGATTTTACGGGCCTTTTGCAAGCTGGCGGGCACCCCGGACACGGGGGCGGGGGCGCCCGTGCGCCCCCCCGTGCGGGGCCGGGAACGCCCTCCGGTCAGGCTTCGCCGCCCTGATCGCGCCGGGCGACCACACGGTCGACGATGCCGTACTCGACGGCCGCCTCCGCGCTCATGAAGTAGTCCCGCTCGGTGTCCTCGCGCACCTGCTCGAGCGACTGGCCCGAGTGCTTCGCCAGGATCTGGTTGAGGCGGTCGCGCGTGGCCAGAATCTCGCGCGCGTGGATGTCGATGTCGGTCGCCTGGCCCTGGTAGCCGCCCAGCGGCTGGTGAATCATGACGCGGGAATGCGGCAGGATGTGGCGCTTGCCCTCCGTCCCCGCCGCCAGCAGGATCGCGCCCATGCTGGCCGCCTGGCCGACGCACAGCGTGTTCACGTGAGGCTTGATGAACTGGATCGTGTCATAGATCGACAGGCCCGCCGTCACCGAGCCCCCGGGCGAGTTGATGTACAGCGAGATATCCTTGTCCGGGTTCTCGGACTCCAGATACAGGAGCTGGGCCACCACCAGGTTCGCCACCTGGTCCTCGACCGGCCCCACGAGGAACACCACGCGTTCCTTGAGCAGGCGCGAGTAGATGTCGTAGGAGCGTTCCCCGCGCGGCGTCTGTTCGACGACGATCGGGACGAGGTTCATCGCTTGCTCATCGGCCATCCTGTGCTCCTCAGCCGGCCTGCCGGCCGGAATTCATGACTTCGTCGAAGGTCGTGGGCTTCTCGGTCACCCGGGCTCGCTCGAGCACCCAGTCCACGACCTGGTCCTCGACCGCCATGGCCTCGGCACCCTGCATCATCTGCGGATTCTGGTAGTAGTACTGCTTGACCTGCTCCGGGTCCTCGTACGCGGAAGCGAGCTCCTCGATCTGCTGGCGGACCCGTTCCTCGTCCGCCTGGATCCCGTTGGCGCGCACCAGTTCGGAAAGGACCAGGCCGAGCCGGACACGCCGCTCGCCCTCTTCGCGGAACAGCTCGTCGCCCAGCTGGCTGGCGTCCATCTGTCCGCCGAGCCGCTGGCTCATCTGTTCGCGCAGGCGCCCGATCTCGTCGCGCACCAGCGCGTCCGGCACATCGATCGGGTTGCGCTCGACCAGCGCGTCCATGACCTGCTGTTTCACGCGCGTGCGCAGGGTCTGCGCCAGCTCGCGCTCCATGTTGCGCCGCAGGCCGTCCTTGAGCTCGTCCAGCGAGCCGCTCTCGACGCCGAAGCTGCGCACGAATTCCTCGTCGATCTCCGGCAGAGACGGCTCCTGCACGGCCTTGGCGGTCACCTCGAACAGCGCCGTCTTGCCGGCGAGCTGTTCGGCGTTGTAGTCGTCGGGGAACGTCACCTCGATCTCGCGCGTCTCGCCCGCGCTGATCCCCTCGAGCTGCTCCTCGAAACCGTCGATCATGCGGCCGCTGCCGAGCTCGATGGGGGTGTCCTGGCCGGAACCGCCGTCGAAGGTCTCGCCGTCGATGCGCCCGACGAAGTCGATCACCACCTGGTCGCCCCGGCCGGCGGCGCGCTCGACGTCCGTGAACGTCCTGCGCTGCTGGCGCAGAGTTTCGAGCATCTGGTCGACGTCGGCGTCGGTGACCTCGGCCACCGGCTTCTCGACCTCGACGTCGTCGATCGGAGCCACCTCGACCTCGGGGTAGACCTCGAACGTCGCCTTGTAGGCCATGCTGCCCTGCTCGGCGTCGAGCTCGGGCGTCTCGATCTGCGGCGCACCGGCCGGCTGCAGCTGTTCCTGGGTCACGGCCTCCTGGAAGGTCGACTGGATCAGTTCGCCGAGGACCTCCTGGCGCACCTGGTTGCCGTAGCGGTCGCGCACGACCCGGAACGGCACCTTGCCGGGCCGGAAGCCGTCCACTCGGGCCGTCTTCTGCAATCGGCTGAGCCGTTCCTGCACGGCGCCGTCGATGCGATCGGCGGGGATTTCGACCTTGAGCGTGCGCTCGAGGCCTTCGTTGCGTTCGACCGAGACCTGCATGGGTGCGCGTTCTCCGGGATATCGCCTGCGGAATGGACAGCGGGGCCCGCCATGCGCGGCGGGCCCGAATCAACTGGTGCGAAAGGAGAGACTCGAACTCTCACGGGGTTGCCCCCACTGGGACCTAAACCCAGCGCGTCTACCGGTTCCGCCACTTTCGCCGATTGCCGCGTGCGGCAACCGCCCATTATACAAAACGGCTGCCCGGACCGGACAGCCGTCTGGGGCCACCACGCCGAATGGCGTGCTGGGGGATCGTATTGGTGGGCCGTCTAGGACTCGAACCTAGAACCAATTGATTAAGAGTCAACTGCTCTACCAATTGAGCTAACGGCCCGTTGAACTGCCGCTGGCGGGCGGGCACTCGAGCCCCCTCGCTCTGGCGCGCGAATCATACCACACGCCGGCGCACCGCTGAACGGCGCAACTGGATCGATCTATGGGGTGAGCGATGGGATTCGAACCCACGACAACCGGAATCACAATCCGGGGCTCTACCAACTGAGCTACGCCCACCACTGTACTGCAAACCCGTCGAACTGGCGCGCCCGGCAGGATTCGAACCTGCTACCCTCGGCTTAGAAGGCCGATGCTCTATCCGCATGAGCTACGGGCGCTGAATGGCCCGAAGGCACCCGCGGCCAGCCAGCGCAGCAGCCCTTTGAAATGGTCGGGGCAGAGGGATTCGAACCCCCGACCCTCGGCTCCCAAAGCCGATGCGCTACCAGACTGCGCTATGCCCCGACGCCGAACCGTGCCGGGCTCGGGCGCAGGCGCGGAAGTGTAGGCAAACCCCCCGTTGCCGTCAATCGGCAGCGGCCTCGCGCAAACGCCGCCAGATCAGTTCCTCGGGCATCAGCGCGACTGCCTGCGCCAGCTCCGGCCCGTGGAGGGTGCCGGTCAGGGCTGCGCGCAGCGGACGAAACAGTCCACGCCCCCTGGTGCCCGTCTGCTCCCCCACCGCGCGCGCCCAGGCGCGGAAGTCGTCGGTCGGCGATGGCGACGTCACGCCACAGGCCGCGCGGAAGAACACGGGGCCCGCGGCGGCGAGCTCGGCGGCGGCTTCCGCGTCGGGTTCGGCCTCCGCCGAGAACAGGCGTTCGGCCCAGTACCAGGCGTCCTTCGGCAGGCGCACGTTGGGCCGGACGACCCGGGCGAAGCGGACGCCATCCACCGGCAGCGCCACGCTCGCCGCCGGACGGGCCTGTTCCATCCAGCGCCACACGGCGGCGTCGTCCAGATATTCCAGCGCCCGGGCCTGCCAGGCATCCAGTGCCGCCGGATCGTGGCGAGCCCCGGACTGGCCTGCACGCGCCAGGTCGAATCCGGCGGCCAGCGCCGCCAGCGACTGCACCGCATCCGTGCCCGGCGTATACCCGAGGCGCACCAGATGGTTAACCACCGCCGCGGGCAGATATCCGGCGGCTCGGACGTCTTCCACCGACGCCGCCCCGTGGCGCTTGGAAAGGGGGCGGCCATCGGCGCCGAGGATGAGCCCGAAGTGACCGTAGGCAGGCGCGTCGAGCCCCAGCGCCCGCAGGATCAGGAGCTGGCGCGGCGTGTTCGTCAGGTGATCCTCGCCGCGCAGAACGTGCGTAATGCCCATCAAGGCGTCGTCCACGGCATTGGCGAAGAAGAATGCCGGCGTGCCGTCGCCGCGGGCGATGACGAAGTCGCCGATGTCCGCGAGGCGATAGGACTGGCGGCCGTACACGAGATCGTCGAAACCGATGGTTCCCGTATCCGGTACGCGGAATCGCAGCGTGGCGCTGCGGCCGGCCGCGCGCCGCTCCTCGCGCTCGGTCCGCGAAAGGTGCGCGCAGGTACCCGGGTAGCGCGGCGGCCTGCCGGCCGCGAGCTGCCGCTTGCGGGCCGCGTCCAGCTCCGCGCGCGTGCAAAAGCACGGGTACGTCCGGTCTTCCTCCAGCAGGCGATCCAGGAAGCGCCGGTACAGTTCGAGGCGCTCCGACTGGCGGTACGGACCGGCCGCACCGCCCGCATCCGGGCCTTCGTCCCAATCCAGGCCGAGCCAGCGCAGGGCCGCCTGCAGTGACGCGAGATATTTCTCGTCACTGCGGTCGCGGTCGGTGTCTTCGCTGCGCACGACGAAGGCACCGCCTCGGCCCCGCGCGTAGAGCCAGTTGAACAGGGCGGTACGCGCGTTGCCCAGGTGGAGCGCACCGGTCGGACTCGGCGCGAAGCGGGTGCGTGGGGCGTCGTTCGGCATGGGCGCGGATGGTACCAGACCGGATATGCCTGTCCGCAGTCCTCGGCCTGCGCCAAGACTGCCAATACTTCCTGAAAGACTAGTATGATCGCTCCGCCGAACAGGGAGACGCGCTGTGCCCGTGACGCCGGACCATCGCTACACTGACGGGATCGTGCTGTTCCTTGCGGACCTGCACCTGGACCCGCCGCGCCCGGCCATGATCGAGCGCTTCGTTGCGTTCTGCCGCAACGACGCACGGCGTGCCGATGCCGTGTACCTCCTCGGTGACCTGTTCGAGGTCTGGATCGGGGACGACGAAGACAACCCCGGCCTGGCACCGGTCGTGGAGTCTCTCGCCATGCTCACCGCTGCGGGTATCGCCACCTACTTCATGGCCGGCAATCGGGATTTCCTGGTCGGCGACGACTTCCTGCGCCGCACGGGTGTGCAGCGGATCGACGACCCGCTCGCCATCGATCTGTTCGGCACGCGCACCGTGCTGTGCCACGGGGACACGCTGTGCACCGACGACGTGGCTTACCAGGCGTTCCGTGCCCGGGTTCGCACGCCCGCATGGCAGCAGGAGTTCCTAGCGCGCCCGCTGGCGGAGCGGCGGCAGATCGCCGAAGGACTGCGCGGCGACAGCGTCGCGGCCATGGCCGACAAGGAAACCGCCACGATGGACGTGAATCCGGATGCGCTCGCGCAACTGGTGCGCGAGCACGGCGCCGAACGCGTCATCCACGGACACACGCACCGTCCCGCACGCCACGACGAGCGAATCGACGGCCGCGCCGTCGAGCGCTGGGTGCTGGGAGATTGGTACCATTCGGCGTCGATGCTGCGCGCCACCCCCGGCGGGCTAGAGCCCGTGGACCTCGGCCCGGACGGCACACGGGACTGAATGGCTGCGGGCGCGGATCTACCGGGCCATCCGGCGTTGCCCGACGCTCCGGGTACTCGACGTACTGTTCGAGTACGCTGCGCGCCCCGGACCGCCCCGCGCCTTGTGTTGAGCGCCACCTCCACAGTCTCGCTGCGCGCATCGGCGAGATATGCTGACTAACGCTCGATCCGTGCGCGGTACGTCAGCGTCACCGCGTGTCCGGGCGCCACATCGAAGCGCCAGACGGCGAGTGACGCCGAGGCCCGCTCCCAGTCGCGCGACGCCTCGGTGATGCGCCAAGCGCCCGGCAGCGCCTCCTCGATCCGGACCGGTGCGGCCTGCCGCCCGGCATTTTGCACGCGAATCTCGTGCGCCACCGCCTCGCCGTGCTCGCCGACGCGCCGGTACTCCGTCTGGCGTCGCTCGGCGGTCACGTCGAACGGCTGCCCCGACGTCACAGTGACATCGGTGCCACGCGGCCGATCGGCCATCCGGTCACCGCCCAGGAAGCGCGCGAACGCCGTGCCGTCGCCCGTGTAGATGCGCACGATCCCGGCCGGGAGCGGACCCGACTCGTTGCGCCAGCGCAACTCCGTGTGCAGCGGCACCCGCGTCCAGCCCGCGCGATCGTCCGTTGTGGCCCCGTCCTGCGCCTGCACGCGGCCGGCGAGCACGTAGGTCCGGTCGACGGATAGGTCCTCGCGCTCCAGCAGGTGCACCGACGCGCTGGCGCCGGCCTCCAGCGTCACAGGCTCATCGAGCGCGTAGCGCTGGTAATCGCCCAGCGGCTGCGGCTGTCGGGACGGCTCCGCCGCGGCCTCGGTGCGGGCCATCTGCAGCATCTGCGGGCGCGGCTGGCCGGCGCCGGGCACCCGCAGCGAGCCCGCCACCAGCTCGATCCGGGCTGCGCGGTAGTCCATGCCACTGTCGTTGCGCAGCGTCGCCCGGCCGAACAGATCCAGGCGATCGCCACCGGCGTGCAGTCGCGCAACGTAGTCCGCCTGCCAGGACAGGCCGTCCGCGAGATACCCCAGCGCTGCCGGTCCCTGGTACGGCAGTCCCTCGGCGACGTCGAGCAACACGGCGGGAGGTCCGCCCAGACCCGCTGCGGCGCCCTCCGGCAGCACGATATCGCCGGGATTCGCACTCTCGAGCCCGGCGGCGGTCTTCACCAGGAGCGGATCGGCCGACACCAGAGTCGCCTGCACCGTCGTGCGTCCGTCTCCTGCACGCCGCGCCAGTTGGACATCCTGCCCGACCGCTGCGGCGAGGAGCGCTGCCAGGGTCTGCGGGTGCCGGCGCACGCGGTAACCTGCGAGCGTGCGGGGACCGGCTTCGAGACGAATGGTGTCCGGTTGTGCATGCGGCGCGATCCCGGCCCATTCGATGTGCGTCGCGTCCGCGTCGAGGTCTACAGGGCGCCGATCGTGCACGACCGCCACGCCCTGACGGTAGACAGTCAGCGCATAGCGCGCATCCTCCACCGGGGCGGTCTGTGCGCTGGCCACGGTGATGGCGCAGAGCAGGATCGCGCCCAATCCGCAGGCCGCAACCTGGGGCCTGCGCGCTCTCCGCCGGCCATGTGCCCCGAATGCCGTTGTTCGTGTCAGCATCAATCACCACCGGGCGGTGCCCGTCGCGTTCCTCCGGCGCATGCGAACCGTACGTGTCCGGGATCACGGGATCCCCGAGCCGGGCCCAATGCGCTGCGACGACATTGAGGGTAATCATAGCCGAGCCGCTTTCCGCCGCGAGGGCATACCGACCCGAACACCGGAAAAGCCTCCCTCAGAGCGCCGCAGAAGACTGCGCGATCCTGGCGCACCTCGACCAACCCGGCACCGTGAATCCTTGCCTGCAGCATATCGGTGTACATCGCATCCCCGCTCGAGGTCTGGAGGGACGCCAGGCTACCGGTGCGACGGGGGTCGCTCTGCCCCCGGGGCGACCGCGCCCCGGCGCGGAGCGACGCGGACGTCTCCCGCGTCTGCCTCGCGCACGCCCGCCAGCGCGATCAGCCCGGCGGCAGCGGCAACCGCACCCGCCGCCGCAAATGTCGCCGCGCCACCGAACGCACTCCAGAGGAACCCGGACACCAGGCTGCCCGCAGCCTGCCCGGCGCCGAAGCTGCTGCTGGAGTACAGCGCCTGTCCACGGCCCTGGTGCGGCCCGGTGAAGAAGCGGTCGACGAGAGTGATGGCCACCGCGTGATACAGGCCGAAGCTGGCCGCGTGCAGCGTCTGGGCACCGATGAGCACCGGGACCACGTCGACGTAGCATGCAACGAGCAGCCAGCGCAGCGCCGTCAGCGCGAGGCTCACCAGCAACAGCGAGCGCGCGCCAAAACGCGGCAACAGCCGGTGCATCACCAGGAACACGCCGATCTCAGCGATGACCCCCAAGGCCCAGAGGCCGCCGATCCACAGCCCGGAGTAGCCGTGATCCTGCAGATGGATGCTGAAGAAGGCGTAGTACGGGCCATGGCTCGCCTGCATCAGGAAGCACACCAGCAGCAGCGACCAGACGCGTCGCTGGCGCAACACCCGCCGAATCGGCCCGTGATCTGCGGCGGGACGCCCGTTGGCCGCACCCGGCGCCGCCAGGCTGGCCAGCCACAGCGCCAGATACAGTGCGGCGATGAACAATGGCAGCACCATCGCGCCGGCCGCATCGAGCACGGGGCCGAGGCCGGCAGCCGTCACGATGAA
>Ga0102944_1001442_pt1 | contig 15719 bp, 14 predicted proteins | sample SalPonD_shore_MG_FD_78172 | JGI IMG/M metagenome (GOLD analysis project Ga0102944, IMG submission 78172) | Salt pond soil microbial communities from South San Francisco under conditions of wetland restoration - Salt Pond MetaG... | ecosystem: Environmental > Aquatic > Marine > Intertidal zone >...
CCTGGCGCTGGATGTTTATCGTCGGGCTGATCCTGGGCACCGTGCTGTACGGTCTCTTCGGCGGCGACCTGGCGGCAATACAGATCGACGCCGGCACCGCCACCCTGATTGGCGGCGGCCTGCTGGTGGGTTTCGGTACGCGCCTGGGCGGCGGTTGCACCAGCGGCCATGGCGTCTGCGGCATCTCGCGCCTTTCGGTCCGCTCGATTACCGCCACCCTGATATTCATGGGGTCAGCAGCGGTGGTAGTCTTCATTACGCGTCACGTGATTGGAGGTGGCGCATGAGGAGCAATGTCGTTGCGCTGTTGAGCGGCACGCTGTTTGGTCTTGGCCTGGCAGTCAGCCACATGATCAATCCGGCCAAGGTGCTGGCGTTTCTCGACGTGGCCGGTCACTGGGACCCGAGCCTGGCACTGGTCATGGGCAGCGCCCTGGTCGTGATGGCACCCACATGGCACTGGCAACGGCGCCGCTCCAATGGACCGGCCGGCGGCATAAGCCGGAATGATCTCAATCATATCGACGCGTCGCTGGTGATCGGGGCCGCGCTGTTCGGCGTCGGCTGGGGACTGGTGGGATACTGTCCCGGTCCGGCGATATCGGCGCTGGCGCTGCTAAGTCCGAAACCGCTGATCTTTGTCGCAGCCATGATTGCCGGGATGGCAATCCATGAACGCCGCCCGGGAAAAAAATCAAACGGTGTCGCGACGACCGAGACCGGGATGAAACAGGGTGAAAACCCTGTCGGGCAATAATCACGTACCTTTCACTTGTTAACCGGCTGATTACCAGTCTGGAGAATGGAGAAACACTATGTCCACTCTGCCAAAATCCACACTCGGCCGTACCGGCCTGGAAGTCACCAAGCTGGGTTACGGCGCCATGGAGCTGCGCGGTACGGATCACTTTCCGCGCCTGAGTGCGAAAGAAGCCAGCGCGATTCTGAACGGCGTGCTGGACAGCGGTATCAATTACATCGACACTTCGCCGGATTACGGTTATTCGGAGCAGCTCATCGGCGAGCATATCGCGCACCGGCGCGATGAATTCTTTCTCGCCAGCAAATGCGGCTGCCCGGTCGAGGCGCCGGATATCCCCCACGACCAGCGCAAGCCCCACGATTACAGCCGGGCCAATATACGCGCTGCCGTGGAACAGAGTCTGCGCCGGCTGCGCACGGACTATCTGGATGTGGTCCAGCTCCACGTGACACCGGATCGCAAGGTCCTGGAGGAAAACGATTCCGTCGCCGAGCTGCAGGCGCTCCGTCAGGAGGGCAAGGTACGTTTCATCGGCACCTCCAGCACCCTGCCGCAACTGTCCGGCCACATCGACATGGGGGTGTTCGAGGTCTTCCAGATCCCGTATTCGCTGGTCGAGCGCCAGCACGAGGATCTGATTCACCGGGCTGCCGACGGCGGTGCCGGGATCGTGATCCGCGGCGGCGTCTCGCGCGGGGTGATGGTCAAGGACGAGTCGGTGATCGACGAATATCCGGACTTTCTGCAGGAATCATTCCGCAACCGCAGGAATCTCTGGCAGAACACCGGCATCGACGATCTGCTGGAAGGGTCGACGCCGATGGAATTCATGCTGCGCTTCACCATCAGCAACCCGGACATGAGCACTACCATCGTCGGCACCGCCAATCCGGAGCACCTGGCGTCCAACGTGAAGGCGGCGGAAAAAGGCCCCCTGCCTGCGGATGTCTATGAGGAGGCCTGCCGGCGGTTCCCGAAAGGGACATCGGAACAGGAATAACCGGGATCAGGCCTCTCGATTTCAGTATTTCCTGCAGATACAAACCTGCTTCAAGTACGTCCCATCCTGCCCGTACAGGCACCTGACCCAGTGCAATGCCGGCAACCTGTGTTTATTTAAGGTCGCAGGCCCGATTTTTGTGGTAAAACTATCGTCACTGAGAGAACCGGTTTATCAAGGAGACTGGGCGGGCCGCTGTTTCCTTTAATGATGTTGAATATATCGGGCAGGGGTGGACGATGGATACCATAACACTTGAACAGGCTTATTATATTGCCGAGCTGGTTACGGCCCTGGCCGTCGTTATTTCACTTATCTATGTCGGTATACAGATACGCCAGAACACCCACGCCATAAAGTTGAATTCCGCCCAGAACCTCTCCCATGAATTAAGGGAATCGCTGGCATTACTGGTTTCCGATGCCGAATTGAGCGATATTCATTTGCGGGCCATGCGTGACGTTGGCTGCCTTGCCGCCGTGGAGAAATTTCGTTTTTATATGTTTTTGAACAATGTGTTCAGGGTATATGAAAGCGCCCATTATCAGAAAATGCAGGGGACCGTTGATCCGAGCGTATGGGCGGGGATTCATGGCAATATCAATGCCACGAAGTCTACTTCAGGTTATCAGGCGTTCTGGCGGGACAGAAAGAATATTTACAGCAGGGAGTTCCAGGCATTTTACGATAACGAAGTAACCGGTAATCCGGATCTCCTCGCTGCGTATGAGTAGTTTAAAATCCGGATCCAGGAAAGAAACAGAAGCATGGACATGAGACTCGAGTCTCATGTCCCGGCAGGGACTATCAGCCTGCCGGCTTCTGTCTGTGCCCTGGCCGGTTGCGTTAACCGGCTTTTTTCTTCAGGTATTGTATAACCTTGTCGGTGATATTCACGTGTTTGCTGGCGAAACTGACACTCTGGTCCAGTACCAGGTCGTAGCCATCCTGTTTGGCCACCGTCCGAACCGCTTTAAGGATCACCTTCTTGATATTCGTGACTTTCTCCTTGCGTTCGTATTGAAGGTCTTCCTGGAATGACTGCTGGTCGCGTTTCAGGTCATGCTGGGCCTGGCGAATCTTGTCCTGCAGGTGTTCCATTTCCGCCTGGCTCATGATCGCAGAGCTCTTCTTCATTTTCTGCTGCATTTTATTCAGGCTTTTCTTTTCAGATATCAATTTCTGCTGGCGGGAGGAAAAATCTTTTTTAAGCTCCTGCAGTACTTGCCTGCCCTGGGGGGACTGTTGAATGATCTGGGTAGTATTAACGACTCCGATCTTGAGATCGTCGGCCTGGGCAGAGAAACAGAATGAACTGAAAGCCAGTATTGCAATGGCGGCGAGGTACTTGTCGATTGATTTCAATGTTCCGCTCCGATTGGATAAGAATTCGAGTTGTGATTTTATTCAGTAAGCACAGGACGGCAGTTGATAACCAGGCGTGAACCTGGCCGCACCTGTGTCAGATGCCGGCGGCCCGTTCCCCTGTAATCCTGAACGGGCGGCGCTGTTGACCAGTCAGCGATGCTGCTGAGGGGGCAGGATCGGGGTTGATATCAATATACGTTCCATCCTGCCCAAACTTTATAGACTACCATCGGCTCCCGTCTGTGGAAAGATCTGCCTCTGCTCTCTGCCGGACTTGAGCCGGATCAAGTTTCGTGACGCTGCTCATTGGCGACCGTTACCCGGCATGCTATTTATCCCGGTATGAAAACAGGCGTTTACAGACGCCGGGAGAAACAATGATGAATATCAAGCAGTTACGTGCAACTATGCGAAGCGGGGCGGGCCTGCTGCCGGTCGCCTGGGTCACCGCTGCCGCGGTGGTCTTCGCGGGCATCGGCACGGCTCGGGCGGAACAGGAGATTACCCCGGAGGATGTCTATTATTTCGCCTGCGCCCAGTGCCACCAGTCCGGTCTCAATGCCGCGCCCAAGCTGGGTGACAGCGATGCCTGGGCGCAGCGCCTCGCGCAGGGCCGAGACACGGTGTACGGCAACGCCATCAATGGAAAGGGTTCCATGCCGCCGAAAGGCGGCCGTCTCAGCCTCACCGACGAACAGGTGAAAATGGCCGTGGACTACATGGTCGAGGCGGCGGGCGGATGGCCGGAAGCCAAATAATGTTCCCGGCAACCGGGATGCATTCACATCCCCGGTGCCATCGGAGATAATGGGGGACAGATCGAGCTTTCTGCCTGAGGGGAACAGGCAGCTTACCGTAAACGTGTCCATCGCTTTAAGGAGAGGGCTGGCCACACCGGATTAAAAACAAGAATGAGTATCAGGGGACTTCTGCGAACAGCCGTCCTGCTGGCATTCGCTTTCACCGCGACGGCGGCCGGCGCCGCACAGCGGGTGGCCATCGGGACCGGGGGGACAGGCGGGCTTTTCTACATCGTCGGGGCCGGCATGGCCAAGGTGATCAACGAGCATCTTCCCGGCGTCACCGCCCGGGCCGAGGTCACCGGCGCTTCCATCGAAAACATCCGCCGGGTTGCGGCCGGGCAGGAACAGGTGGGCTTTTCCAGCGCCAGCACGCTGTACGAGGCCAGTGCCGGCAGGATGCCGTTTCATTCGCCGCAGCCGGTGGCGGCCATTGCTTATCTCTATCCGGCGGTGCTGCACATCGCCGTGAAGGCGGACAGCAAGTTCCGCACCATCGACGATCTCAAATCGGCAACCATCAACCTCGGTCCACCGGGCAGTAACTCGGCCGTGCTGGGCATGCGGCTGCTGAATGCCTACGGCGTGTTCGATATCTCCCATGCCCGTTTTCTGTCCTACACCGAGGGCACCAATGCCATGCTGAACGGCACCATCGACGCGACCATGGTCCTGGCCGGGGCGCCGACTGCGGCCATGATCGATCTCGCCACCCAGCGCCACATCCGCCTGCTGTCGGTGAACAAGGCTCGGATCGGCAACATGCTGCAGAAGTACAGGTTCTACCGGCTCGACACCATCCCCGCCGGCACCTACCGCGGGCAGGACAAGGATATCACCGTGATCGACGATCCGGCCATCCTGTTCACCGCCAAATCCGTCAGCGACAGGATGGTCTACGACATTACCAGAACCATATTCACCCACCTGGATGAAATCGGCGCCATTCATCCCCAGGCGAAAAAGATCAAACTTCCCACCGCAACCAACACGCCCATCCCGCTGCATCCAGGCGCCCGGCGTTTCTTCGACACGCAGCAGGGCCAGACCGCGCAATGAGTGAAGGGACGGGAGCCGTCCCGGCCAGTCCCCGCATTCTTTCGGATCTGCTGCCGTCCGGCGGGCCCAACGGATCCCCGTTTGAGCGTCGCGCCGTGGCGCTGGCCGTCACCCTGCTTGCCGCCGGGACTGCCGGCCTGGTCATCTACCATGACTATTTCGGGACCATCACCGCGCTGGTGGTGCGCTCCTGGTTCTTCTCACTGATCTCCGCCGCCGGCCTGTTGCTGGCCGCCCTGCGTCTGCGCCACACATTTCTGCGATTTACGCTTTATGCACTGGCCGCTATCGCCCTGCTGCCCGGACCGTACCTGGGCGAACACTTTGTCAACATCATCACCATGGGCGGACTGGCGACGCCCACCGACGAGGTGCTGTTCGTCGGTTTGATGGCGGTCCTCTTCACCCTGGTTTACCTGCGCCTTGGCTGGCCGCTGCTGCTGCTGGCCGCGGCGGCCATTCTCTATGCCGTGTTCGGCTACCTCATTCCCGGCCGCTACGGCCACGGCGGTTACGATCTGGGCCGGCTGACGTCGACCCTGTTCCTGTCCACGGAGGGCATCTACGGGGTGCCCATGGGAGTGGCAGTGGATTATATTTTCCTGTTCGCCCTGTTCGGCACCTTCCTTATGAAGACCGGCACCGGCCGGCTGTTCGTGGATCTGGCCCGCGCCGTCACCGGCCGCACGCCGGGCGGACCCGGCCTCAGCGCCGTACTGGCCAGCTCCATGCTGGGCATGCTCAACGGCAGCGCGGTGGCCAACGTGGTCACCGTGGGGACTTTTACCATTCCCCTGATGAAACGGGTCGGTTACACGCCGGTAACCGCCGGCGCCATCGAGGCCGCCGCTTCCTCGGCCGGCCAGATCCTGCCGCCGGTGATGGGCGCCGCCGCCTTTCTCATGGCCGAGATGATCGGCATGCCCTACAAGCAGGTGGCGTTTGCCGCCATCCTGCCGTCGTTTCTATACGTGCTGGCCCTGTTCGTGGCGGTGCGCCTGGAGGCCGGCAGGCTGCAACTGCAGCGCGATGATGCCGGCGGCCTGCGTGCCGCCGGGCAGGTGTTATTGCGCCAGGGTTACCTGCTGCTGCCGCTGGTGCTGCTGGTGGTGTTACTGGTGCGCGACGTGACGCCCATGCGCGCCGGGGTGTTGTCCCTGGGCCTGGCCTTTGTCCTGATGCCGTGGTCGCGCCGCAGCCGTATCGGCTTCATGGAGCTGCTGGCCGTGTGCGTGGAAACGCTGACGGCAACAGCACCCATCATCGCGGCCATCGCCGCGGCCGGGGTGGTGATCGGAGTGCTCAGCCTGACCGGCCTCGGCCTGATGATTTCCGGACTGATCCTGAATATCGGCGGCAACAGCCTGTGGCTGGTCCTACTGCTCACCGCCGTGGCCTCGTTCATTCTCGGCATTGGCCTGCCTACGTCGGCGGCCTATCTCCTGCTCGCCGTGCTGGTGGCTCCCGCCCTGGTGCAGATGGGTTTGCCGCCCATCGCCGCGCACATGTTCATTTTCTACTACGGACTGGTCTCCGCCATCACCCCGCCGGTGGCCCTGTCGGCCTATGCCGCCGCCGCCATCTCCGGGGCCGATGCCACCCGCACGGCCATCGAGGCCCTGCGCCTGGGCTTCGTCAAACTGCTGGTGCCGTTCCTGTTCGTGAGCATGCCTGGCCTGCTCATGATCGGCAGCGTGCCGGCAGTGCTGTCTGCCGCGCTGCTCGCCGCCACTGGTGTTTGTGGCCTGTCCACGGCCTTTTCCGGGTGGCTCGGCCGTCGGCTCTCACCGCCGGAACGGGCCGGATTCATTCTCGCCGCATTGCTGGTCCTGGTGCCGGCGCCCGTTGCCCTGGATACTGTCAACCTGGCGCTGCGGACGCCGGGTCTGCTGGGTCTGGTTTTTCTCGCCTGGCGCTGCACTCGCGCGGCAAGTGGCGTAGTGTCGGCGCGATAATTCATTTATCGCTTGAGGCGGAGTGTTACAGTGCACCACAATAATGAATCATTAAATTGACTGGATTACATCCTTCGCTCCACAAACGGCACTTCCATGTGCCGCTCCTCCGGCCTTCGCCGGAATGACGGCGGTTTTTTCTCTTGTTAATGAGATAATCGGTATTTGAGACAGATTCCTGTTCACCAGGAAATGGAGGAAGAGCATCATGTCACAGCCTGATTACATCACTTCAATGGATCTGCCATTAAAGGACAAGGCCGACCTGGATGCGGATGTCCGGGAAGCCTTCGATTACCTGGAAGAAAACCACGGCCTCGTGCCCAATATCCTGAAGGCGTACACCTTCGATCAGGACAAGCTGAGGCCGTTCATGCAGCTTTACGAGAGCATCATGGTGGCTGATTCGGAGCTGAGCATGCTGGAACGCGAAATGATCGGCGTGGTGGTTTCCTCGGTCAACAACTGCTTTTACTGCCAGGTTGCCCACGGTGCGAGTGTGCGGGGCCTCTCCGGCGATCCCGAACTGGGAGAGATGATGGTCATGAATTACCGGGTGGCAGACCTGGAACCCCGGCAGCGTGACATGCTGGACTTTGCCGTCAAGGTGACGGAAAAGTCCTATGAAATCGGCGAAGAGGATCGGGAAATCCTGCGCGGACACGGCTTTTCCGAACGGGCGATCTGGGACATCGCCTCCGTCGCCGCCCTGTTCAATTTCACCAACCGCGTGTCATCGGCCCTGGATATCCTGCCGAATCCTGAATACCATTACCTCTATCGCACCGTACCGGAATGACTGACCGGAGATATCCTCGGGCGGAAATATCCGGCTACTCCGGTTTACGGCTGACGGGAACCACTCACTTGGAATCGAATCTTTTATCGTAACGTCAACCATGTCTGACACAGTATTGATCACAGGGGCGAACCAGGGCATCGGCCTGGAGTTCGCCAGGCAATATGCCGCCCGCGGCTGGACCGTCATTGCCACCCATCGCCGCGCGAGCACGCCGGATTCCCTGGCGCAGCTGGCGGAAGACCATTCACAGGTACGCGTCGAGCGCCTGGATGTGTCAAACGCCGATGCTATCGATGACCTCGGCGCAAGACTGAAGGGCATGCCCATCGATATCCTGCTTAACAACGCGGGCATGGTGAGGACCGATCCGCTGGATGAACCCGACGGCAACAGCAACCAGTTGTTCGGGAGTCTCGATTACAAACTGCTGGACGATTTCATCCATACGAATGTCGCCGGCCCGCTGAAGCTCAGCGAAACTCTCGTTGATAACGTCAGGGCCAGCCGCCAGAAGAAGATCGTCGCGATCAGCTCCGCGGCGGCAGCCATTACCGTGCCGCCGTTTATGCCCAACGGCTCGCCCGTGCCGGACCATTACTGGTATCGCATCAGCAAGACCGCCCTGAACAGCGCCATGCGCCTGCTCAGTGCGCAGTTAAAGGATGACGGCGTGACGGTGGTCATGTTTCACCCCGGCGGGGTCCGGGTGGAAAGCTTTGGTGACCTGGACGTTCCCGGTCTCGAGTCACCAGAGGAAGCGATCGGCAAGATGGTCAGGACCATCGATGGCCTGACACTGGCGGACAGCGGCCGCTTCCTGGAAAACGACGGCAGGGATCATCCCTGGTAGAAAACCGGCATCCAGCCCTTCAGCAGTCCAGTGTATTTCTAACGTCGCAGCTTGTGACTGGCTGCCTGTGAATATTGCTGATCCACCCACCACCAGGTTGTCCAGAATCCACGCGAAAATAATTCCGCGGATTGCAGTACCAGCAACATCAGACCGATCGCGATGACCGGTTTGACCAGGGGATGGAAGTAACGGTGTGTCAACATCAGGATGGGGTCGTAGAGGGTGAACCAGAACACCCGCCACAGCAAAAAGGTGATCACCAGGACAACCGGTCCCGCCAGCATGATGGCGAAGATATAGAACAGGGATATATTGGAAAGGTTGCTGTAGAAATCCGTCGGCCTGGGCGGGGGAGTGGTGATATGGGTAAAGATATATTGCAGTATCAGCCAGCCCAGATAAACGTTCACGAGGATAAGAAGCCAGCCGGCGGATCGCATGAAGAAGCTGGCATAAACGTTCTGGTGCAGGGAATCGAGGAATTGTCTTATGACGGAAACGCGCTGCTGTTTTGCTTCCAGGAAAGCACTTATCCTGTTTTGCAGGCTCTGCGAAACAGCTTCCAGCAGGGTCTGATCCTTCTTCCTGGCCGTCTCCACGGTCCGGGGTGACCGGATCTTTTCAAAGTAGACACCGCAGCGGCTGCATTTATCCGACTGTTTCTGCTCGTGACCACATTTCGGGCACGTTATGCGTCCCCTCCGGTTGGTGTCCGTATTCTGTTTGACGATCTCGTGATCGCGTTCGATACGTGCCAGCCGGTTCTTGTCCAGCCAGAGATGCCGGCACTCACGGCAAACGTGTACGGGAGTTTTTATGATCTTGCCGTAATCCTGCTTTTCCATTTCCACGTTGCAGGACGGGCAGTAAAAAATCAGGTTCTGTCCCTGCGGCAGGGTTCCGCGAGGCTCGGTCGTGCTTTCGCCTTCTTCCGACTCCAGGATGGATTCGAGTTGTCCGGGTTTTAAAAAGAGGCTTTTGCAGGACAGGCAGAAGCGGACGTGCACGCCCCGGTAAAGGACGGAATGCATGGTCTTGTTACAGGATGCGCAGGTGACGTCCATTAATTCAGCCTACGGTCCGGAAAGGAGTTTGATAATGATAATAGCGTGTGGTCTGCCGATCGGCTACCGCGGACCGCAGCCGAAACAGGAACGACACAGGCTCGCTATCAGCGCTGTCTCCGGAAACTACCGGCTTTCAGCCGGATACAGCCCATTATTCAGGTGGAGTAGATCATGCATTTCAACAATACGATCCGGGATGACGGTATCAGCCCCGCTCTCGGGCAAGCTGCTCGGCTTCGGTGTCGGAGAGGCGGGCGCCGCGGGAACGGCCGCGGGGCTGCTTGCCGCCGCCGGTGTCGATGGTCACGGTGGCGCTGGTCTGCACCCGCATCGGGAATTGCCCGGTCGCATCCACGATCAGGATACGTACCGGCACCCGCTGGGTGACCTTGACCCAGTTGCCGGTGGCGTTCTCCGGCGGCAGCAGCGAGAACGCCGTGCCGCTCGCGGGGTTGATGCTTTCGACAATGCCATGAAAGGTGTGATCGGGATACATGTCGATATTGATCATCGCGTCCTGGCCCGGGCGGATGCGGGCCAGATCGGTTTCCTTGAAATTGGCATAGACCCAGTAGCGGTGACTGCACACCAGGGGGAATTGCGGCGCGCCGGCGCTGACCATGTCACCCGCTTCCAGCTTCACGCCCGCGAGCCGGCCGTCGCAGGCTGCGGTGATGCGGGTATGTTTGAGGTCGAGGCGTGCAAGCCTGACTGCCGTCCGCGCCTTGCGGATGCGCTCGTTGTGCTCGCCCCGGCCGCCCAGCTTGCGGCGCGCTTCCTTGAGCCGGGCTTCGGCCAGCGCCTTTGACGCCTTCGCACTCTTTAACTGTGCCCGGGCGTCGTCCAGATCGGATTGGGAAGCCATGTTGCGTCCGGCGAGATCCTGCAGGCGCCGGTAGCGGCGTCGATCGTTGTCGAGCTGCGCGTCGGCGTTGTTGACCGCCGCCTTTGCCGCGGTCACCGCCGCCGCGTCGGTGGAAACCTGCTGGCGGGTCAATGCCAGGTTCTCCTCGGCCTGGCGGTAACGCAGGCGGAACCGGTCCGGCTTGATCGAGAAAAGCAGTTGTCCGCGCGTGACTTTCTGGTGACTGCTGACCGGCACCGCGTCGACGCGCCCGCTGACCTGGGCGGCGACATTGACGATATTGGCCTTGACGTAGGCATCGTCGGTGGAGGGATAGCGCTTGCCGTGCAGCCAGTACCAGTAGCCGCCGCCCGCGACGGCCACCGCGGCCGCGGCCACCAGGCTCCATTTGATTATCCGTTTCATGCTTTCTCCTTTTGTTCGGTTCGCAGGCGGGCGCCCGTGCGAATGCGCATCAGCACCCGCATGCAGCGCCGGAGTTCCGCATCCGGCAGGCCGTCCAGCAGTTCCGCGCGCAGCTCCGCGGCGATGCTTTCGATGCGCCGGGTCAGCCGCCGGGCGGAGGCGGTCAGGTGCACGGTCTTGCTGCGCCGGTCCGTCTTGCCGGTGCGCCGTTCGATCCAGCCGGCCTGCTCCATGCGATCGAGCAGCGCGGCCATGGTGGGCCCCTCGACGCCGGCACGTCCGGCCAGCTCGGTCTGGGTCAACGGCGCTTCGGCGCGGCTGACGTGCAGCAGTACCACCCACTGGGCGCGGCTCAACCCGAGGGGCTGCAGGCGCGCGTCCAGGGCGTAACGCCAGGCGCGCGCCGTTTCCACCAGGACCTGGCCGAGCTGTTCGCGGTCGGGATTACTTTGCATTGTCATTTCGTTGTCGTTTCCACTGTTGTTACATGTCGGTACTCACATTTCTGCGACGGCCCCGCCGCCCTGGCGGCCGACGCCCTTCTTCAGCAGTGCCAGCAGCGGCAGGCTGACCAGCAGCATCAGCGACATCATGTAAAAAGCGTCGATCATGCCGACGAACGCCGACTGCTGTCCGAGCACCTTGCCCAGCACGTGAGCGGCGCCGCTGCTGTCCGGCGCCAGGTGCAATGGCGCCAGAAACCCGCGCACTGCGTTGGAAAACGGCGTCAGGTGCCCGCCGGCAGTGTTCCAGGCAGCCTGCATCTGGTTCGCGAACACCGCCGAGGACAGGGACACCCCGATGGATGCGCCGATGGTACGGCCGAGCTGGCGGATGCCGGCGGCCTCCGCCGACAGTTTCTCCGGCAGCGTGGCGAAAGTGATGGTCGCCAGCGGCACGAAAACCAGTCCCAGGCCTAAACCCTGCACCAGCCCGGGCCAGATCACCCACCACATGTCGATACGCGGGGCATACCAGGTCAACGCCCAGCTGCCGATGAAGACCAGGATGAAACCGATCAGGATCAGCGGTTTGGCGCCGGTGCGGTTGATCAGGCGGCCGGCGCTGAACATCGAGACCATGGCGGCGAAGCCGCGCGGGGCCAGTACCAGGCCGGTGGTCAGCGTGGGATAGCCGTAGAGCGACTCGATCAGGTGCGGTCGCAGCGCCAGCGCGCCGTACAGGGCGAACATGAAGATTGCGAAGATCAGTATCGAAAGCGAAAAATTGCGGTCGCGGAATACCTCCAGACGCAGCATGGCATGTTCGCCCATCTCCAGGTTGCGCAGGATCAGGCAGATATAGCCGAATACGCTGAGACCGGTCATCACCTGGATCAGCGGTGAGTTGAACCAGTCGTTCTGCCGGCCGCGATCGAGCACGAACTGCATGCAGGCCACGGCCACGACGAGAAAGAGGAAACCGATCCAGTCGGCGCGCCGCTCCACCTTTTCGGTTTCCGGTACGTACAACAGCGTACCCAGCAGCGCCAGTACGCCCACCGGCAGATTGATGAAGAAGATCCAGCGCCAGTTCAGTATTTCGGTCAGGTAACCGCCCACGGTCGGTCCCAGGATCGGTCCCACCATGGCGCCGACGCCGAAGATCGCCATGGCCCGGCCGAACTCCTCGCGCGGATAGGTAGAGATCAGCACCGCCTGCGCCGTGGGCACCAGCCCGGCGCCGGCGATGCCCTGCAGCAGACGGAACAGCACGATCTGGTCGAGGTTGGCGGCAAGGCCGCTGAGCATGGATGCAATGACGAAACCGGTGATGGAGTACATCAGGTAGCGCTTCTGGCCCAGGCGGTCCGTCAGGAACCCCGTCAGCGGCATGAAGATACCGGACGAGATCAAATAGCTGGTCAGCACCCAGCCGATCTGCTCGGTGTTGGCGCTGAGCTGGCCCTGCATGTGCGGCAGGGCAACGGTGACGATGGTGGTGTCGAGGATCTGCATGATCGCCGCCACCATGACCACGGCGGTGATAAGGAACCGGGTTCTGCGGTTCTCGATGACCATAAATCATACAACCGGACGGAACTGCGGAAGTGTGGCTGAATAGTTAGCAGGCGAATTAATCGCCTGCTAAGGAATTCCTGCTCCAGTAGACCGATGTGAAAGGTGTGTGTTCCCGCCGCTTGTCCGGACGTGTCGCTCCTCCGGTCGCCGGGGTCCGGCGCCCGCCCGCCGTGTGCGAGGCCTGGACGATGAATGTCCGGTAGCGTCTGCAGCGCTCAGATCGGGTAAGTAACTGGCGTTTCACCGGTAGAGCCGGCCTTAACCGGAGTTGGTTTGTGCGGAGCCCCTTTCCCTGTTCCCGGCCCGGTCGTTTGTACCGGCACGGCTGTTACCACCATGCGCAGGGGACCGCCGGCGTGCAGGGCGTGGAAGGGATAACAGGTCACCAGGATCAGCGCCAGCGTTTCCGGGTCGGCTTCCAGCGTGGTATGCCGGGTGTCGACAACCTTGCGGCCTGTCACCCGGTAAACATGGCGGTAGCCGTGCATGTCCGTCAGCGTCAGCCTGTCGCCTTTTCTTACCCGGGCCAGGAAGGTGAAGTGGGTGTCCCGGTGCCCGGCGATGAGAATGGTTTTGTTACTGATCTTATCCTCCATACCGGGCCCGAACGGCAGCGAGGCGCCGTTGATACCGGCCAGTACATACAGATCGACGCTGTGCTTCCAGCGCAGCCGCGCCACCGGCCAGGTATCCGCCCAGGGCCAGGGCCTGACCGGTGCGTGGCGCAACAGTGTCCGCTGCCAGGCCTGGCTGATCAGGTGTTGCGCCAGGTGCGCCTTGAAATCTATCCACACGCCGCTGCCGAACTGCCAGGCACCGGCCGCCAGCAGCAACAGCGCCAGGCCGGGTATGAGTTTAATACGCATGAGTCCGCCCGCGTTTGGCCGGACATCGGCGCAGGATAAGCAGGGACAGCAGCAGCAACAGGCTGCCGGTAAAGACCTGCCCGCGCCAGTTCGTGGCCGTTCGCGGCCAGGCATAGGGCTGGTCTGACTGGCCGTGGGGTCGGGCATTGGGCACCGGGGACTTTTTCAATGCTTCGGACTGCGGCCGCGAGGGTGTTTTCTCCACTGCCACGAAACTGGTATAGGGGCTGACCAGCTTGTGCCGCAATGCCACCTCCAGCACGGCCTTGCGCACTGCCTTTGCGGATTTTCCCCGGATCTTTTCATCCAGCAGGCTGGCGATCTTCGCCCGTGCCCAGACGCTGGCGATGCCGGGACTGTCTCTGCGGCTGTCAATTTTCAATGTTCGTTGCCAGTTCCGTGTTGCGGTGTTGCCGCTGACGCGTACCTGGCCGTTCAGTGTCGGCAGGCGCGCGGCCAGCAACAGCGGTTCGCCCCGGTACAGATCCGGCAGGCGGGCAGGATAGGATTCCGCGTGCGCGTTGCCGGGCCACCGCACCTTGAGATCGCCGGCTACCGGCGACTCCAGCTTGCGGAACAGCTTGTCCATTTGCTCGCGCACCTCGCTCACGGAACCGATGTAGGTGAAAGTGCCGCGCCCGAACTGCGCGGCCTTGCGCATGAAATAGCTGTTGGGCGCCGAGCCGATGCCTACCGTGAACAGGCGCGACTTGCCGAGCTTTTGGTGGATCAGCTTGAACAGTGCGGCTTCGTTGCCCACCGCGCCGTCGGTCATGAAGATGATCTGGCGCAGGCTGCCGGATTCGCCCTGATCCGCCAGGGCCAGTTGCAGGGCCGGGCGCATTTCCGTGCCGCCGCGCGCCCTGAGGCCGGCGACGAAGTTCCTGGCCACCTCCAGGTTCATGGTGGTTGCGGGGCGGCTGGACTGGAACAGGGCGTTCGGCGTCGAGTTGAATTCAATGATGTTGAAACGATCACCCAGGCGCAGCCGGTCCAGCGCCAGCAACAGACCCTGGCGGGCCTGGCGTATGGACACGCCGCCCATGGAGCCGGAAGTGTCGATGATGAAGATCATGTCGCGAGGCAATGGTTTCTGCGCCGCCTTGCGTGACGGCGGTACCAGCATGAGCAGGGCGAAATGCCGGTGATCGACCGTCTCGGTAAACAGCGCCGCCTGCGGCTGCCGCGCGGTTTGCGGCCCCCAGCGCAGGCGGAAATCGCGATCCATGGAGACCTTGCCCCTGGCGAGATTGATCCGGTAGACGCCGTGGTGTGCCTTTACGTCCAGGGCATGGGAAGGGCTGTCCACCGAGGCCAGCACCAGGCCGGCGTCCAGCTCCGCCGTGATGGTAACGGGATTGACGACATGGTCGGGACCGGCGGGGACAGGATCCTGGTACGGGGTAATGCGTGCCGCGTCGGGCACCTGGTCGGTGGCGAAGGCCCAGCCGTCGCCCGCCGGGGCGTAGGTGCGTTCAGATGTTTTTTCAGTGAGCGGATCGCCGGGAATATAGCGCGGCGTAATAGTCATGGGGAAGCGGAGGCTGAACTCACCGGCGTCGTAGTGCACGGTCTGCACGTATTGCAGCTCGACCCGGATGGTGCCGTGGGGCGGGATGTTGGCGACGGAAGTGGTGAACATATTGGGACGTTCCTGTTCCACCAGTCCGGCCTTTTTTCCCCGGGCCCTGGCCTGTTTATAGATCTTCTTCGCCTCGCCGCGTTCATGGATCTCGCCCTCGATGACGCGATCGCCGATACGGATGCGCATGGCCCGGACCGCGGCCTGTTCCGGCAGGGGGAATACGTACACGGCTTCCATCCAGTCGCCGCTGTCGTTGCGGAAGGACTGGCTGAGGTCGACGGTGGCGATCATGCCGCTGATGCGGAAATCG
>Ga0102944_1001443_pt1 | contig 15710 bp, 15 predicted proteins | sample SalPonD_shore_MG_FD_78172 | JGI IMG/M metagenome (GOLD analysis project Ga0102944, IMG submission 78172) | Salt pond soil microbial communities from South San Francisco under conditions of wetland restoration - Salt Pond MetaG... | ecosystem: Environmental > Aquatic > Marine > Intertidal zone >...
CAACGATATCGAAGTTATGACGAACAGATACTGGAGGTGATGTGATGGTAACTACCTCACGTATCGAGTTGTTAAAACAGAAGAAATTGCTTGGTCGTGCTGAGCTTGGGATAGAACTTCTTGAAGAGCGATTAGCATCACTCCTTGATGAATTCAAACGATTGGTAAGGGAGATTTCTGTATCTTTTGATGAACTCGTAGATTTTGATCGTGAAGCTATTTCGATACTCGGTTTGGCTATTGCAGATGAAGGTAATCTTGTCAGGGATCTGTCAAAACAGGTAGACAAGTCAACCAAAGTCGACCTGCAGAGTGTTAAGGTCTATGGATTGGATATTCCCATCCTTCCCCGTACCACTCCGGAATTTAAATCACAAACTCATCAATTTCCCCTCTCAGTATCTTCTGCAGTTGATTTTTCTGCAGAACGATTTTTCAAATTGTACTTCTCCTATCTCACCTATATCGATCAGGTAATCTTCTTACATCGGTTGGGTAGTGAGATCAGGAGAACTAGGAGACAGATTATGGTACTTGAAAATGATATTACCCCCAATCTGCGCTCTGCCATCTTGCAAATCGAATTGGTACTCGAAGAGCGAGAACGGGAAGAGCAGGTTAGGTTACGACGATTCAAGCAAACAAAAGGACGACAGCTTTAATTCATTTTTCATCACTAGATTAGGTCCTGATTTAATTTGATTGGCTACGAATTACGATCAAATCGATACTATGAATGCAACGAATTCGTATGGTCTTCATGAAGAATCGTATCTATTTCCCCAAAAAATTCATTAATCATCTGGAAATTCCTGAAGTGTGACAACGAATAAAACCAATTTGGCAATCGTGTTGGAGGATGCTTATCGTGTATATCCCGACAAAACTGCCATTATCTTTCGTGATACGAAACTTACTTACACTCAACTCAATGGTGCTGTCAACAAGATTGCAAATGGATTAACTTCTATGGGACTTGGCAAGGGTGATAAAATTGCACTCAGTTGTCTGAATCTACCGTATTTTCCAATGGTGTATTATGCCATTTTAAAAATTGGAGCAGTTGTCGTCCCATTGAATGTTCTCCTGAAACGAAAGGAGATTGCCTATCATCTGGAAGATTCCGATGCCAAAGCATACTTCTCATTTATTGGGACTGAAGATCTTCCCATGGCACAGGAAGCCTATGCTGGGTTCAGTCAGGTGGACAGCTGTCAACATCTTTGGATAATAACACCCGAAGGTATGGGCTCTCCAATTGAAGGAATTCCTACTATGGCTGATCTGATGCAGGATCAATCACCTGTATTCCTCTCGGTTGCAACAGAGAATAATGATCCTGCTGTCATTCTCTATACCTCAGGTACCACAGGCAGACCAAAAGGTGCCCAGTTGAGTCATTTCAATATGTATACCAATGCTGCAATGACAAATCAGCTTTTCGAGAGTACCAATCGTGATATTCACCTGATTACCCTGCCATTATTCCATTCATTTGGTCAGACGACGCAAATGAATGCTGGAATCATGTCTGGATGTAGTTTGGTGATTATTCCCAAATTTGATCCCGATGTGGTACTTTCCGCGATGCAGGAACATGGGGTCACCTTATTTGCTGGAGTACCCACGATGTACTGGGCAATTCTCAACCATCCTGGTACTGATAAATATGATCTGGACAAAATATCATCGAACCTACGTCTTGGTGCCTCAGGAGGTAGTGCCATGCCAGTAGCAGTTATGGAAGGTGTGGAGAAGAAATTCAATATTACCATTCTGGAAGGATATGGTCTGTCTGAAACCTCGCCTGTTGCGTCATTCTCACGGTTAGGTGTGGAGAAAATTCCCGGATCCATTGGCTTACCTGCACCAGGAATTGAACTGTCAATTATGGACCAGGAGGGAAATGAACTTGGACCCGAAGAGGTGGGAGAAATTTGTATCCGTGGGCATAATATCATGATTGGTTACTACAACAAACCTGAAGCAACAGATGAAGCTTTCAGAGGTGGTTGGTTCCATTCCGGTGATCTAGGCAAACGAGATGAGAAGGGCTACTATTACGTTGTTGATCGATTGAAGGATATGATCCTGCGAGGCGGATACAATGTCTATCCTCGGGAGGTAGAGGAGATGATGATGGATCATCCAGCAATCTCCTTGGTAGCTGTTGTAGGTGTCCCTGACGATGAATACGGTGAAGAAATTGAAGCTCATGTCGTCCTCAAAGAAGGTCAGCAGGCTACACCGGAACAAATCAGGGACTGGTGCAAGCAGGAGATGGCAGCTTACAAATATCCAAGACGAGTATATATCAAAGATGAGCTACCCATGAATGCAACGGGTAAGATTCTAAAACGAGTTCTTCGGAAACAGTAACGATCGAATTACGAGCCACCATCATGAAGTTTTATCTTAACTAAATTCAAATATCATCCAATCTCTATCTATTTTGATACACAAACCTCTTAAATGGTATATGATCACGGTTATATAATGAGCTGGGAAATCTACTCGAGAGCAAATCAATTAATCCAGTCGGGTAAGATTTCAGAAGCAAGAGAGCTGGTAGCTGATCCCGAAACTCCTACCTACAAAATTATCGAGGCACATATCTATCATAAACTCAATGAATTTGACAAATCTCGTAAGATAACTGCTCAGATTGTCAGTAATACATCAATTAATCTTGATGATCGACTTATTGCCTATTACTGGTATGCCTGGAATTATCTGAGTGAAGGTGATTATTCCTCTACGCTTGCAATTATAGAAGAAGGTCTAAATCTAGTGGAATTATCTGAAACCGATCATAAAAGGGGAACTGCGTATCTTTATAATGTCAAGGGTACAACACTCAAAGAGTCTGGTGATATTGAGAACGCCCAATATTATACGGAGAAAGGTTTGGAAATGGCAAAACAAACGGATGATCTCAGATTGGTAGGTGCGATTACTAATAATCTTGCCAGTACTTACTTTTTCAAAGGAGATTATCGAAATTCTCTCTCTCTCTTTTTCGATGCAGCAGAGGCGGCCAGACAATGCTCCAATCCCTATGTTGAAGCTGTTGCCCTGTCCAATATAGGAGAACTCTATCAGTATCTTGCTGAAATCCAGTTGGCCAAGCAGTATCTCTATCAAGCGCTCCGTGTTAATACCTCAATTGATAATCAATCAGGTATAGCTGCCTGTCATCGTAAACTCGGTGAGATTGCATTCCAATTGAATAATTTTGAAGATGCAAGACCACATCTGCAGGAGAGTATTGAGATCTATCAGGATCTTGGAAATAAATTCTATCTCTGCTTATCCTATTTTGCAATGATTAAACTACTTCTCAATCTTCAAGAAGATATTGATGGGATCCTGATTGATATGGAAATCGTATCCAAGGGTTCGAAAAATCCTTTACTTATCCAGATTTACAATCTGACCGAGGCTATTGTGTTGAAAAATCAAACTAGTCTGCTGAAACGTGGGCAAGCTATGATCTATCTTGAAAAAATAATCTACGCTAAGATTCTCCATTTTGAGATAACCTACGAGGCTACACTTCATTATATTGATCTTCTTATCCAAGAATACCTATTGACTGAAGATAACCATAAATTGGATCAAATTATATCCTTAGTTACCAAAATTTATACTCAAGCCGTTGCCAAGAATGCTACTATCAAGATTATTGAATCCCTAATTCTTCGCTCTAAACTCTATACCATTTCCTTACAAATAGATCGTGCCATAGAAAATCTTCAGACTGCACGAAAAATCGCGATTAAGAATGATCTGGAGGAATTTACGAAATCCATCGATGAGGAGATTGATTTGCAACATGAAGAACTCAACCGGTATCAACAGTTGGTGGATGATAATGCGTCGTTAATTGATAAAATAGAAGAATCAGGTTTGGTTGATTATATCAATTCTCTTGTTCCAATCTTGAAACATCATTGAATTATGCTAAGAGTAGACGAATGATCACGATTAAGGTTACACCTGACATAATTGCAATAAAATTTGCTAGACTGGCCCTGATTGATCGCTGGACCTCGTGGGTATGAGAGAATTCGGGGATGAGATCGGCAGCTGCAATATAGATAAAATTACCAGCTGCAAACGGAAGGAGGAAAACTGTATCTATAGTATCTGATAGAAAGTAAGCCAGTATTCCACCTATAACGACAGTAAAAGCAGATAAATAATTGAAAGTTAATGCTTTTCGTTTTTCCCATCCTCCATGAACGAGAATCCCAAAATCACCAAATTCTTGGGGAATTTCATGTGCTGCTGCAGCAAGCCAGGTGATAATTCCAACCTCAATACTAATCAAAAACGAACCTGCAATAGCTAGACCACCTAGAAAATTATGAAGTCCATCAGCAATTAATATAAGATAGCTGACGGCTGATTTTTGATTCTCATGGGTGTGATGACAATGATGCCAATTTAGAATCAATTCCATCAGAAGAAATAAGGAAAATCCTGCCATCACCCAAAGCGGTACCACCTCCGTGATCCCTATTTTGATGTATGATTCAGGTATTAAGTGAAACATTGCACCTGCGAGCAACGTACCTGCTGAGAACGCTATTAGTGGTGATATTACTTTATTAAGTAATTCTTCACTAAGGTAGAAAAGTACCAATCCTACCCACGCAAGTAAACTCATCGTCAATGTTGCCAAAATTATCCATATCAGAATATGCATCAGTTGTCCTCCTCTGAAATCATTTCATAATAGTACAACTCCTTCTAATGTATAATTAATTGGGATTGATTGATTGTTTTATCAATTGTGAGAATCTTGGCACCGCTCTACTATATTACGAGAATTTTCTCCGGTTGTTGAATCACAGTATCATTATATCCAACTCCTAATCATTTTTGTGACCTCCTTTTAGGCATTCATTCATTATATTTCTATATAGTGTACTATATGGTTGATATTCGAGTAATGCTTTTATCCTTTTGGTACAACTTCAAGATAATATGACCGAAGGAGAGCAGTCAAAACCGTTCAAGCTACTAATTATTGGTGAATCTAAAGTTGGGAAAAGTAGTCTCCGAAACCACCTTCTTGGTAGACCTATCCGATCCGGAAAATACAGAAATTCAAATAATATTATTGATGTATTTGATACCAATCTAGATGATGAATTAACTATTATGATGTATGATATCGCTGATATTGACCAGTTAAAACAGGATGTTGAATTACAGGAAACCTACCTAAAAAATACCCATATGGTCCTGATAATGTTCGCAATTGATGAAGAGACATCATTCATGCAAATTCCTGAATTATTAACCATGGTTATTAATCAGAACAGACCTCATCTTATTCCATTTGCAATAATCGGAAATAAGAAGGATTTGAGATTGAAAGGTACCAACTTTGTCTCCTACCAAAAGGCCAAAAAATATGCAGATAAACTGGCAACCTGGGCAGGGATTGAGATCCCTTATTTTGATATCAGCTTGAAATTAAATGAGGGAATTGAACCAATCCGAAAATTCATCAATAGAAAACAAATAATAAAAACCAATGGTGAGATAATTTCTTACGGGAAGTCCTGAATGCCTAAAAATCAAATGCATAGCTGTGGCGAATTTCTCAAAACTCTCTACTATCGTGATCAGAACGATGGTGATCAGTTAATTCGGGTGGGAATGCTGTACTGTCCAGCTTGTAATATCTATTTTATTGTGGACCATAATTTACAAGTTAGGAATATCACAAAATTTCGTTAATAAAAAATTATATTACATAATGTTACCATGATGTGACTCATTGGATGATATGGATCTGAATGAAAAAAATATAGTAATGGTCTCTGAAAATCATCATTTTAAAGCTGTGATTGGGTCGAATAATGGGTTTTCGTATTTTTTATATACAAAATACGGGATTCATAATTCTCTAAAATATATGTCCCCCTGATGATAAATTAATTTATATACTTAATCAGCAATACCAATTCGGGCTCAACTATTTATGTTAGATAAAGTGCGACCTGTCTCCAATACAAAGCGGAGATCACTAAATGAACCTACTGATAGTAAAAATTACTTATCTGAGTTTTGTTTGAACGACAATCATAAACAATGTCAATCTCCTCAGCAATACTGTAATTGTAGATGTCATAAAGTCTGTTTCACTTGTTATCCGTAGACACAAAGATGTCGTTATGAATACTTACTCGTATATAGTGGTGTTCTATTACTTAGGAAATCTTTGATCCTTCTACTTCATTTTATCCTTCAGGTTCAGGCCATTACTGGCATCGAAAATATGCGCTCTCGCTCCATCAAGATCCAACCATATTGTCTGATCTATTTTCAAATTCTCTGCCTGTTCCGGAATGACGGTGACTATTGCGATAGTACTGTCCGGAAGTTCTAGATGAATAATATATTCTTTCCCAATATTTTCCATTATCGTTATATTCGCTTGAAGAGAATTGGCTATACCCTCCTCCAGGATGGTGATATTTTCCGGGCGTATTCCAATGATAATATCTCCTTTGTTAGATTTGAAGGTATGATGTAGCTTGAACAGAGCATCGTGAATCTTGAAATAGAGTGTACTATCCTCTTCTACTAATTCTCCAGCAAAGAAATTCATTGGTGGGTCTCCTATAAATCCAGCAACAAAGGTATTGACAGGGTGGTTGTAGATCTCATTGGGTTCGCCAACCTGTTCAAGTATTCCCTTATTCATAATTCCGATTCGATCACCAATGGACATAGCCTCGATTTGATCATGTGTAACATAGATGATTGTTGCATTGATACTCTCATGAATCTTCTTGATTTCTGCTCTGGCATTAACCCGTAATTTTGCATCAAGATTAGATAGAGGTTCATCCATCAGAAATACCTTAGGTTGTCTGACAATTGCCCTTGCAAGAGCAACACGTTGACGTTGTCCACCACTCAATTGTTTTGGTCTTCGATCGAGAAGTGATTTAATTTCCAGTCTTTCCGCAGTATCCTCCACCCGCTGTTTTATGTTATGCCTATCTTCCTTTCTTGTTTCCAAAGGAAATGCGATATTTTTGTATACCGTAAGATGTGGATAGATCGCATAATCCTGAAATACCATCGCCAGATTTCGATCCTGTGGACGGACAAAAATCCCATTTTCTATATCTGTCACTACCTCCTCACCTAGTAGAATTTCTCCATGAGATGGTTTGATCAGCCCGGCAATAGTGTTGAGGGTAGTGGATTTACCACAGCCCGAGGGACCAACCAGGACAAATAACTCATTTCGTCTGATCAGGAGATCGATATTCTTGACCGCATTAGTATTACCAAAATCCACGGATAAATTCCGTATATTAACACTTGTACTTGTATTTTCCATAAATATTCCTCCTTATCCCTTCAGGGCTCCAGTCATGAAACCTCGCATCAGATATTTTCCCAGAAAGAAATATACCAGTAATGAAGGTAGTGAATACCATAACGTCCCTGCCATCTGGTAATGCCACAGTGCCACCTGACTCCCCTTCAGATTTGACAGTGCAACCGATGCGGGTTGGGCATTGATTCCAGATGATAAGATCAATCCAAAGAGAAAATCATTCCAAATATTGGTGAATTGAAATACGGTAGCTACAATAAAAGGCAGAGTTGACAACGGCAATACTATCTTGCGATAGATCCTCCAGATTCCGGCACCATCGACGATAGCAGCATTGATCAGGCTCTCCGGTATCTCCTCATAAAAACTACGAAACAGTAAGGTGCAGATTGGTATGCCAAAAGCTGTATGAGTAATTACCAATGCTAGAAGATTATTTATCAGACCGAGTCTGGCCATGGTCAGGAATAGTGGAACCAGTACCGCCTGATATGGGATGAAAATACCGACGATAATAAGGAGAAATACCGTTTCTGATCCTTTGAATTGAATTCTGCTTAGAATAAAACCAGCCATGGATCCGATTAAACAGGAGAATATTGTAGCAAATATTGTAAAGGTCAGACTATTGAAGAGAGGTCGAATCATGATCTCAAATGTTGCTCTCAACGGTTCTAAGGTTGGTGAAGGTGAAGGCTGATACGGGGCGGTGGTCTGTAGGTCCTGTTGGCTCTTGAATGCAGTAACAAATGCTGCCCATAATGGTAGTAATATCCAAAATACCATTACGATCAGCACCAAATAGAGTAATCCTCTTCTAAGCCGTTCTGAATTATAAATCTCCCAGAATTTGTCAAATCTTGTAGAACTCATCTAATTTTTCCTCCTGTATGTGATATGAAGATATGGCAAGACTATGAGCATGACCAGGAAAAACATGATCGTGGCAATAGCCGAGCCGGTTGTGAAATTGGTAATGGCAAATGCCTCCTCATACATGGTCAACGATAAGATCTCAGATGAGTACCCTGGTCCACCTCCGGTCAGAATAAAGATAAAATCAAATGCTTTCAACGCAAAGACCATCAAGATAACAAATGCTGTGAAGGAGGATGATTTGATCTGAGGAATAATCACTCTCCGATAGAGATAGAACCCAGATGCGCCGTCAAGTTTTGCCGCATTGATCTGTGTTTCAGGTATGGACCTAATTCCTGCCAAGAAAATCAACATGACATATCCCGAGAATTGCCAAAGTAGGGCAAATACAATGGAATACATCACCAAGTCTGGATTAGTCACCCAATCCTGTGCCAGAAATCCCAATCCGCTATTTCGTAACAGCATGTTAATCACACCCTGTTTGGGATTATACATCCATCGCCAGAGATAGGCAGTCACGACGAATGACAAGGTGAAGGGAAGAAGAAAAATAGTTCTGAAAAATCCCTCATATTTGAGATGTTGATCTAGTAGGATAGCCATGAAAAGTCCCAATACCAGACTCATGGGAACAAACAACAAGATCAGCATGATATTATTGGTCAGCGATGTCCGGAACTTGGTATCATCCATCAGATCCAAATATTCACCAAAACCGGAAAAATTGTAACTGGGACGTAATCCTTTCCAATCAGAAACAGAGACTACTAGGTTCCAGATGATTGAAACATAGACAAAATAACCCACAAGAGCGATTGCCGGCATTAACATTAATGTGATAGATATCCTATCTTTTGAGATGATACTTGCAATTTTCACAGACCGTATCTTGCCAATTAGTTATAAAATATTGTTATATTATAAAGAAAATTTGTGAAGTTTCAATTATTGACTTTATTGTTTAAGTTGACATCAGGTTCCAGGTCTTGACATAATAATCCAAATTGTCAGTAACCGCTGCAACAATAGCCTGTGCTGCTGATTGGACATTTTTATCAGTGACGAATTGGGAAATGATATTGGATAATTCTACCTTGAAGGCTTCAGGTGCTCCACTTCCATGGACGACACTTGGGAAGAGATAAACCGCATTTTTGAAGTCCTGAATCGCTCCCTGTTGGTAATCTCCGTATTTGGTCAGGTCAGCATCATTTCTGGCTGGAATTGACCCCTTCAGAGGATTAAAAGCATCCTGCCCCGCTTTTGAGGCAACTACTTCCAGCCATTTGTCTGAATTTTGTGGGTGAGCAACATCTTTTGGATGCTGGAAGGAGTCCATCACCAAACCGTACATACCATCTGTTCCAGGAACAGGTACGGTTCCATAATCGGTATCATACACCTTACCTGCTAGACTGAACTCCCCATTGGCCCAGTCTCCCATGATATTAAATGCTGCATTTCCCGAAATTAGTTCTCCAGTGGCATCATCCCAGGATAAGGTGGCAGAATCCGTATTGATATAATCCATCAGATCAACAAAGGTATTCAATGCACCAACAAGATCGGCATTGGTAGCATCGGTAATTTCTCCATTAATCCAATCCTGATAGACCTGTATACCACGACTGGCCATAATCTGCTCAAAGAGATGAGCTGCCGTCCAGGTTTCACCCATACTCAGTGGTTGACAGCTACAATCTGTTTTGACTGCCTCCAAAGCGGTGAGAAAATCAGCCATCGTTCCAAGATCTGTTGCAGGATCGACTCCAGCTGAAGTCAACATATCCAAATTGTACCACAAAACATTGGATCGATGAATATTGACGGGGACCAGATAGTAATGATCACCGAATTTCATCATATCCTCAATCACATCAGGTATGGCTGCTTTCAGTTGATCCGTCCAGATATAATCAATGGCCTCGAGAACATCAGCATCATAATAAGGCTGACCCTCATATCCCGCATGTAACTGAAACGCGTCCGGTGCTTCTCCTGCGAGAACCAAGGTTTTGATTACACTCAGGAAATTATATCCTGCACCACCCGAGACGGTGGTCTGCTGTACTGCTATATCCGGATACTGGTCAGAGAAAACAGAAACTAACGCATCAATTGCTGCTTTTTCACCACCAGAAGTCCACCAATGATAAATTGATACAACATTCGCATTTTCTGGGTTGTTATCATTACCAAAATAATAGAATGCTCCACCAACGATTCCACCAACGATGATAGCTGTAAGAATTATAGCTCCAAATAAGGTGTTTCTTGAGATTTCACTACTCATAATATTTTTACCTCTTTATTGTGTCATAGGTGACACATCAAAACCCTTATTCGTGCAAATTATAAATAAATTATGATTTTTGAGAATTTGATTACAATTTTCGATATTGTATTTTATTGAAAGCATCTTCGATAATTCGAGAGAATTTTTCATATGTCCTCTCTAGAAATATCCGGTTCAATCAAGGAAAATTCGGGTTATTCTGTTGTCCGAAATGTCGTTGTGGGCTAACAGGTACCATTTTACCTACTATTTCTTGGATTGAATTCAGAGAAGTTATACTCTAAATAGTAAAATTTGTAGAATTGTCGTTAGTATGTTAGTTCAAGAAGATGTATTCATTTAGAAGGGAATCCTTTTTCGAGCCTTCAAATATTATTTATTATGTATGTTTCATATTAAATCAAGTAGTGCCACCTGTGTCTGTATACCATTTAGAATGAAAGATAGTATCGGAGCATAATTGTAAAATAATTCAAGAGGATCGTAATAAAGAATATGCCGATGTAGTAGTATGGCAGTCGGACCAGGTATGATGCTACAGGAAGTGACAGGTTGATTCGCCAATCTGAACTTTCAGCAAAGATAACTAACATTATTCCCACTATCACGGTATGAAATATTGCAATAGCTAATCTACTTAGCCAATGTAAATTTCCTCTGATATGTACTCTTTCTCTCAGGATTCTTCCAGAATCAATCTGATTCCGAGAGTTTTTATTTTGCATTGAATTATTTTCATTCAAATCTATCAAATTCATTCTTGATCGAATATCATCGACTATCTCATCTACTATATCCTCGTCTTTGAATGTCCCATAAGATCCTCCGAGTACTATCCTGTCTCCAGTAATTGTCGTGATCACAATAGATTTGCGAGGTCTCTCAATTACATTTAATTGGGAAATCCAGGAGATTGGAAACACGCGGTTCCTTCTCTTTCTAACTGGTCGAGTAATATCATCCATAAATGCAGTCAGTACCGGATCTTTTGAAGTCCGGAATCTTCTCATATATTGATCCATACGTTTCTCAATAGCCGAGATCCACTGTTCTCTTCGTTTACTACCGAGAATGAAATTAAGATAATACAACACCACGATGTATGGAAGAATATTACTGAGAAAGTGATACAAATTTGATGGAAGGATTATTGAAAATCCGAGGTCAAGTAGATAAATAAGTGGAACTAATGGCAAGAAAAAAATCAGTGCCAAACCCATTTGTGAGATAAAATTCACGTAGGACCGTAGGTCAATTAGCAATTCACCAAGGAAACCGCCATCATAGCTCTTAGATATTATCTTATTATCGGATACTATTATTTCAATTGGAATATCAAACCAATTTGATTGTAAATTATAGGTTGAATCAATTTTCACTGTACTTGAATTAGGAATGAAATAATTAAACCAATCCTACAAATTCAGGATTTTCTGGTACTAATTCATCAATATCGAGATTTGCCAGTTTTAATTTGAAATCAGCTATCCATTTAGAGACATCAAGTTCAAGCTGTTCACACTTCTCAGGAGAGACATATTCCCATTTTCTGAAAGGTAGCTTGTCTAGGATTGTAGGTTGGATCTCAGTCTTCCATGTTTTAAGCTCCTTAACTATGCCTCTGGTATCTATACAACACAAATTTTCCAATCTCAGATCCAAATCGTCCAATAGAATGGTGACATAAGATACTCTGGCAAGACTGGGTAGTTTGGTCAGATCGAGTAGTTCAATGAATTTGGCAATCACCATAGCAATCTCTATCGGAATGGCAGTCAATTTATTGATTAATTTCTCCTGATTCAGAATTTTGTCAATGAGTATCATTGTTGAGGTACCACGATCCAACCTCTGTCTTTCATCCACGCTAAAACTCTGATTCAATGCATTCTTGAGATTAACAGATTTGGTATATGAATAATAATCAATTATTGCATCCACTAACGGTCTTGATTCGTGGTCTATTAAATAGGTCTGATTTTTCAGATATGCATCTACCTGCTGAATTTGAGCCCGTAACATGGGATGAGTGATGGCATGATGAGCTGCCTCATGACCTATTTCTCCCCGTTTCTTGTCCTTATGCATCTTACGATGATTTGTTTTCTGGTGTTTTGTCATTTGCGTTATATTGGTCAAACACAAGTATGAATATTTGGTACAAAGTGTAAATTATTGATTATTATTACCTGATATTTTAAGAATTTTCAAATTATGGTAATCGTCATTTCAAATTTGATCAGAAATCAATATTACTATCAATCTTGGGTATCAATTTCTTTATCATAGCTCTCTCATGAATTGAAATTCTTCGATTTATAAAGTTGCAAAATTGAATATGTTTAAATATCAGAATCAAGATTCTAACCTGAATGATGATCAACATCATTCAAAATTCAAAAGGTGATACCATGCCTGAGAAAATTGATATCAAGAAAACTAAGGACAAAGACGACAAAAAATCTGATCGTCGAAGTACCGAGATTGCTGCAAGAAAGGAGAACCCCTTCCCCTTCTTCCAGAATTTCGATCGATTTTTTGATGATATGCGCAGAGGCTTTGGGTCAATGATAATACCCGATCCCTATACCGCAGTAAGTGAACGCTCTGATTTATTCAGAACACCCCTGGCCAATATCGAGGAGACAGATAAGGAATATATGGTTAAAGCAGAACTCCCTGGAATCGATAAAGAGGATATTGCTGTCACTCTGGATGATGGGAAATTGGAGATAACTGCAGATACCAAGGAAGAACACGAGGAGAAATCCAATGGTAATGTCATCCGACGAGAATACCGTTCTTCCAGTTTCTACCGTTGCTTTACCATCCCGGAAAATGTCAACCAGGATCAGATTGAAGGTAATTATGATCGGGGAATCCTCTCCATCAGAATTCCCAAAGCCCCTAAGAAAGAAAAGGATAAAAAATCGATTGTGATCAAATAATCTCGACCCGTCTAATATGATCACATAGTCAACGATAATACTTCGTATCGTTGTATCTTCTAATAATCTACATTTCAAACTCACAATTCACGGATAGTCCCGCCTATACGCAAAAATGAATTCTCACTTCTTCTCAGGTTTTTTTGAAAACTTTTGATCTCTGCATGTTTATCATGTAAAATACTCATTATCGGATTGAATCTGATTTCCAAATGAAGCAGTGGTCACATTTGTTCTAAAGGTAAGTGTCAATTATTGGCCCTCCAATGCTATCATCTCTACTCATTGTTGTCTTAAGTATACAAATCATCATCTTCTTCATCTTCATTTTACCGAATGATTGAAACCGTCCTGATTGAATTAAGCGGAATAATCAACTAGGAAGAATTCAACAATTACTTTTTCGATTTAAATACTTCAAATGCCATAATAACTCAATCTATGTGATCTGAATGAGTAATTGTGAAAACTTAGAGAAATGTGCATTTTTTGCAGAATATCAACGGAATGAGAAGAAACGCCTGGCATTACGTGGTTTTGCCACCATGTATTGCCAAGGAGATAGACAGACTGAATGTATTAGAAAAGCAATCTGTAACAGGTTGGGTGGTCCAAGCGCTGTGCCGGTAAATATGATGCCAAATGGCAAACCTTTACCTGGCACAACTAATACTTCCTGGCAGGACCGTATATTCAAAGAACTGGATCTTCTTCACGTAACTTACTATATGAGACGAGACAGAGGTCCCCGAACTCCTCAGGAATCAATCTATCACTAAACATCAAAGATATGGTATTTATCTGGTTTTTCAGAACTAGTTGACTTACCTCTTGATCTGTCGATAATTCAGTGATTTCTTCCCTGATACAAATTTATTACCAATGATAAAATACCGTAATTCCTTGGACTTTGCCTTGCTTATCCCAATTCTTCTGGATACCCCAATGTGTGCTGTGCATGTCTCACTTGCATTCTCACGGATAGTTAATTGTCCTTGGTATACTGGAAGTTTATTTTGACGCATATCAAACCCAAATGCTTGACATAATTTCCCTGGACCATTGGTTAAATTCAGATCATCTACTTTAGCCCCCCTATTCTCTCGCATGTTTTTGATTCCAAATACCGGTTCGACAGCCCTTATCAATACCGCACCTGCTTTCTCATCAGATTCTGTAACTATATTCAAGCAATAATATCTGCCATAAATGAGATAGACATAAGTCATTCCCGTTTCCTGATACATCGCAGAATTTCTATTTGTCTTGGATTTGGTTGCAGCGTGACTGGCAGGATCTTCTCCCCCAAGATACGCTTCCGTTTCGACAATTTTTGCAACTAATGATTTTGAATCAGTCTCATAAATGATATACTTTCCCAGTAAATCAATTGCGACCTGAGGAGTCTCTCGAGCATAAAATTCCTGATTGAGGATCTCGTATGAGGTGAAATTTGCTGGTTCTGTACCAGTCACTAGCTACCACTTGGGTATTTCTTTTAAATCTAATTTCATCACTACCTAGAATGGAATAAAGAATACAGAGTTTTCATGAGTTTTCTTACGAATCTTCTTGTCTTCAAGCAGTATGTTCAATATGGTATTCAATTCCTCCGGTTTTTTACCAAAGACATTGATTAAATCCTGAAGTGAACAGGGTCTGTGGTTGAGCAATGTGATGATCCGTTTGTCAATATCCCCAACTGGCCAGTCTCTTGGGGTTGTCATGGCATTATGCTCACCATATAACCAGACCCGATTGGCTCCAAGCAGTGATTTAAGGTGGTTGGCAAATTCCTCAATCAGTTCTCTGTCCGGAATCTCTACCATACTCTTCGCAGTCGGTCGGTAAGGTACCTCAATCTGAACCACATCAGGAGCGATATAATCGATGGCATTAATCAATTGGAAGGCATACCCACCCGATATATTCGATATCCCCTTGTAATTCATTGCCATGACTTCAATACCGAAGAATCCTCCATAGGTTTCATTGAATACTTTGTAATGTTCGATTAATCGGTCAATTGCAGGTACATATTTGCTGGGATGGTTGAGTTTATGATACAGATTTTGATCGGCAGTATCGAGTTTGAGGGTGACCATATCCAATTTCCGGTACATCTTTTTGACATCGGTATAACCGATCATTGTGCCATTTGAGAGGATCCCTACTGGTTTATTAGGAATAATTGTGCGGACAATATCGATCA
>Ga0102944_1001444_pt1 | contig 15701 bp, 12 predicted proteins | sample SalPonD_shore_MG_FD_78172 | JGI IMG/M metagenome (GOLD analysis project Ga0102944, IMG submission 78172) | Salt pond soil microbial communities from South San Francisco under conditions of wetland restoration - Salt Pond MetaG... | ecosystem: Environmental > Aquatic > Marine > Intertidal zone >...
GTGCAATCGGTTGTTTTTTATCTGCGGTGATCGGCTGTTTCCGCGTCATCTGCGTGCCATTTTTTTCACTATCCGTGGAATCATTTCGTGTATTTTTGTGTCTTCTGTGGCCTGTGCTGTTTTTGGGCGGGGTGGCTCGGGGCCCCTCTCTGTCCTCTGTGGCATTTGTATCCTCACGTTCCTTGCGCGACCCGTCTCTGTGGTTCCGGCAACATTTTCGAATTTAGGTCATTTCCGGTAAAGAAACAAAGTCGATTCGGCATCCGCCATCCCCCGCTTACCCGCCAGCCTGCTGTGCCTGCAGCTCAACCCGATACGTGTGCAGTTTCTCCCGGTACCGGACGGCCTCGGGCTTATCCCGCTTTTCGGCTCCCTGGCAGAGAATTTCCAACTTGGCGACCAGTTCCCGGTAGAGTGCGGCCTTCCAGTCGGGCGGTAACGGTCGGTCCACGTGTTTCTCCATTGCCTGCACCCGCCAGCGATCCATGCCCCAGTACCGGGCGGATAATTGATCCGGATGGCCGCCGTACCTGGTGACCAGCGGCTCGTCCAGCAGCCCGATAGGGTAGCGGGTCAACACCCGCAACCAGAGATCGTAATCTTCACACGCCGGCAGCGATTCGTCGAAATACCCGATGTCTTCGAACAGGGAGCGGTGCATCAGCACCGCCGACGGACTGACCAGGCAGCGTTTGAGGCTTTCCACGAAAATCCGGCCGCCGGTTTTCCGATGGATCTTCCGCTTATTGACCGGCTTGCCGTCACGTATCCATTGCTCGTTACACTGGGAGATTTTCAGATCCGGATGGTCGCGATGGTAGGCCATCTGCCGGGCCAGTTTCTCCGGATGCCACGTATCATCCGAATCCAGCAGAGCGATCCAGTCCGTTCCGGCCGTCCGGATTCCCGTATTCCGGGCCGCGGAGACGCCCTGGTTCTCCCGGTGCGTGATGATGCGAAACGATCCGTCCGCTGTCTTCCGGAGCGCTTCCAGTGTACCGGGGGTGTCGTCGGTCGATCCGTCGTCCACGACGATCAATTCGGCGGGAGGCGCCGTTTGCCGAAAAACGGATTCCACGGCCCGGCGAACGAACCGGGGACGGTTATACACCGGAATGACCGCGCTGATCCCCGCCTGTTCAGGGGGCGGGATGTTTTGCTTCCTGTCCGAGCGATTCAACGAATCCATAAATGATCCGGCTGAGTTCCGCCGTTGCGTCTTCGATGTTCGCCAGAAAATCCTTCATGACGAATTCATCGGCGTTATCACTCACATATTTCACGGAAAGAAAGGGAAGCGACTCGGTGTCCGCCACTTCTGCCAGGCTGGAGGATTCCATGTCCACCACCTGGGCGTTGGTCCGCTGGTAAATCTCCCGCCGGACCTGCCGGCTGGCCACGGCCCGGTCGGTGGAATAAATAGTACCGGTCACGTACCGGATCTTCGCCTTCCGGAGGTAGCCGGCGAAGCGCTCCCCCCAGCCTGCGTCCAGCTTCCGGAGCGTGTTCAGGTGATAGTCCCGGGTCGTTCGGGTCCCCACCACCAGGTCCCCGACTTTCCGTTCGGGATGAATGGCCCCGCAGGTGCCGAAATTGAGCAGCAAATCCGGCGCCTGCCCGGCCCCGGACTGCCTGCCGGACTCCATGACCGCCAGCAGGCTGTTTCTGGCATTGTCCAGGCCAATGCCGGTGCGGATGACATGCAGGATCAGGTCGTCCCACTCCAACCGGAAGAGTTTTCCGTGGCCGGTTTGCAGGGTTTCATAGCGGGGGAAGCGGGATAGAAACGGCGCCAGTTCCAGCTGGTGCGCGACCGCGATACACACGTTCATGGTGGATTGATCTCTCCTCAAATTCACTGTGTTCCTGACTGGTCCGGCCAGGTCAGTCCGGGCACTCGTTGTCTTTTCTACCGGCCTGCCTTGGAAAGTTCCGCCGTCTCATTTTCCCCCGGAATAAAAACGGGCAGCGAGATTCGCTGCCCGTTGCTCGTACTATGCTGTCAAGACGGGTTAGGCCGTCACGCCCTTTTCCTTCAACACCGCCTGGGCGGCCGCCAGCCGGGCAATGGGCACCCGGAAGGGCGAGCAGCTCACGTAGTTGAGGCCGATGCGATGGCAGAACTCCACCGAAGCGGGCTCACCACCGTGTTCCCCGCAGATCCCGATCTTGAGATCGGAGCGGGTTTTCCGGCCCAGGTCCACACCCATCTGCATCAGTTTGCCGACCCCGGTCTGATCGATAGCCGCAAACGGATCCTTTTTGTAGATCTTCTGCTCCACGTAATAGGGCAGGAACTTCCCGGCGTCATCCCGGGAGATGCCCAGCGTGGTCTGGGTGAGGTCGTTGGTTCCGAAGCTGAAGAATTCCGCCACCTCCGCGATCTCATCCGCGGTCAGGGCGGCCCGGGGGATTTCGATCATGGTGCCGACTTTATAATCCACCTGGACGCCTTTTTCCTTCAGGACTTCTTCCGCCACTTCCCGCACTTCTTTTTCCTGGAGCTTCAGCTCCTGGACGTTCCCAACCAGCGGAATCATGATTTCCGGATGGGGATCCCCGCCCGCTTTTTTCACCTCGCAAGCGGCTTCCATGATGGCGCGCACCTGCATCCGGGTGATTTCGGGATACATGATTCCCAGGCGGCATCCGCGATGTCCCAGCATGGGGTTCATTTCGTGCAGGGCGTCGATCTTGGCTTCGATCTTGTCAGGCGAGACTTTCAGTTTCTTCGCCAGATCCTTGATTTCATCCTTGCCGTGGGGCAGGAATTCGTGCAGCGGCGGATCCAGGGTTCGGACGGTCACGGGCCGGGATTCCATGGCTTCGAAAATCCCCTGGAAATCTTCCCGCTGCATGGGCAGGAGTTTCTCCAGCGCCTTTTCCCGTCCCGCCGTATCGTCGGCCAGGATCATTTCGCGCACGGCGTCGATCCGGTTCCCGCCAAAGAACATATGTTCCGTTCGGGTCAACCCGATGCCTTCTGCGCCAAACCTCACCGCGCCGCGGGCCTGGTCCGGCTGGTCGGCGTTGGTGCGCACGCCCAGTTTCCGGACGTCGTCGGCCCACTTCATGAATTCGTTGAAGATGTGGAAATCCTTGGACTCGTCCGGGCTCAGGGATTCGTCAATCAACACCTGCACCACCTCCGACGGCTGCGTTTCCAGCTGGCCGTCGATGACCTGGCCCATGCTACCGTCAATGGAGATCCAGTCCCCTTCTTTGATGGTTTTCCCCCCGGGGACCTTCATTTCGCGCTTCTTGTAATTAATTTCCAGGTCGTCACAACCCACGATACAGGTTTTCCCCATCTGCCGGGCGACCAGGGCGGCGTGAGAGGTCATTCCGCCGCGGGAGGTGAGGATCCCCTCGGCGGCATTCATTCCCCGGATATCTTCCGGGCTGGTTTCTATCCGCACCAGGATCACCTTTTCTCCGCGCTTCTGCCAATCCACGGCGTCCGGGGCATTGAACACCACCCGGCCGCTGGCAGCGCCGGGGCCGGCCGGCAGGCCGGTGGCCAGCAGGCGGCCGGCATCCAAAGCCTTCTGCTTCTGGGCGGGATCAAACACCGGCTGCAGCAGCTGGTTCAGATATTCCGGATCTTCCACCCGCATGATGGCGGTTTCCTTATTGATCAATCCTTCTTCCACCATTTCGGCGGCCATCCGGATCGCCGCCAGCGCCGTCCGCTTGCCGTTTCGGGTCTGCAGCATCCATAACCGGCCGTCCTGGATGGTGAATTCCAGATCCTGCATATTCTTGTAATGTTTTTCCAGTTTCCGCTCGATCTCCAGCAGCTGCGTGTACTCTTCCGACATTTCGGTTTCCAGGGAAGTGGGGCCGCCTTCGACCTCGTCTTCCTTATTAATCGGATGCGGCGTCCGGATACCGGCCACCACGTCCTCACCCTGGGCGTTGGGCAGATACTCGCCGAAGAACTTGTTCTCGCCGGTGGCCGGGTTCCGGGTGAAGGCCACGCCGGTGGCGGAATTCTCACCCATGTTCCCGAACACCATGGTTTGCACGTTCACCGCGGTGCCCCATTCGTCCGGAATATTGTTGATCTCCCGGTAGGCGATGGCCCGTTCGTTGTTCCAGGAACCGAACACGGCGCCAATGGCCATCCACAGCTGCTTCCGGGGATCCTCGGGGAACGGCTCGCCGGTCTTTTCCTTGATAATCCCCTTATACTGCGTCACCAGCTCCTTGAGCGCATCCACGTTCAAATCCACGTCGTTCCGGGCATCGTACTTGTTTTTAATCTTCTGGAGTTCCACTTCGAACGGATCTTCCTCGTCTTTCCCTTCCGCCCTGATCCCCAGCACTACGTCACCGAACATGGAACAAAACCGCCGGTAGGAATCCCAGGCAAACCGCTCGTCCGCCAGTTTGGCCAGACCCTTGACGCTCTCGTCATTCAGCCCCAGATTCAACACCGTATCCATCATCCCCGGCATGGACGCCCGGGCGCCGGACCGCACCGAGAACAATAGCGGATCCTCGGAATCACCGAACGTTTTGCCCATAATTTTTTCGACCTGTTTCAACGCCTTGTTGACCTGATCCTCCAGGCCGTCCGGATAGGTGTCATCGTGCTGATAATAATAGGTACACACGTCGGTTGAAATGCTGAACCCCGGAGGGACGGGAATGCCGAGATTGCTCATTTCGGCCAGATTCGCGCCCTTCCCGCCAAGGAGCTCCTTCATGTCCGCCGAACCCTCGGCCTTTCCATCACCAAATGAATACACATATTTTTCCATGCTGACTCCTATCTCCTGTCGTTAATTTAAGAGGTTGAAGATTAAATGGTTATCTCCCGGAAATTCGCTCCTGTTGTCCGCGCAGGGACAGCACTTCGGCCCTCCCCTGCCCGTGGATAAAGCTTCCGTCTTCTATAAAATGCATTGCATTCCGGATGGTATCGTCTTCCCGCATGATGGTGGCGTGGACATGGTTCACCAGCACAAAATCCGATGCGCCGGACAGCCGGGTTTGCTTGACGGATAAAACGCTGTCGTCGTCGCCCGGCAGATACCAGGTAAACCCGTACTTTCCGCCGGTCCCGCCGGCGATAATGCCGAACTCGCACTCCGGGATCCCGAGATTAGCAGCAAAGGTACTATCCCCCATCACCAGCTGATCCACGTTCTTTTTATAAATCCAGCGGAAGGGCGGGAAATCCTGGAGTTCGGTCGCCAGGATGCTGCCCTGGTTGGGCGGAGCGATCATCACGAACCGACCCTGGCGAGGCGGCGAATAGTGGGTCAAATAATACCGCGCCACCAGGGCGCCCATACTGTGGGTGACGAAATGCATGACGTCCTGGTCATATCCCCGGGCCGTCACAATGGAATCCAGCATCGCCGCATTTTGCTCCACGGTGTGATTCCGGCTGTCGTAGTCCCAATTGAAGGTTTGATATCCGCGGCGGGCAAACGCTTTTTCCAGCCGCTTCATGGAAAACGCCGATTTGAGCGCCCCATGGAGAAACACGACCATCTCCTGTGGGTGCTGTTGTGATGCCGGGGGCAAAGGTTGGTCAGCCAGCGCGTCGGATGCCGCATCAAGGGGGGATCCCCCTCCACCGAGAAATAGAAAAACCGTCAGGAAGGCCATCACATTTCTGATCAGCGGTTTTCTCATATCGCGGTAAGTTAGATGAATTTTTAAAAGAATTCAATACATCTGTCGGGATTTCCCACCCGCCGCGGCCGAATTCCCCGGCCGGTTCGGCCCTAGACGGAGGTACCATTCTCTTTCAGCGCCCGGCTCTCCGCCCAAAGCGGGCCTTTGATTCCGCCGGATTTCACCGTATACTCCTCTCTCTTGCCCGTGCAAAACCGAGAAAGGAACCGGCGTCGAAATGCATCATCGCTACCGATGGACCTGGGGGGTATTGCTCGTCTTCCTGGCCGCCTGCGGAAGCCCGGTGTTTCTGACCCGGGATTTGCGGCCGTTTTATTTTCCCAGAGATGCCGCCAGCGAGGGGCAGCGGACGATTCGCGCCCGGAACCTGCGGGCCACGGTCACCGTGCTCACCGCCGATTCCCTGGAAGGGCGGGAGTCCACCTACCCCGGCCAGCGCAAGGCGGCCCGGTATCTGGCCGCCCGGTTCCGATCCCTGGGCCTGCGGCCCGGCGGCGATGACGGTTACCTGCAGAAGATTCCGCTGCAACGCCTCCGGCCGGCGCGCCGGCAGTCTGCGGTAGCCTATGCCGGCCGGGATACCACCCGGCTGCACTCTGCCGCGGACTACTTCTGCGCCTCCCGCTGGCTGTCCGGAGACACCACCCTCACCGCCCCGGTGGTCTTCGCCGGATACGGCATCGATCTGCCGAGATATCATTACGTGGATTACGACTCCCTGAACGTCCGGGGGAAGTGGGTGCTCCTGATGGACGGGATGCCGGATCAGCGGACGGCGCCCGCCGTTCGCCGGCGGGCCTTCGAGCAGCGGTCCGGGCTGAACGTGAAATACTGGGTGGCACATAATCACGGAGCGGCCGGGGTGCTGATCGCACCGGACGTTGCCCGGGCCGCCGGGCCGCCGGAAGAGGTCTCGGAGTGGGCGTCGATCCGGCCGGCGGCAACCCACCCCCGGATCCTGGCCGGCGACGCGCAACCGAATCCCCGGATGCCGGTCCTCTATCTGACCGAGCACGCGGCCGACCGACTCCTGCAGTCCGTCCACCGGTCGGTCCGCACGGCGCAGGCAGTCATCGATTCTCTGGGAGCGCCTCTTTCCACCGCCTTACCGGATACCTTCCGCGCCGACTTACGGGTGCGGGTGGAGCAGGTCTCCGGACAGAACGTGGTCGGGATTCTCGCCGGCCGGGATTCATCGCTGGGACAGGAATATCTGGCAGTGACCGCGCATTACGATCACCTGGGGATCCGCTCCGACGGCACCTGGTATCCCGGCGCCGATGACAACGCCTCCGGGACGGCCGGAGTGCTGGCTATCGCCCGGGCGTTCGTGGAGAACGGGACCCTTCCCCGGCGCGCGGTCGCCTTCGTGCTCTTTGACGGCGAAGAAGCCGGCTTGCTGGGATCCCGCTATTTCACGGGCCATCCGCCCCTGCCCCTGGAGCGCTGCGTCGCCGACATCAATCTGGACATGATCGGCCGGAATGCGCCGGATTCCGTGTATGTGATCGGCCCGGATATGGTAAGCCGGGATCTGGACGATATCACCCGGGTGGCCGCCTGGTACGTCCCGGACATGTTCCTGGACTACCGGTACGACTCCCCGAATGACCCTCAAAGGATTTACTACCGGTCCGACCACTACAGTTTTGCCAGCCATGATATCCCGGCGTTTACCTTCTTTTCGGGCTTTCATCCGGATTATCATCAGCCGACGGATACTTCGGACAAGCTGTGGTGGCCAAAGATGGAAAAAGTGGCGCAGGTGGCGTATCTCACGGCCTGGGGGACCGCAAATCACCCGCAGCCGCTGAAAAAAAACGGGGTGCTATTTCCCTGAACGAAAGGGGGAGTGGTGTTAGAGCCGCTTGGCATCCTCGTACGTTGTGGCCCGGGTATCGACCAGTATGATCTCGATGGCAAACATTCGCAGCCGGAAGATGATTTTATATTTCCCGATGGCAAACGTGGCCAGGCCGTCCAGTTTGTCTTTCAGCAAGGTACCGCTCTCCGCGTTGTCTGAAATCTTCCGCATGTAGCCGTAGATTTTGGCCTGCACTTCCGGATGCAGGGCGGTGATGTCACTCCGGACCTTGGGCAGGATTTTAATCCGGACCGGCTGATGCCGGGCCGAGGTGGCTCCGGACCGGGCGGAGAGCAACTCGTCCGCGGTCAGGGAGATCCCTTCCCCCCGGTTGAGCTGGTGTACATTCTCCAGCACCAGGGGATAAAACTTCGGATCCCGCATGATGGCCAGGGTTTCTTCCCATCCCTGGTATAACTCCTGGCTGAGCAGCACGGCCACCGACTGGCCGTTCCTGGTAATCGTGAGGGGGATATCCGTATCCGAGACCTCTTCAATGAACTGGCTGAGCTTCATTTTAACTTCTGAGAGTGACAACGTCTTCATGCAGCCTCCGTCGCTATATTCCGGGATCAATCAGTGCCCGGTAACTTTTTATATCTCATGCCGACCGTTCGTCAAATGTTTTCAAAAGTCTTGAATTTGCATCCTGTCGATCCCCGGAGCGCCTCATGCACTACACGCCCAGGAGTCGTGGTAAAAATTCTGTGAGCCAGGGGATATAAGTTATAGCCAGAACCCCCGCGAGCAAAATCAATAATGGGATTACCGTCGATAAGTAGACCTCCGGTAAGGGTTTTTTAAACCGGTACGAAGACAGGAACAGGTTCATACCGATAGGTGGTGTCAAAAACCCCAGTTCCAGGTTGGCCAGAAAGATGATCCCCAGGTGTACCGGATCCACGCCGAAAGCCAGTCCCAACGGGGCGATCAACGGGACGACCACCACCAGCGCCGAGAAGATTTCCATGATGGCCCCGATGAAGATCAAAAAGATATTCAGGGACAGCAGGAAAATCAGCCTGGAATGGATATGCTGCTGGACCCAGGCCAGGATCTTCATGGGGATCTGCGCATCCACCAGGTAACTGGTAAAGCCCATGGCCACACCAAGAATGATCAGCACGCCGCCCACCAGGATGGCGCACTCCCGCAGCACCCGGGGGATATCGCTGAAAAAGGCCAGATCCCGATGCACGATCACCTCGATCAAGAAGCAATAGATCGCCGCCAGCGCCGCGGTTTCCACCAGCGAAGCGAACCCCGAAAAAATGCCGGCCAGGATCAGCACCGGCAGCAGGACTTCCCACTTGGCCTCCCAGAGCGCCCGCAGGGCGGGTCGGAGGTGGAACCGGGTCCGTTCCACCGGTTGAAACCGGATGCCGTTCATGCTGCCCCAGAACGCCAACAGGGCCAGCAGGACCATCCCCGGCAGGATGCCGCCCAGAAACAGGGACGGCACCGGGACGTGCGCGATGACCGCATACAGTATTATCGGCAGGCTGGGCGGAAATAACAGGCCCAGGGAACCGGAGGCCGTCACCAATCCCAGGGAAAACTTCTTCCGGTACCCGGCCTGCAGCATCAGCGGCATCAGCAAACCGCCGAATGCCAGGATGGTCACCCCGGAGCCGCCGGTGAAGGTGGTAAAAAAGGCACACACCATGATGGTCGCGATGGCTTCCCCGCCCGGCATCCAGCCGAACCAGGTGCGGAAAACCGCCACCAGCCGGGTGGACGCGCCGCCCTCGGATAAAAAATAGCCGGCCAGGGTAAACAGGGGAATGGTGGGCAGCACCGGGGAGGTCACGATGCGGTACATTTCACTGGGAATGGAGGCCACCGGCACCTGGCTGTTCCAGAACAGCAGCAGAGCAGCCCCTCCCAGGGCTACAAAGACGGGCGTGCCGGCAATAATCGCCAGCAGCAAGAGCAAAAACCCGGCCCACACCAACCCGGTGCCTTCCAGTGGCACCCACAGGGCAATCACCACCAGGAGCGCCAGCAGCCCGGTCCCCAGGAGCCGCTCCCGGCTTGTGCGCGTCCCGTGCAGGAACAACCGGACCGCGATGAGGGTGAATCCGATCGGCATGATGATTTCCGCGGACCAGGTGGGTACCCCACTCATGATATAGGTGGGATACTGCCATTCACTGATGACCAATCCCATGCTGGCTTTCGCTAAACCGAGAGACACGGCGGTGCCGGCGACCGCAGCCAGAAACCGGGCGATCCGGGTGAATTTCGCCCCCTCCGATAAAAACTGCATCCCCAGGGTGAAGGACAGCAACCGGTCGTAGCGGGCGGCCAGGGCGGCGCCCGCCATGCCTATCCACAAGGTTAAATGCTGCACCACCAGGACCGCGCCGGGAAGCGAACTATGAAACACGTTGCGAAAGATAATTTCGGTCAGGGGCAGCACGGCCAGGAGCCCCAGGAGAAGGAAGGAAAATCCTCCCTCGATCTTTTCGGACCAGGTCGACGACTCGACCGCGTGTATGTGTGGAATAGTCACTCGCTGCGTTATTCTTTATCCCAGGGATCTGCTGCCTGCCTGCTGAAGTGTAGAATATATCACATAGAACCGAAGGAGGCACCCGGTATTTTCGGAGAGCCCGGACACGCTGCGGGAACCGCCCTGTTATTTCGCGGTGGAGGCGTGCTCCTGATGGGCCGCGCGGTACGCTTTGAGTTCCGGCCAGATCTTCATGACCCGGTCGTGCATGTCGGGGGGAACCAGCACCCCTTTGAATTTAGGATAGTACGATTCGGTTTCCGCCACCCATTCCCGCCGTTCCGACTCGGTCGGCTCGTAGACCTGCAGCCCGTGCTGCTTCATGATCTCGATGGCTTCGTCCGACTGGTACCGCAACGAATCCTGGATGGTCTTGCTTTCCCGAACGGCCGACTGTTGCAGCTCCTCCCGGTACTGTGCCGGAATGCGCTGCCAGGATCGCTGGGAAATGATGAATCCACCGGTTAACGCCGCCCACCGGAGGTCCAGCATATGGTTGGCGACTCCGAACCACTGGGAGGAGAGCGCGAGAAAGGCCGGCGATTGGACCACGTTCACCAGGCCGGTCTGTAGTCCCGGCAGCACGTCGTTGGTGGTGAGGGGAACCGGGTTAAAGCCGGCGGTTTTCCACAACTGCAAATCGTCGAAATCCGTGGCCCGGGTGAAGAGTTTCAGGTTCTTCACATCTGCCGGCACGTGAATGGGTTTGGTGGAGAAAAAGTAGATCCAGCCCACGTCGGCCCAGAACAGCAATTTAAACCCTTTTTGCTCGATCTTCTGCTGGATGTACCCGCCCAGCCGGTTCCGCAGCCAGTCCAGCTCGTCCCAGGTCTGCACCATCATGGGATAATTCAAACCGTACACGTTGGCGTCGATATCGAACAGGCCTTTGGAACTCACGGCTCCCGCCTGGATCTGATCGATCCGGATTTTCCGGATGACGTCCTGTTCATCCCCCACGATGCCACTGGGATAAATGCGCATGATCACGTGGCCGTCGGTGATCCGGCTCCAGTCCCCGGCGATATCCTCCAGCACCCGGTAAAAACTCGTGCCCTTGGGAGCCAGAGTCGCCACCTTAATCACCACCGGATCCGCCGCCCGGAGTGCTCCGGGACCCATCAATGCGACCACTCCCAGGAGAAAAATCACCCGGCCTTGTTTACTCCATGTTCCAAACCACGTCTGTAATTTCGTTTTCATAGCATCGAACCTTCGTCGTGAATTCACACCCGCAATACCGGTGATTCCGATCCAGTCGCCGGAAGGGCTTTAGTAAAAGTAGGCATCCAGATGATTCAACAGCCAGCGCGCCCGTTGTTGCGCGAGCACGTTGGCCAGCCGCATGTCAGGATATCGGTCCGCATCAATCGCCAGGGCTTTCTTTAGCAGGGATTGAAAGCGCCCTTTGTCCTGGGTTTTCACCGCCAGTGCTTCCGCGGCGGTCACGTAGGTCCCCGCGGAATGCCCGTGATTGAGTTCCAGCGCCCGTTGAAAGTGTTGCTCCGCCTGTTCCAGGGATCCCCCGGCGCCTCCGGCTCCCCCGGCTTCGAAGGAGATCATGAATTCGTGGAGCCGGCCCTCGCCCCAGGCTTCGTCCAGGTCCAGCGCCCGGTGGATCATTTTCCGTATCACCGGCAGATCGGCCAGCAGGGCGTAATCCTGCGCGTTCACACTCAGGGCGCTGGCCCAGGCGGCCGCCGTCCAGTACAACAATGGCACATCCCCGGTGGTGGTCTGCTGCAGCGTCCGGTCGGGTGCGTCGTTCAAGCCCGTCCGAAAGCCGGGATATTTGGATTCCAACCCCTGGAGGCCGTAATCCCTGGCTCGCAGATAGAGTGCCTTCCCGCGGCTGCGCAAGGTGCGGGCCCGGTCGACATCCGTGGCGCCCACCCGGTCGGCTTCTTCCATCACAAAGGCGTGGGCATACAGGGTATAAGCGCTGGCCGCGGTGGTCAACAACCCGGCGTTGTCCGGCGAGTTCACCACCAGCGCCTTGATCATCATCAGGGTAGCCGGGAGGGACTCCCTTACCAGCTCCGGATCGCTCTCCGTGGTGTAGGCTTCCATGGCGGAATCGAACACGCCGGAGACGTTTTTCATGGCCATGGTCCGGAGGGAACAGCCCGCCAGCAGCACGCCGGCCGCCAGCACAATTCCCGGCAGCCCCAGCCGAACGAACCGGCCACTGTTTTCGCTCATTGTGGACCATCTCTGCATAATTCCTGCCCGCTCTCTTTTCTTCACCGGGAACCGGCATCTTCTTGCCATGATACTGACCGGAAAGAGCTTACGACCAACCCCGCTCCTGTTTAATACTCCGATAGGCTTCGCTGATGGCTTTGAACTTCTCTTCCGCCAGCGTGGTAAATTCCGTCCCCAGATGGGCGACCTTATCCGGGTGATACTTCTGGGCCAGGGTGTGATATGCCTCTTTCACCTCCCCGTCCGAGGCGCTGCGGGACACCCCCAAAATGTCATACGCGTTCCGCTCCACTGCCGTGGCGGACTGCCGGCTCCGGGTGCGGGAGGAACCGTCCCCCATGAACATGGCCCGGATGCTCTGCTGGTCCTGGGGATGAATGTCCATGGCATCGGCGATCTCCCCGATAGCGCGCAATTCGGCCTGGTTCAAATCGCCATCCGCCCGGGCCGTGCCGTACAATAAATGCAGCAACTCCAACCGTTCATGATAGGGCACATGCGTGCGGATTTGCCGGCAGACCGGTTCGATGGGGTATTCCTGCCGGACAATATCCTTATACATCTGCATGAGATCCCGAGCCGTGGAGGCGCCGAAATTTTCCACCAAAAACTGTTTCACATATTCGACTTCCGATGATAAAACCTGTCCGTCGGCGCGGGTGACGTACCCGAATAACACCAGCAGGCTGGTCATCATATCGCCCGTGGAGTTCTGCTGCATGCCGCTCCGAAAAATATTGGCGCCGTTCTCGTCAAACTGGCTGCCCATCATCCCGCCCAGAATGGCGCCGATGGGGCCGCCCAGAACCCAACCCAATCCCGCTCCGACTAAAGTGCCTTTCAAACCCACTCTGCTACTCCTTGATCTTCTATCCTCTGCTTCAATTCCTGCATCACCCGGCTCGCCGACGGCGCCGGTCCGGGATCTCGCACCGGGCCCCCGCCACTGCCGGTTCTGAACGCAATTCTGTTACCACAGGAATGCGAAAATTGTTCGGGACTTTTTCTTGGTCCCGTGTCAAATGCCGTCGACGCATGTCAGGGTGTTAACCTTTCCCCTAATATCGTATGGAAACGGCATCGGTGCAATGAATAATCCCGGGCGCCCCGGAACGTGCGGTTCGGCCGGACGCCGCCGGATCGAACCCTGGACAGTCAAACCGGTTTTGTCTACATTATAATCGTCATGAAACTAACAGACGCACGCGCCCTGTTTCCGGCGGTGGAGGATCAGCTCTATCTCAACCACGCCGCCTCCTCGCCGTTCTCCCTCCGGGTGGAGGAAGCCCTCCGTGCGTACCTGGACCGCCGGGTACGGGGGGACCTGGACGATTTCAAGCGGGACCTCCGGGAAACCGCGGATCTCCGGTCGGCCCTGGCTGCGCTCATCGGGAGCAGCCCCGACCGGATCGCCCTGACCTCCAACACCACGCACGGTCTGAACATCGTGGCCGGCGGCATCCACTGGGAGCAGGGCGATCAAATTTTGCTCAGTGACATGGAATTCCCGGCCAACGTCTACCCCTTCCTGAATACCCGGCGATTCGGCACGGAGGTGGTCCGTATCCCCTCGCGGGACGGTCGGATTACCCCGGACGATCTCCGGCCGCACCTGACCGATCGCACCCGGTTGTTTTCCGTCTCGTACGTGCAGTACCTCAACGGGTACCGGGCGGATCTGGAAGCCCTGGGCGAATTCTGCAGGCGCCACGACATTCTCTTCATCATCGACGCCATCCAGGGATTGGGCGCCCTGCCGCTGGACGTCTCCCGGATTCCCTGTGACGCGGTGGCCTGCGGCGGCCACAAGTGGCTGATGTCCCCCAAGGGAACCGGATTCTTATATATTACCGAAGATCTCCAGGACCGGCTGGAGATGGCGCACTTCGGCTGGATGAGCGTGCGGAAACCGTTCGAATTTCACCATTTCGACCAGGAAACGGATTCCAGTGCCCAGCGATACGAACTCGCTACCCCCAATCAGCTGGGAATCTATGGCATGCACGCCGCCGTCCGGCTGTTGCAGGACGTCGGCCTGGCGACCATCCGGGACCATCTCCTAAATCTCACCGGCTACCTGCGGGACCGGCTCCCGGCCATGGGATGCGAGATCCGCACGCCGTTTCCCGACCGGGAACGGGCCGGGATCCTGCTGTTTTCCCGTGGCGACGCCCGGGAAAACCACCGGATTTTCCAGGCCCTCGCGGAGCAGGGGATCACCATCTCGTTCCGGGAAGGCGCCCTGCGGGTCGCCCCCCATTTTTATAATAACCGCAGCGACATGGACCGTTTCCTGGCCGCCCTGGGAGCTATCTGATGGCACAGCATTACCTCATCGACGGATATAACGTGCTCCACGCGGAGGCTTCTTTGGAAGAGCTGCTGGAGAGGGAGGCCTCCGCCGCCCGGGCGGAACTGGAAAAACGGGTCAATCTCTACTGCCGGAGCGGCGACATCACCGCCACCATCGTGTACGATGCCCGGTCGGTGCCCCAGGCGTTCGATGATTACATCGACGGGGAGCAGCCGCTGATCGTGTACACCGGCAGCGTGAAATCCGCCGACGACTTTCTGATCGATGAGTCCCTCCGGCTGCATTCCCCCTCGGCGACCGTGGTCACCGCGGACAAGGCCATTCTCACCGGGGCCACCAAGGCCGGCTGCTCCACCATGCGCCCCGGCCGGTTTCTCACCATCATGCGCAAAAAATCCACCGGCCGGAAGGGACCCGTGCCGCAAAAACAGGGGCGCGACACACTGAGCCCCTCCGAGATCAAACGATGGATGCGGCTGTTCAATAAGCGGAAGAAAGAAAACGAGGAATAGCAGAGCCGTTGGTAGTGAATCCCTTTGTCATGAATCCTGTTTGTCGTGAACCCTTCGTTTGTAGTGAACCCTTCAGGGTTCACGGGGGGAGGAGATGCGGTTCCGTTGGTAGTGAACTCTTCAGGGTTCACAGGGCAAGGGGAGAGGATCTTCATTAGGGAGCCCTGAAGGGCGCACGACCAACTCCTAGCGGGAGGATGTCCACACGCCCGAGTTGGCACTACACCGCGACGTATTCATTGGAGGGATATCCGCAAAGAGGGAATACGGTCTCGATCCCGCTGCGGATCTCACGACTATGGGGGGAACGAGGGTGCTCGGTGACTGCGTGAATCCACGCGGTGAGATCAGACCGCCCCGATCTGGTTGCGGGAGTTCCCGGAATGAGATCAGACCGCTCGGATCTAGTTGCGGGGGTCCCCGGAATGAGATCAGACCGCCCCGATCTAGTTGCGGGAGTTCCCGGAATGAGATCAGACCGCCCCGATCTGGTTGCGGGAGTTCCCGGAATGAGATCAGACCACTCGGATCTAGTTGCGGGGGTTCCCGGAATGAGATCAGACCGCCCCGATCTGGTTGCGGGAGTTCCCGGAATGAGATCAGACCGCCCCGATCTAGTTGCGGGAGTTCCCGGAATGA
>Ga0102944_1001445_pt1 | contig 15680 bp, 16 predicted proteins | sample SalPonD_shore_MG_FD_78172 | JGI IMG/M metagenome (GOLD analysis project Ga0102944, IMG submission 78172) | Salt pond soil microbial communities from South San Francisco under conditions of wetland restoration - Salt Pond MetaG... | ecosystem: Environmental > Aquatic > Marine > Intertidal zone >...
ACCGAGGCCCTAGTGTATTTTATCGGGATGCTGATTGTCTATGGGAAATTCAAAAATGTCCCACATGAATTGATTAAATCCATGTTCAATAATTCGGCCAAACTCAATGAACTCTCGGTGAAAATTGAGATGATGAAAGAGTTTCCATCCCTGTATCCACAGAGTATATACCTTGTAAAAAAGACATTTGACAAGAAAAAGGGGCAGTGGAATACCGATGCTGTGTTATGTATGCGTGCAGCAGAGTTTGGAGATTCAGATGGAGACCGTATGATGGCTACCTTCTCATTGCTGAACAAATCAAGAGAGGATGAAGAACGGCAGCACACTGGAGGACTTGCACCATTGGCGCTCGCAAGCGGAGAGGATGATCTATGAATATTACGAGATTAATTACGAGATTAATCCCCATGGTCCTCATACTTCTCATGATGTCGCCGATTTTCATTCATCAGAGTGTTTATGCGGATCAGCAGGTAGATCCAGGTACATTGGTCCATGAGGATGGGTACTGGTCCAGGGTATATTACACAAAAGAATTCCTGCCCGGGTATCCTGAATATTATCCGTTGATCATTGGGGTTTCTTCCCTAGGCTCACTCCCCAAAGATGTAGCCAGACATATCAACTACACAAATACCGTGTTCATAAACAAACTAGATATCCAGTCAAATCTGACCATCCCGCAATTCCAGGATGAGGGTGGGATCTTCAGAAGCTCACCCACACATGATCTGATTGGGACCAAGCCACTATTCTTCAAATTTGCAGTATACAATCTGGCAGATAATGTGACAAATATCAGTTTCCATTTCCGACTAGAACCCTACAATCTATCAGGAATAGTTGCCAATGATCTCTTTGACATCAATATCAAAATCCAGCACGAAGCAACAGGTCATGATTTTCTCAAGTATTTTGGTATCACCATGCTGCCATTATTTGTCCTGTTTGTTGAGGGAATAATATTCTATCCTAAATTCAAGAAACATTATCTTGAGAATATCAGGTTCTGGAAGTTTTTCTTCCATATCTATCACGTTAAATATGTGATACATGTGGTCAAATACAACTTCAGGCTCATGAAATACAGAGAATCGTAGGATGGGGCTGACAAGAAAAGAATACAGGCAATTACTCCGAGGTATCGATGCACTCCGTGATATTGTCTATATTCGTACTGATACATATAATGCACTCATTGAACAGTGTAAACAGGATTTCAATCTGCTGCGAATTATCTCATATACTATAGATGGATCTGAGTTCTTTGCCAGGCGGATCAAGGAGTCGAATGTCCAGGGGAATGCTGGTCTCTCATTTGATATCTTTGGACAGAAGAGAACAGGTAAATCATGGGCTGGCTACGAGATTATACGGAGAATCCTGCGATCCCGACATATTCGATTCGAGGAGGCGAGGGAAAATATCATCTTCAAAGTTGAGGAGGATATTATCAACCGGCCTTCACTCTTCACCAAGGGAATTGCAGAGTTAGCCAACAAAATGGAGCACAAACACGATGGCTATCGCTTTGGTCTGCTGCAGGACGAGGCGGATCCCGAACATGGTGCTGGGACCAGAAAACAGATTGAGAACCAGAATAGTGCAGTGGATAATCTCAGAAAACTGGGTGTCGTTACTGGGTTCTGCCATGTGCACAAGGAGGATCTGAACTTTAATTTCGAGTTCCGGCTCCTCAGCCTTGGTACCAACGACAAACTTGGTATATGGGTTGGGGTTCTGTATTTTACCTCTGCAGTGGGACTAATTGTATTGAAGATCCCAAAACCGGTACGTGAATTTCTAGAGCAACAGTATAACGAGGATGCTGTTGAGAGTGTCTGGAAGAAGGCAAAAACCGGTTTCCATACCAACGCTATAGACCCTGACGCAGCAGAAGAAGATGAGTTTGATAAGGATGATACAAAAGTTATTCGTGGAGTATTCAACACCGATAATTTCACCACTCTCAGGAATTTGCTGAAAAAATACTATAACAGGAAAAAAGATTTTTCCGAACCATTTTCCAGGATAGCTACCAGTTTCTACCTCTGGTCGCACCAGTGGTACTATGCCAACTCCAAGAAGGCCATTGATCCGGCGACCTTTGAGCTGACCAAGATGCCACTGAAAGAGGCAGCAAAAGATTGGGTGGATGAGGTCAGTGTCCAATCACTCTACCAGGCTTCATCGAAGGACCGGGACAAGTATGGATGGAGGGTGCGGGAGCTCGAAGGGAAGAGCCATGATCTGGAATCTATCGGGGAGGAGTATTGTAGTATCGTTCTCCAGCACCTGTTATCCCAAATTACTGAGCACCTAAACCCCCCTGTTGCGGCTGCTGTCAGAACGCAGTACGGTGGGTCTTCGTTCCTGCAGGAAGGGGGGAAGCCCTACGACGTGGTGCTGCTGACCGACGGGACGGATGCCCTGGCTATCAACCACAAGATCCATACCAGCAACAAGCGCTACGGGTCGCTGGAGACCGACGAGGGGCAGGCTATTTTTGATAAATCCTTTGGCATCTCCCCCCACCCGTTCTCGTTGCTGTGGATGACCTATACCCGGCCCTTCCGTGAGGTGCTCTATATCAAACTGAATCCTGACCTGGTGGATACGAAAGATCATCTGGTGATCTCACGCAACTCGAGGACAGCAAAGGTCATGGACATCCTGGCAGCCCATACCGGCTACGCACTGGATGACTCAAAATTGGTCTACGCCCATGAGCAGGACCAGCTGGGCGCAGTCTGGACTGAGATTGATTTTGAGGTACTGGAAAAGATACTGGAGGTACTGGTCTCCTAGAATATGGATACCTGATCAAACATGTATCCGAAATCGATCGAAAGATGGTTTAGGTGCTTACTCCCTGCTGGTTGAATATTGGACATAGTATTGTTAGACACAGTACTATATCTCATAGATTATCTAGATGAACTAATGGCAACCACAAAACAATTGTCAATAATCATTCTGCTACTCCTGGTATCGAACATGGTTTCGATAGCAGTATTACTCAGCCAACCTGGACAACCAGATCATACAACTGATCCCACCAACAATGCTGTTAAACTTCCAGCAATCTATCCAGTCAATAGTAGTGAGCTCAACTTCACGTCAGAGATATTTGGTTATAGATACCAAGTAGCCTACAACCAGACACCTGCCTACTCATTCTATACTTCAAAACACTTGCAGCATAGCGGGATGAAATACGAGATCTATGGATTTGACATTCAGAACCTTACACTGACCAAAATGGATTTTCCTCATCTCAATGACTCTTTCTTCAATCTATCAACTGCCATTGATGATTTTTGGGAACTAATTGATCTTCATTTCCTCCTCTATGGATACGGCCCTGATGCTGAGTTTACAGTCTTCAATAATACAGTATACAATGTCTATAGCGTCTTTGCTTTGGACGTCAAAAAGATAGGACAGCCATTTCCTTATTATGAACACTATGGCTATACCTACGACTATGGAGGAATGTTACTGAGTGCCTCTGGTAATATCCATGAGTACAATATGCAAGGGACATTCTCCGTTACTCGTATAAAATAAATTATCAATAAAATCAAATTACTGTCGTACTCATTTAGTTATATAAATAAGTCAATCCGAAATTACCATGGTTAGATTCAAACAAATCATTCCAACACTTTCCATACTGCTGGTTCTGATGTTTCTTATTTCACCAGCCAGTGCACTCAAGCTTGATAGTCAACCGAAAGGATCCTATTCGATTGCCTATGATACCACAAAAGAATTTCAGTGGAGATTCTCAAAGGGAACAGTCCAGTCCCAGGAACTCAATATGTATTCGATCTCTGCAGCCAGTCATGATGAATGCTCAACCAATGTGGATTTCAAATCTATTACTCCTGAAGTCAAGACTCCTGACAAAGCCACTCAGGGGGATTACACCACAATTATCTTCAGTGTACAGGACATTAGTTCTCAACTCACGTTGAAGGACACCAATGGGGAATTTACCTCTGATGCTGCTTTCAATTCAGCTGGCAAGAACCCCTACCTCTGCCAGGTCTGGCAATTGCATGTGAAATCCGATACTGGTGATACAATTACCTCAGATCCCATTGCTGTGAAGATCTACCAGAGTTCTGATCATATTCCCAAGTCAGAGAGAATGATTGGAAACCACAGCTATAAATGGTGGGTCTATCTTCTGCTGGGGTTATTTGTCGTCCCCGCATTTTATCTTATTCAACCTGATAATTAGATTTGATAAATTACAAATGTCGTACTCATCTACTTATCACAACTATCCAAAACTCACATACTATGTACATAGTGAAACACCGACTACAAATAACATCTGGGGTGTTGCTCTTTCTTCTCTTGCTACAGGCGGTATCATCTGCCAGTGCAGCAAAGATCGAGGACCAACCACCAGACAAGGTATCTATTGCCTACGACGTAAAATACACCTTCAGATGGAAAACATCTGAGCCATTCAAAGCTGCTGATTTGCAGATGTTTTACCTCGACCGTGGAAGTCATTCAGAATGCAGTATTGCTGAATATAAGTCCAGTAGCTCAGATACATTGCTAACAGAATCGAGGGGTTCGGACCTTTCAATTTCATCAGATATGAAATCAGCAAATATCAGTGTTTCAACACTCACTTACGGGGTTAAACCAGATGGTAATGAATTTGGAGGAGCTTTCAATCAATCATCAACAACTCAGTATATTTGTTATGTCTTCAAGTTCACTGCCACGTTCTCTTCAGGAAATGATCACTCACTCACCCTGGTCAAGCTATACAAATCATCGTCTGAAATACCAGCTGCTGAGAAATTACCCGCTTCGACTGGTTATACACTCAAATGGTGGGTATGGATAATTGGTGGAGGAATTGCTGCTATCGTTATTATTCTCATGATAATCTATCCAGCTGATATGTAATCTAGTAATTTTGTCGTACTTACTTCTTTATTAGACATCTAAGATATTCAAACAGAGTAATAGCTACTCTGTGAAACTACATGAAATTACGATCAAAATTATTCATCCTCGGAGCATTGGCTCTGGTGACCATGATTGCTTTGCAACCCATGGCCCCGTACCTGGTATCTGGAGCAGATGAAGAACAACTTCCCTTTGCGGATTTCTATATGATTGCGGATGGAGACTTCAACCCTAATCTGTCACCAGCTTCTCTGGAGGCGGCATATCATATTACTATTCCGACGAATTATCTCAGTTCGAATACCCCTTGGTCAATACCGGTCAAGAACGTAAAAACTGCCGATGGAACTGGTTCTATCGATAAAGTATTCTTCGATGGTCACCAAATCCGGGTCGCATTCACCGCAATTCTGAAAGCCCCAGTCATAGATATCTGGGAATCAAAAATCAGCAATAACGGTGGACCACAACTGAGTTCTGAAAATGATTTACAGGCATCAGCTACTGATTCTGCAACCTCAACATTATCCTGGGGGCTCCAGCAGATGTTGGGTAGTCTTACCTACAAATATCAGAATATTACTGATATATCTACCTCCTGGACGTACAAGAAATCGTTTCTGCTGTCTGACTATAATATCCTTATTTTGGACAGTGCCAAATCAGCCGGCAATGCTGGAAACATGACGGTCACTGTTGCTTATTCCAACAGTTCTTCCACCCCAGTCAATTACAATTCATCATATGTATACAATGCAACTGTCTACAATGACTTTATATCAAATTATGGTGAATTGTGGTTCAGGCTTGATCTTGAAACACTGAATGGTTCTGCATTTAATTATGTCAATCTCATCGATGTACAGAACACAGATATCACCGGCGGTGGTCGATATATTGCCTCATCCGTAGCGAATGTGACCGATCAGCGATATGTTAAGACATACTTTGGTGATCGATCTACCTTCCTCAATCTAACCAGCATTCATTACAATGATTATCCGGTATTGAATGCTCCCGGAGAAGGACCGACGACAAATTCCCTGCAGGAACAACATGGATTACACCTGAATGGTTTCTGGGATTCTGTTACTGGAAAGTCAATCGCTAAACTATCAAGTTCCATCAAGACTTCTGCATCCAATGTTGTGAATCAGGCCAAGGGATGGGCGACGAAGACGGATCTTGAGAATTCCTTCAAGGACAAGATCATTCAGACCAAGAACGCCTATACCTCTAGAAATCAGATTACTGATCTGAAACTAAGTAATGCGGTGGCAAATTGGGATACTCCATCTAAGATCACCAGCAACATTAAATCAGCATATGATAAATATCGTCAGTCTGATTCTACTGTTGCCAAGGTCGTCCAGCATGCTGAGGATGCGGTTACCAAACGAGTTACGTTTGCAACGAACCTTGCTGCAAAAGTCATCAATGATCCCAAGGGTGCTGCTGATGATGCCATAGATGCAACCAAATCACTGTATGGTTCTGTCAAGAACAAAGCATCTGCCTTCGGACAGAATGTCAAGAACAAGATCACAAATACCGCAAAAAACATCAAAGATGGTGCCGTTGGTATCTGGTCCAATGTCAAGAAGACCGCAGGAGGTATTTTCAAAGGAATTACCAAATATCTGCCATGGATCATTGGTGGTGTCGCTGTATTGGCAGTCCTGTTTCTCTTTGTCTATTTCTCAATGATGATGCCAAGGTTTGTCCCTGATATCGAACATGCCCGTGCCTTCACACATGAACTGCACTATGCGGATCAGGTGGCCCGGAAATGGTTCGCCAAGCATAACAGGAAAGACTAGTCTATCTCATCTTATTCAATGACCATATATCGAATTATTATCTCGTAAGTAATCTATTGCCAGTTTCTATCAATTTATATCATATCAATTGATTTCTTTCTAGCTGCTTTCTAGATCATCAATCTTGCCTGGTCACTAGATGGATCACAACTGACAAAATCATTTTTGCAAATCTGATAAATTTCAGCAAAAACATATAAGTAATTAAATTACCGAATACTAGGTATAAGAATCAGGGAATTAGTGACAATGTCAAGCGAGGCTAAAGAATCTTTCAGTTTCAGAGCAGAGCCAGATCTGAAAGACGTGCTACAGAAAGTTGATCCCAATAAAACGTTTTCAGAGCATATACGTGATGCTCTGTACGATTATATCAATGGGAAGACATTAAACATAAATGTGGAATCCGTGGATCTCATAGATCTCGTAGAATCCGCGAACTCGGGCAAGGAATTTTTTACCGTTGCGGAATTCTCAATAATTTTTTCAAGACCAAAAAATACTATCCTTGACTGGATCAGTAAGGGCTGGTTAAAGGCAAAGAAATTCGGTGGTATCTATTTGATCCATCGATCTATCATCCAGAAAATCCTAGATGAGCTGCGACCTACCACAACCCGTATTCATACCAAGCTGATCCCAATTGAAGCAATTGAAGAATGATATGTACAAAACAATTCATACGATACTCTTTATAGCGATTTGAACAATTGTTATCTGGTGGTCTTGTCAGCCACTAATTTCCCGGTGTCTGGTCGATTTCTTTTTTCCCCATGATCGACCAGTATCCTCCTGGGATTATCGATCGAGTATTCTCTTGTCTGTCATATGTCTTTAAGTAATGAATCAGGTACTATAAAATGAGAATTGGCTGCTATGGATTTCATGGCTACCAATCCCAAACCACCCATTGCAGATCTGGTCCACGGATCATTTCTGCTTTTCACCATTCATCAAGGGAGGACCTACCCCCACGGTCCGAAGAGTAACGGAACAACTGGTGTAATAAACTGCTTTCTGGCAATCCGATGTCGCCTATAGACGTGGGGTAAAACTATCCTCCCATTATGAATTACAAAAGATATCCCGGTGGAGAGGAAAGAGCGGATAGGGTCATTCCCTATCCAACACCCCTTAGATCTGCCGGGATGAATTATCAACTATGGTGATTATTTGACCATTTCTACAAAGTCCCAAATTCTATTTATATACAATTCGTTCATATTACTCTGATACAGATCAGGAGGTGAATATTTCAACATGGTATCAGTGACACTAGCCACCATCTCGAAGTTGTGGATCTCAGGAGTATTATCATCTATTTCTATTATGGCAACAATTGTATTATCCTATTTCCTCTGCTCACAGTGTGGTGATCCTAAACATCCCAATGGAGGATAATTTTATCTAAGCTCTTCTTATAGGATTTTCCCTACTTCACTAGTGGGTGTTTAGGGATTACAAATTCCTCCAATAGCATTTCTCAGCTTATTACTTTAATCGAAAATATTGAATCGACATCAAATGATGATAGGTCATCGTATTCCTCCAGAGACCTTGATGTTCTAGATCAATACAAAAATATCGTGGATAATTTTGTCATGGCAATAAAAAATAATTACCTGGTCAATGCTGACCCAGATCGAATCGCAAATCTGTGTGGTCGTTTCTATTTACAATATGCCAGATCGTATCTTGACCAGCATTCGAGTGATTTCGATTTTTATTCAATTATTCTCAGTTCGCTGAGCCAGGCAAAAGAATGTTTTCAGAATTGTCTGCAGCAGGATCACGAGAAACTCATTGAGATTGAGATTGTTGAGGGATATGTTTGCTATACCATGAGATATGAGAAGAGAGTCAATATGGCCGAACATCACTGGCAGCTGGCACTGAATCTCCTCGAAATACACGGTGAAAAAATAGGGCCGGAAATGACAGCTGCATTTTTTCACCGGATCCGACACAACCAGGGTAATCTCGATTTTGTCCGTAAACAATATCTTGAAGCCATCGAGAAGTATAATCAGTGTCTGCGTTATTATATGCAACAGGAAAATTATACCAGGGTCTGTGATATCAAAAAGACTCTTGGTGATTGCTGCAGAGAGACCGGCCAGTACCAGGCAGCTGCTCAGCACTATCTTGAATATCTGGAATATGAGGAGTTGAGTACAACTGATATTGATTTTAAGAGAGCCGTCCGAGATGACATTCTTGAAAATATCCTGGAGGACCTGCGGGAGAATCGGATGGACCACCTGTTTGAGATCACGGTTGATTACCTGCATAATTTGACTAACCGGACTACAGAAGAGATTCTGACGATGATCCTCAAATATTCTCAAAAAGTATCTTAGACTCTAGATCTTCTATTCTTCATTACTACTATATATTGATTCATAATTATCTTATTATCTTATTTTTAGTATTAACAATATAATTAATATAATAAGTAACTACTAAGTGATCGTAATGATCTTTTGATGATAGTAGATCTATCACTAAATTATGGAAGTATGAAGTCTATAGTTGTAAAAAACGAGGGGTGTGATCGTATTATCGTAAATTCCGTATAAATTCCTTACGTGCGCATAATAATAATATTATAATAATAATAGTAGATCTGGAAAAATAATTTAGGCCAAAAATACGATCACTACGATCACACCCCCTAATATATGTATCATGAGGGGATATATGGCAATAATTTAGTGATCGTTCTTTTTTACTGTAAAAATAATACAATCATTTCTTATTTGCTTCATCTATTGCTTCTTTCAATATTCGAATTTCTTCATCAGTAAAGCCTTCTGAGGTAATTTCCACAGTTTTACCAGACGGCATTTTTCCAAGTACAGTTAATTCTGAACCAAAGATTTCTTTGTCCTTGAGCTTTCTTTGCTGTAATATTTGATAGGCGTCTTCTATCGCTTTTCTGATTGATTGTGCATCAGAACTATGACCGTAATATTTTTTAATTTCTTCTAATTTATCCTGCAAATCATCGCCCAGTCTCACCATTATGGCCTTTTTCGTCATTATATCATATTATGCGTAACTCATTATTAACAACTGTTAATATGTATATCTATGTGTAACTATTCGAAACTGTCTAATAGTTACCATCCGTTACTATGTGTAACTATTTTGAGTTTCATATAGTATCATATAGTAACACACAGCAACACTTTTTATATTACACTATGTTACGTATTGTAACTATGAGTAAAACTCTAGTAAGATATTCTGGTACTCACCAGGAAATATTTGATTTTCTCAAGGAGAAATACAAAGCAGAATCTGATTCTCATGTATTCAGAATTGCTTTGGAAATCGCCTTTGAACATGAGAATGAGACGTCTTGTACTCATTTGGATAATACATCTGATGATAATAGATTCACTGATGATCAACGAGACTTCAACCAAGATCCAGTTGAGGAATATGCACATGAAATAATGTCAAGACTACGCATCGGTGAAACACTCGATGTGGGGGGCAAGGAGGTTCGAATTACCGAGGAAAATATGGAACGTGTTGCTATGGATTTCGCTGCGATTGAGTTGCGAAAACAAGTGGCGAGTTCGGCATAGGGGAACCGGAAATGAATGACACTGGACAAAATTCTCAGTCAAGAGGATTTGGAAAAACATATTGGGAGGATAAGGTCAATCATGTTGGAAGATGGACTTAATCCTGATAAGGTTCGCGGTATCAAAAAATCGGATGATACCTGGGATGCCTTACCGATAGAACATTTCTTGACCAAATCAAAGGACGGTAAGACAGTAAATCCAAAAATATCGGAATTGATTGCTGCTTTTCGTATAAGCCGGGGTCCAAAAAACATGTCATTTTTGGATACGGGTACTAAACTCGCCATATCTCTCCGTTATCTGGTAAGTACGTTATTTGATTTGTTTCAAATTTACTGGGACAAAGGAACCAATATAATCTATCTCTTTGATGGACAGGTTGTAAAATCAGGTAAAATGGACGATACAAAATCAATTCTGTTTGCCTATATCCTGTATGAATTCAATATTAGGAGTAATGAAATAGAGCACCTCGCAAAATATTTTTTTGTTTCTGTGAAAAATCTTGCAAAAGAAATTGACATTCACAATCGATTTCATTATGATTCTGATAATCATAATCTCTATATTTACAACAAAGAGAAAATGTTGATTCTGGACGGAACTAAGCCGAAAATAACAAGGCATGGAACCCATGGGATATTTTTCAGGGAATCCGAGAATTTTATTCCTTTCAACATACTCTGGCCTATATCCGAGTTAGATGGGATAATCAATTTGAATAAATTGGATATAACATATCCAAATTACAGTTATCAGGATATAATTGATCGAATCGAGATACCTGGTTTAAAGCTAGATGTAGGAAATGATCTACCTTCAAATCCTCTGTTTGACCTCGCAAGGAGATGTAATTTCAAACAAGGGGTATTGACAAAAAGACAACAGGTTATCTTGTATTATCTCTTTATGCATATGATTCCTTTTGTTGAAGCAACAACCTCCCTTCCTTTCGTTAATTTTATAGGTCCTTATGGATCAGGAAAGACTTCTTCCGCCCGTCAGTTACTGAAATTATTATTTGGAGAATTGGCACAATCAACGGATCTTGATAAAGATGAGCGAACATTTCAGTCAAATTTGATAGATGAAAGCATAATGGTCTATGATAATGTAGAGAATGTGGAAGATTGGTTCCTGGATACTATTGCTGCAATATCAACAGGGACCAGAATAAAGAAACGCAGAATGCACACCAATTTTGAAAATGATGAATTTGAACCTAAAGTTCTCATTTGTGCTACCTGTAGAGATCCCAGTTGGACACGTTCGGATATAGCTGATAGGACAATCCCATTTTATTTTGGAAAGCCTTTAGACGAACAGGATTATGTGATGCTGGAGACCCAAATATATGAACCACTCTCGAAATTCAGAGATGAACTTCTTACGATTTACTATAATAATGTCAATAAGGTTGTAGCAAGGATTAAGGAGCGAGGAGGAATTCGGGGAACTTCCGATCACAGATTGGCCGAAACAGCCATCATGCTTGAAATTATAAATGAGGCCTTGGAAGTCTGCAAACCTGATGAATTCAAAATTATCATGGATGGCCTCAAAGTAAGTCGTTCAACTTTTGCGCTTCAGGAAAAGTCCTGGTGGGATCCCCTCATCTTTACTGCCAAACTCAATGATCAGGTTCAATTTACCGCAGACGAACTTCTAGAGGAGTTCCGACAACGAGGATATGAGGAGACAAAACGAAAACTCTTTGTTGACCTCAGTAATCATCAGTCTGATATCAAGCAGCTGTTAGGCTACGAGAAGAAGAATACTGCTGATGGCCCAAGATATTCGTTCAACAAATCCAAATCAACCAAGTACAACTGGGAGGGTGCCTATATCTACGATACCGTGGAAGAACCACAAATCAATACAAACGGACATCTCCATGCCCTGTTATCAAATCTGAAAAAAGGCATTACCTACTCAAAACCAGATCTGAAGAAGATCATCTCTGAGCAGTATGATCCCACCGAAGTTCCCGATGTGATCAATCATCTGCTTCAGCAAGGAGAACTCGAGAGAGTTCCGGTGAAAGATATCGCCGGAGAAATCCAATACAGGAGACCCTGAACATGCCAATAGTAAATTTATTGCCAGATGAATTCGCATCACTCGAATTCTATATCAACGAACACGGCCAGGTGGTTGATTTCACTCATCATGATTATATTGACCACGAGGCAAGAGACATCCAAGTCCGGGTAACAGACCTTGACTTTGATCAGATTATTCGCAAGCTTCCATATCCCTGGCAGCTTGAGCTCCCATCAATCGAGCTGGAGGATCATAATTCTGGAGTTGAAGTAAAATTCCAGATCACACGCCACTTCCAGACCTCATCGAAGAAAGAGGCAGTGGCAATATACTTCTAGGGTGACAAAACAAATGCAAGTACTAGAACCACAAAGAAGAACATTTCAGCAATTTCTCGATGAGCAATCGAGATCTAAGAACAACGAGATTGGCTACAATGCAGCTGATTACGCACAGCACATCCATCCGATTGAGACCTGCCCCGAACACGGGAGGTATCTGGTAAAGATGCTCAAACATCATGCATGCCCCTGGACCTGTCCGGAATCAGGCTGTGGATTTACATTGCCACTACGAAAATCACGTGCATCAAAAACAGTCGCCAAAGAAGCTTTCAAAGAAGCTGTCAAGGATTGTTCAATCAAGCCCATGACTGAAGTCGTGGCCGAGGAAAATGATCGTGTATCAGTAATCCTGACCAGTTCTACTGGGCGAGTAATGCCTGGTCAAATCCCACGGGGAATGTATGAGGACCTTGTCAAATATGGCGAGGTCAAGGTGGAGCTGGTTGAATAATGACAGGAGCCACACTCGATGATCTGGGATGTATCCACGATGGTACCTTCCAGAATAAGGCTTCTGATTGCGAGCATGAAAAATATGCAGCAATTGTACGTGATGGTCTTCTCGAAAGATTGAAGGCCAGATCCGGGAATGTGGTTGAGATACAATATCTTGCCACAGAGACCAACAATGCCCCTTTCTACGTTATGCTCCGACTGAAGGAGCTGCAGAAGGAGGGCAAAGTCGGGATCGATGACGACTATGCCTGGTTTATCGGAGGTAGCAATCAGTGAAGCCATATCTCCGCAATGCGGTTATTATCGCTTCAATTCTGATTGTTTCAATAGTTGGAGGGTCATTTATCTACCAGCTTGGATACAACACTGCAAGAGAAGACAATTATGATAATGGATATCATAATGGCTATAATGAGGGTTGGAGTAAAGGGTCATCTGTTTCATATAACAATGGATATGATCTGGGATATGAACATGGCAATTCATCTGGCTACCAAAATGCCGTTAATGAGCTAACTCCAACAATTAACCAGAGTCAATATTTCAGCAAACTTGCAGATGCTTATCATTATAATGTAAGTTGTGGTCCATTTGTGTTTGCTACAATTTACCTGAAAAATGGTCAGACCGATTTCTCATACTTCAGGTTTAACAATACTTGGGATTGTCAATTAACGGCATATCCTTCGGAATTGATGTTCATCCAGTTCCATGTTGAACCCACAATTGCTCATCAGCCATTTGTGCGATTCTACCATCTGATTCAATTTCCAAATGGGTCCATTGTCCAGGATGCAGCAACTATCTATACCCTGCATCTTGATCTGGGAGGTCAGAATTAAGATGGCAGCAGAAGCTGAGTCATCCCCACAAGAGACTGGCCCAGAAATGGGATTGTACATGATACTAGAGCATATTCCAAAAAGCGGGTATGCTCCAGAAAAATACAAGGTCTTTGATCGATCAGACGAGACGGAAAAATATCTCAACATCTGGGTGAATGATTTTCCAGATCTTGAAATTTCCAGGACATATTCCATCCCGATATCATCTGTCCATCCTCGGTTTGGCCCCCAGATTAAGTCATCTGTATACCCCAAATATGAGGATACAATCATTGATATGGGAATGGATGAGGGGGAAGAACCCCAACCATTACAGGAGACAGAGGAATCTCCTGATGAAACTCATGGTGATTCCCTGGAGGGATCCAAAAAGGAAACCAAGCAGGAAGTTCCTTCTCATCCCACTGAGACCAGCAACGATGGAACAGTACCATCACTATCAAAACCTGAATTTGCAGAGACCTCAGTTGAGGAGTACAGGGAAGCAAACAAGCCCAGTACTCTGACACATATGAAAATTCCAGATGATGCGATACTGGATCTAACTGCTGATAATATCAGGAGATATCTGAAGATCCCGGACGAGGTAAGCGATGAAGAGATCATGCTTGCAATTCAAAAATGTGTCATGCAGGGGCTGAATCCTTTTATCTTTGATGTTTATCTGATTCCTTACAATGATAAAAGAACGGGCGAGACCACTCTATCACTTCAGATATCAAAAGAAGGATTTCTGAAAAACGCAGATAAACATCCTGATTATTTGGGGTTTGAAGCTGGCCTTATTCTTGAGGACAGTAAGACCAAGGAATTAATCCGCAGAACAGGTACATTGCAACGTGCCAATGAAATACTACTAGGGGCCTATGCCAAGGTATTCAGGAGAAATATGCAGCCTTTCTACCAAGAGGTATCTCTTCATGAATATGATGCTAATAAGCAGCTATGGAACAGCAAAAAGGCCACGATGATCAGGAAGACCGCAATTGCTCAGGCACTGCGAGAGGCCTTTCCAAATCAGTTTTCTGGATTTTATGAACCTGCTGAAATGGATAAAGAATTTGATGAATTGGAGGAAGTAAATTAAAATGAAAAATAATGGAATGCTCCCTGGGATATCCCGCCAAGAACCATCCCAAAAACTGACAAACCATCGATCGGATGAACAATCGAACCGAAGACCGGCAGCGATCATTCATAATATGTTTGCCAATTTTACCAATTTAACTGATGTAGATCAATCTGTTGAAATTGTAGAAGATCTAGAAGAAGAATTTCTTAATTATGCCAGAAATAGCAAACCCGATCTTTTCAGAACAGAGCATAAGACAATTGAAAAAGAGATACCCCGGCCATGCCATCAATGCATTGCAAAGACCAGGGCGATGTGTATCCGCTGCAACCAGTACGTCTGTGGTAGTTGTGAGATCAATCCCTGTTTTGTACCAAAGGATCAGATCTGCAAGGTATGTGGTGGTATCTGCACCATGGTCCCAGATCTGAGTCTGAAAATGTGCTGCTCTGATTTTGCACGTTCCACCATGGCTTTTGCCCAGAAGATGCCAGAATCCCGTGAAAAGCAGGTTGCACTGAATCAGATCCGGGACATCAAATACTGTCAAAACTGTA